>Ga0226835_1000109_pt1 | contig 155915 bp, 135 predicted proteins | sample LAC_MetaG_1_FD_163627 | JGI IMG/M metagenome (GOLD analysis project Ga0226835, IMG submission 163627) | Anaerobic ammonium oxidizing microbial communities from anammox membrane bioreactor (MBR) in UC Berkley, California, United States -... | ecosystem: Engineered > Bioreactor > Anaerobic >... | reverse complement strand
GAAAGGTTATAATCATTTTGGTGAGTCATTGGGTTCTCCTTATTTGGTTTGGTCACCGTATAAGGATACTTCTGACTCACCATTTTTGTTAAGGTCCGAGAATTTACAGAAAGAATGATACATCAACTGGAAAAAAATATCTGCAAACTTTTGGATAATTAAGGTAATATAAAGTATATATAGGTGTGACCATGCCCAATCGTTTAATCAAAGAAACCTCTCCATATCTTTTACAGCATGCCCACAACCCCGTGGACTGGTATCCATGGGGCGATGAAGCCTTGCAAAAAGCAAAACTGGAAAATAAGCCCATTTTTCTCTCCATCGGTTATGCTGCGTGTCATTGGTGCCATGTAATGGAAGAAGAATCCTTCAAAGACCCTCGCACCGCCAGTTACCTCAATCAATACTTTGTGCCCATCAAAGTGGATCGAGAAGAACGCCCCGATTTGGACAATCTATATATGAGCGCGGTCATTTCAATGACGGGTCAAGGTGGCTGGCCGATGAGCGTTTTTTTGACGCCTGACCTTAAACCTTTCTATGGGGGAACCTACTTTCCGCCGGTTCCACGCTATGGAATGCCCTCTTTTTTGGAAGTTTTAGAAGGCATTCAGCAGGTTTGGCAAACCAATCGGCAAAACATCGAATCGGTTGCCGAAAAAGTTTCAGAATACCTTCAGGAAACCAATCAGTGGCGTACTGTTACCGCATCTCAAATCAACCCGGAGCTGTTGGATCAAGCCGCAACAAACTTGATTCGGCATTACGACCGTCAAAATGGGGGCTGGGGCCGTGCGCCTAAATTTCCACAGCCCATGGTGATTGAGTTTCTTCTACACCGTCATTTCAGGGGCCAACCCGAATCGCTGGAGATTGCACGACACGCGCTCGATGTGATGCAAGGGGGTGGTCTATGGGATGTTGTTGGGGGTGGTTTTCACCGTTACAGCACCGATAGTCGCTGGCTGGTGCCCCACTTTGAAAAAATGCTTTATGATAACGCCCTGCTTGCCCAGACCTATCTTCATGCCTACCTGCTGACCGGTGACGTTGTATATCGTTACACCTGCGAACGGACTTTGGATTTCATTTTACGAGAAATGACCCATTCCTCAGGTGGTTTTTATTCAAGCCTGGATGCCGACTCGGAAGGTGAGGAAGGCAGGTATTATCTTTGGAGCAAAACCGAAATTCTCACAGCCCTTCAAAATCTTCCGGAAAGAGAGATTTTTCTGGCGACTTACCCACTACCAGATGAGGGAAATTTTGAAGGCAAAATTATCTTACAGAGTCGCGCTCCTTTCAATATTCTTGCTGCCGACCAGGGCTTACCGGTGCAAGAATATCTGAAACAACTGGAGATTCCTATCCAGGCACTTCACAGAGCACGCAGTGAACGGATTGGTCCTCACACGGATGACAAAATCATTGTTTCTTGGAACGCTCTGGCATTGCGTGCCTTTGCCGAGGCCGGTCATTATTTACAACGGCAAGATTATTTACTGGCAGCCCAAAGAAATGCCGCGTTTATTCTTGAAAATTTGATAAGCGAAAACACTCTTTATCGCACATGGCGGCAAGGTATTTCTCGAACCCCGGCGTTTTTGGAAGATTATGCGGGTTTGGCAGTTGCCTTGCTTACCTTATATCAATTCGATGACAATTCCCGGTGGTATTTTGAAGCGCAGAGACTTGTGGAGTGGGTGATTGGTCGGTTCAAAGACCCTGAGGGCGGATTTTTCGATGCTGCCCAACAATCCTCAAATATACCCCTCCTCCCTAAATATCCACAGGACAACCCCATTCCATCGGGAAACGCCTTGGCTGCTCACGCCTTGATGCTTCTCTGGGCATTGGATGAACGCAGTTCCTATCAGGAAATCGCTCTTGAATTACTGGCAACTCTACAACAAACCGCCGCAGAATATCCAACCGCCTTTGCATATTGGCTGCAAATTCAGGATTTTGCCGCTGGCCCAATTCAACAAGTCGCGCTGGTATCTCCCTCCTCATCTTTCCAGCCCCATTTGCAATGGTTTAGTCCGGCGGTGACACCCTACCATCCGCGTCGTATTCGGGTATATGCTTCTCTGCCGCTTTCCGAACACGCCCCAAAAATTTTTGAGGGAAAATCCACAATACAAAATCAACCTACGGCTTATATCTGTCAAAACTTTTCCTGTAAACAGCCGTTGGTGGACTTTGAGCAATACGTTCGAACCATTTCGGAAGGGTTAGCATAAAAGCTGAGCATGACTTGATTAAATACCCCGGGCTGATCAATAGGTAAGGCATGACCACCGCCCTCGATGATCACATGACCGCCGTTAGGTAACAATTCAACTAACCTTTTTTGCAAGTACAATGGTATGGTTGTATCCTTTGCTCCGCTAACAACCAGCACCGGGTTTGTGATCCTTTTGGCCAATTCCCGCCCATCAAACCGGGTTAATGCCAGCATGGCCTGGCGATACACCTTTGGATCAGCCTGTTTAATGCTTTGAGTAAGCATTTCCCGAAAAAGTCTTTTGTCATCGCTTGGGAAAATTCTACTGGCAACCAATTCAGCCTGAGCTTGTGGAGAAAGGAAAAACGCCCGCACCCCTCTGCGAACAAAATACCGAAACTCATTCCATCTGCGGGGACGTAACACAGCAAAAGTGTTGACCAGCACCGACATCAGCACAAGATCAGGATATTCTGCTGCAAGTTTCAACCCGATAACTCCCCCCATTGAAATCCCCATCAATCCCATTTTTTTGATCCCCGCGGAACGCAGAATTTGGACCAACTCTTGGGTAACCCGATCAAAATTCCACTGATCACCCTCAAAAATGGATTTTCCAAAGCCTGGTAAATCCGGTGCAATTACCCGATAACCAGCATCCAAAAGCGCAGGTATTTGAAAATACCATGACTCGGCATTTGCCCCCAAACCATGAAGCAGGAGAATTGGAAAACCATCCTGTCGGCCTTCACTTATAATATTCATAGAAGTTCTCCCTTTGAGGAAAATTTCACAATTTTGTTCATGAATTTTTCTTATAAGTTTATAATACTATCAACACCTCAGGAGGAACAAATGGAAAAATTTATTATCGAAGGCGGACATCCTCTGCATGGAGAGGTAACCCCAGCAGGCAATAAAAATGCAGCACTTCCATTGCTGGCAGCCTGTTTATTAACCGATGAACCGGTAATCCTGCGAAACGTTCCGGATATTCTGGACGTTCGTACAATGCGAGCCTTACTCGAAAGTCTTGGTGTTGAAATTAAACCACTGGATACCCACACATGGCAGGTTCAAGCCAAAGTCATCCGTCCAGCCGACCTGGATCCCGATTTGACTCGTAAAATTCGTGCTTCTATTCTTCTGGCAGGACCGATGACCGCCCGCATGGGTGAATTGCGGCTGCCTCCGCCAGGAGGAGATGTCATCGGCCGTCGAAGAGTGGATACCCATATCCTCGCATTGACCAAACTTGGCGCCAGGGTAACTTACGACCGTTATTTTTACTTTTCTGCAAGCGGTTTAACCGGTGCGGATATTCTGCTGGACGAAGCCAGTGTAACGGCAACTGAAAACGCAATTATGGCTTGTGTAACCGCCAGAGGTAAAAGCGTAATCCGTAATGCTGCTTCCGAACCACATATTCAGGAATTGTGCCACTTTTTGAATACCCTGGGTGCAAAAATTGAAAATATCGGCTCTAATACCTTACATATCACCGGGGTCGAGAAACTTCATGGGGGTGAATTTACTATTGGTCCAGATTACTTAGAGGTAGTCAGTTTCATTGGGGCTGCCGCGGTGACGAAAGGTGAAATTTGGATCCGCAACGCTGGTAATCAGTATCTGGATATGATACGTCTGGTATTTGGAAGATTAGGAGTTCACTGGGAAACCCATGGAGATGATATTTTCGTCCCTTCAAAGCAGAAACTGGAGATTGAACCTGATCTGGGAAACGCAATTCCAGAAATCAGCGTGATGCCCTGGCCCTCTTTTCCAACCGATTTGATGAGCATCGCCCTTGTCGTCGCTACCCAATCAAAGGGGACAGTTCTCTTTCATGACTGGATGTACCCAAGTCGCATGTTTTTCACCGATAAGCTGGTGGGAATGGGTGCCCAAATCGTACTTTGTGACCCACACCGGTGCATCGTGCAAGGCCCCACGGAATTGTATGGTGAAAAAATGGAAAGTCCGGATATCCGCGCCGGAATGGCTCTGGTACTCGCCGCTCTTTCTGCCAAAGGCACTTCGGTGATCCGTAACATTGGTCAAATTGACCGTGGTTACGAAAAAGTAGATCAGAAACTCGCAGCCCTTGGGGCCAAAATTCAGCGAGCGATCGAATAACCATCAAAAAAAATCCCGGTGAGCCCGGGATTTTTTTTGAAAGTTTGTATTTTTTTTTCAATTGTTCTTGGCGGAAGCGCTTTGAACAACTTCCAAAAATTGATCCAGAATCTCACGCAGCATTCCCTCGGGCAAAGCACCCACCTGACGATGTACCACCTTTCCGTTGGCAACAAATAACATCGTAGGAATACCCTGAACGCCATAACGCATTGCCCATTCGGGGTTCTCGTCCGTATTAACTTTTGCGACAATTAATTTTCCAGCATACTCCGCAGCAATTTTATCGAGAATTGGAGCAACCATTCGGCAAGGACCACACCATGGCGCCCAAAAATCAACAATCACCGGCAGATTTGACTGAAGAACCGTTTTTTCAAATGCCGCATCGGTTACATGCACTGGTTCTTTAATCATTCCTCTCTCCTCTCAATGAGTTTAGTATAGTATACCATTTGATAAAAATTCATGTAGAATTTGATGCTTTTTCACCACAAAAGTTGCACAAAAAACTCAGACCTCTCAATAAGGTGTGAAGTTGCCGGGAGAGGTCTGAGACAATTTCTCTCGTCTTCCTGATCACCGGTGATAATCACTTAACTTTTACCGAGATCGTCTTGGGACGAACCTCCTCCACCTTGGGCAATATCAGCGTAAGTATACCATTTTCATACTCGGCTTTGGCTTTGTCCACATTGACAGTCACCGGCAACTGGACAGAACGGGTGATCATGCCGCTCCGACGTTCGCGGATATGATAGATGGCATCTTCATTGACCTTTTCTTCTTTAACTTCACCACGAATAGTGAGCACTCCATTTGCAACCGTAATATGGATATCTTCCGGTTTTACACCCGGCAGAACAGCTTTGACGACCACCTCATCATTGGTCTGATACATATCCAGCACCATCCACTCATATCCACGCCAGCCTTCTAATTGGCGAGTCAACATGTTGTCGAAAACTTGATCCATCATTGAACGCAGTGTTGCCATTTCGCGGAAGGGATCAAAAACGGTCAGGTTTGCCATAATCCACCTCCTTCAGAATCAAAAAATTCTTATGCTCTTATTTAAATCGAAGAACATAAGAATACTGCATAAAAATTATTAATGTTTTGTTGAAAAAAAATACAGACTAATCGGATGATTTCTTGGACGCCTCTCGCGAGAAGTCCACGAAGCGATAGCCCACCCCTCTTTCAGTGAGAATATACTTGGGGTTTGCCGGATCCTTCTCCAATTTTTGACGGAGATAGTTGATATACAATCTCACATAATGTGGCTCATCTCGATATTCGTAGCCCCACACCTTTGAAAGCAATTGGTCATACGTCATGACCCACCCTGCATTTTGAACCAGATGATACAGCAGCCGATATTCTGTCGGACGTAATTTGACCAATTTGCCATCCACCCACACTTCTCGTCTGCCAAAATCAATTTTCAAACGATCGTCAATCTCATAGACTTCCTTGGAACCAAAACCGCTGGCTTCTGTTCGACGCAAAACAGCCCGAACCCGGCTAACCAGTTCCCTCGGACTGAAAGGTTTGGTTACATAGTCATCCGCACCCAATTCCAATCCACGCACCCGGTCATCCTCTTCCCCCTTCGCCGTCAACATGATCACCGGCACATTACTGATCTCCCGAATCATTTTCAAAACTTCAAAGCCATCCAGATCCGGCATCATAACATCCAAAATTACGACATCCGGCATGGCATCTCTGAGTTGATGAATTGCTTCGAGTCCACGGTGCGCTTCCACCACCCTGAATCCATCATGTTCCAGATTCAAACGGATGAAGCGTGCCATTCGTTCTTCGTCGTCCACAACGAGAATGACGCGATTCTTAAAATCTTCATCTTGAGACATGGGTTTATTCCCTTACGAAGGTTATAATCTCTTCTTCCTCACTGGTCGGTAGAATTTCAATGAAGGTAATTCGACTCATCGGCCAAATCACCGTCGTAACATTCGGTTCAAGATAGTGTAAATCCTTGCCATCCCTTTTTCTGGGATTTTTGAGGATAACTAAATTATCGGCGGGTGACGGTAAAGTGTCAACCTCACCAACGACGGGATCTTCATTTACAATGTGGAGGATTAAGGTTGGCATTGCACCGTTCCGTTTATTTGTGAATAATCAATTGAAATTTTAACTTTCCCAACGCAATGACATCCCCATGCTTGACCGGATAATCAACATGGGGCACAATTTTCTGTCCATTGACCCGGGTACCGTTAGCCGATCCCAAATCCATGATGGAAACCCGCTGCGATCCAATTTTGATTGCTGCGTGAAGCCGGGAAACCCCTTGCGTGTACGCTTCAAATTCAGATAAATCAACGTCCGGTAAAATGGGCTGCCCTTCGGCAATTCGCCCCAACGAAAACTCTGTCCTTCCGCTCAGGTGTATGGTTCTCCCCGAATCAATCATATGTAGAGATACAACCGGCTCCGATCCTTCGGCTACTGCTGTTTCAATTTTCACCTCTGGTATCGGCGCGCTGGAAAAAACTGCGCTTCCATTCAAAATATCCGAATTGACTTTTTCGAGATTTTGAGTGGTCAGCGTATCAACAGAAGTTAACTGGGCTCCACATTCACTACAAAACAAAGCACCCGGCAACTCCTGGTGCTGACAATTAGGGCATCGAATCATGACTCCCTCCTTGCCGGACTGGGCAATAAAAACAACGCTCGTGTGCCATACTTGATCTTCTTATCCCCTTCTTTACTGAATGAATGGGTTCTCTGAATATGATCCGCCTCAACAAGAACCGTTTTCGCCAGTTCACGATCTCCCTGTGCGAGCAAATGCGTCGCCAAATGCTGTAAATGGCGCGTTGCTTTCCCAATATCTCCTGCCAATACTTCCAGCCGGGCCTTTTCCTGCAACCGATAGAGGGTAATCTTTGACATTGCTTGAAGGATGGAAGTAGGGGGTTTCTCCGTCTGCCAATTCTCTCTGGTCTGTCGGGTAAGATGGATCGGATAACGGCCAAACGGATTCGCCAGGGATGGAACCTGCATTTGAATATGCCCTCTTAATAATTCAACCTCAATTTGGGTGCTGGAGAGAGGAGGTAGTTTGAATTCTAATATGATACTGGTTTTTTTTCCATACTCAATTGTACCCAAAGGTATGGGCGATTCATTGCCAAGTGGCGTTATATCCGGATGAATGCGAAATACATAGCGGAGCTCGATACCTTCAGCCAAATTAAAAAACCATTCGATTTTTCTCGCGTAACTGACGGAAATTGATTTGATTTTATTTTCAATAAATTGGGTTAAGTCCTCATTACGGCTAACATAAATCGCATTTCCTCCGCTTAAAGCCGCAATCCGATCCAGGAAAATATCGTTCCATTCGTCCCCTATTCCCAGGGCATTGATGGGCACACCTTCCTCTCTGGCCTGAGCGGCCAGATCAATGCAATTTTGTTCATCTCCGTAGGTATGCCCATCCGTAATTAAAATCAGCTGTTTAATCATTCCTTCCCGGCTAAACCGTTGAATGAGGTCATAGCCGGTAGAAAGACCCTGGAAGATTTCTGTAGCCCCTCCAACCTGCAATTTACTGATCACACCATCCACTGCCGCCGGATCTTCCAGCTCTTTCGGGGGCAAAATCACCTCAGCCCGATCACTGAATGCCACGATGGACAACCGATCCTTTGTTCTCAACTTCCTTGCCAGGTAGATGATATTTTGCCGCACCATGTCAATACGATCACCTCGCATAGAGTTAGACCGATCTACAACCAGGCAAACATGAATGGGTGGCAGGTCTTTGGGATCAGGTTGTTTGGGTGTGTCCAATTCCATCAGGACGTAAAAGAGTTGAGGCTCTTCCAACAATGGAATTTGTGACCGCCCGTAGGTGATCGAAATATTAACCGCCGGCAATTCTTTTAACTCCGCCGGGAGTTGTTCATCATAGGCTGTGCGTTTTTTAGGATTAGAAAGTACCTCGTAGGCTTCCTGGATTTGTAAAAACTTTTGTTTGGCAAATGGATCGGGATTAACATCCGGATGAAAACGTCGAGCAGCCTCGAAGTACGCCGTCCGGATTTCTTCCGCACTGGCATTGAAAGGCAATTCGAGGACTTGATAAAAACTCGTTTTCATTCTTTAACTTCTAGAAATACTGAACTAGAACCACACTGATATTGTCTGGACCTCCAGCAAGATTAGCGGCATCCACAAGATTTTTACAGGCAACGGAGGGATTGCGGGCACTGGCAATGATTTGGAATATCTCAGCTTCCGGCACCACTCCCCATAAGCCATCGCTACAAATCATCAAATACCCCGGATGAGGCATTGGTAAGGATTGAATATCTGGACGGAACGGCTCGGCCTGACCGAGGGCACGATAAAGTACATTTCGATTGGGATGGACTGAAGCCTCCTGTTCGGTGATTTGACCCAATTCAACCAGGCGGCGCACCAGCGAATGATCCTGGGTTATCAACTGCATTCTACCATCCGGAAATATAAAATAGGCTCTGCTATCTCCCACATGAGTAATTGTTACCTGTTCGCCAATTACCAGCGCAGCGGTCAGAGTCGTTCCGCCGCCCGGAGCGCGGCGAGTGACAGATTGTTGGGCTTTTGCAACTGCAATCTCCATGACCTCTTGTAGGCTTTCGCCGCTCGATTCTCCATCCACACTGATGTGAGGAAGGTAAATTTTGCTCAGGATGGTTTCTACCACAGCTTTTGCAGCCACACTGCTGGCAACTTCACCATATTCATACCCTCCCATTCCATCCGCAACAACGAATAACCCGAAGGGTATTTCATTATTCCCGTCAGCAAGGACGGCAGAAAGGGAAAATAAAGCATCTTCATTATGTTCCCGCTGCCTGCCAACCGATTGACCACAACCCACCAGAAAGTGAGGAGGGGACATGGAAACCGTCGGGATAGAAACAACCTGTAATTGCTCCTCAGTTAATGGAGCAGTTTGAATATTCTCCACCAAGGGGCGGGTTTGAATACTATCTTTTTTTTCACGACCAAAGAGATTCTTTATAAACTTAAGCACTATTCCTCCAAAAATTCCCGCCATTCATACCAAAATGGCGTAGAAAATGTGGTCTGCTGAACCAAAATAGACCGTATCGTTGAAGATCAATGGGGTACTTGTAATCGGACCTTCTGTTGCAAATTTCCAACGCAAGCGCCCGGTCTTCAACTCCAGACAATACAAATTTCCATCCGCCGAACCACAAAAAACCATCTCTTTATGCACAATCGGCGAACCACTCACCTGATGATTAGTCTGGTATTTCCAGATTTCACGGGAATTATTGGCATCAATGCAATAAATGTTGCCATCGGCTGAGCCGAAGAGCAAATAATGATCCATCCGGTACGGCGAAGATACCGAGCCTTTCATCATGCGATAGCGCCAAATCACCCAGCCACTTTTTGCATCCAGCGCATAAACCGATCCGTCCAGAGAAGTGAAATAGACAATTCCCTGGGCAACCAGCGGCGACGAAGTGATCGCTCTTTTAGCGCGAAATCGCCATTTTAGCTGACCTCGAAAATCAACACACAAAAAATCTCCACCTTCATTTCCAAAATAAATCAGGTCATTGACGACCGCCGGTGAAGAGCGAATCGCCATCCCGGCATCTACTTTCATCACTCGCCGCATGGATAAAATGTTGACGCCGTACAGGAAGCCATCATCACATCCAAAAAATACATGCCCCTCAACGATTTTCGGAGAACTACGGATAGGGCTTTCCAACGGCAGGGTCCACGCCATTTTACCGGTCTTTGGTAGAATGGCATATAAATTCCCATCCTCAGACCCAACAAAAATCAAATCGTTGGTAATAGCCGGACGGGTGACGATTCCCCCATTGGTTGGAAATTTCCATTTGAATTCACCGTTGGTCGCATCCAGGGCGTATAAATTGTGATCGTAAGAGCCAACATAGATGATCCCATTGTCATAGGAAGCCGAGCCCCGAATTTCATCCTCACAGCGGAAAATCCAAATCGGTTTGACAACCTGTTCAGAAACTACCGCGGGCAGACTGATTCGAGATAAGGCACCGGTCTTCTTGGCTGCATTTAATAAGGCTTCTTTCATCGCTGCGGCAGATTGAAACCGCTCTTGCGGCGAATATTTCAAGGCTGTTTGGATGACGGTTTCCAGTTCGATACTCACGGCTGGATTGATTTGTCGAATCGGACGTTCCGCAAAGGAGAAAGGCGGTTCCATGCGAGGATCCCGTTTTGTAAGTAAATGATGCAGGGTTGCTCCTAATGCATAAATATCCGCCAGCGGCGAAGCTTCCCCTCGATACTGCTCTGGTGGGGAATACCCCTCCGTACCGATCATGGTTCCTTTTTGACCTTCACGGAACATTTTTGCAATCCCGAAATCAACCAGAACTACATGTCCTTGCTGGTTGATCATCACATTCGAAGGTTTCATATCCCGAAAGATAATCGGTTCCGGCTTGTGATTATGTAAGTACTCCAGCACATCACAAATCTCAATCGCCCAACTAATGACTTTATCCTCAGGAATTGGCCCTTCACTTTCGTTGAGGATCGCCTCTAAATCCTTCCCATTAATGTATTCCAACACCAGATAGGAGCGTTCTTCGTGAGAAAAGTAATCAAAGATTTTTGGAATGGATGGATGATTGAGTGTAACCAGAATATTGGCTTCACGTTCGAAGTTTTGCACCACCGTTTGACGCACCAGCGGATCGCGTGCCTGATTGATCATCTCCTTGACTGCAACAAGTTTTATCACATTGGGAAAATGCAGATCGCGAGCCCGATAAACCGAGCCCATGCCTCCAACCCCGATTACATCTTGTATTAAGTACCGATCAACCAGAACAAAACCTGTCTGCAATTGTTTGACAGGTCCTTGTCCTCCGCTAAAACTTTGAGTGATACGATGAGTATCCAGTTTAACCTCCCGGGACCGGAATCACCTTTCCCCCGAAAACACAATGTTATTAATCAAAGCCAAATAAGAAATCTTTTGAAATGCAAATGAAGAAGGGGTAGGATCAAACCTTTCGTATTGTTAAAATTATATCTACAAAACATCATTTTGCAACCAAAATACTCCTTTCATTCTCCAAACAAGTTTTCATTACCTTTCTTTACAAACTGGACGACGCCTCGGTTTTTGACTACAATCAAACTAATCTATGATATCAACCCTTCCAGACAAATGACTTTTTCTCAAGGATTGCCCCTTGAGGGAAAGTCGTTTTTTGTTCAACAGTCCTTACAATAATCAGGAGAGGGAAATGTTCACCAATTTTGATCAGGCTCAGGCTTTTGTAAAACAAAACGCAATTCGAATGATTGATTTAAAATTCAGTGATTTGTGGGGGCGCTGGCATCATGTAACCATTTCAGCCTCAGAATTTACTCCCTCGCTCATGGAGAATGGCGTGGGATTTGATGGTTCCAGCGTAGGCTTTAAATCTGTACGAGCCGGCGATATGGTTCTTGTCCCGGATTTAACTACCGGCTTCATGGATCCATTTTGGGGAATACCCACTCTCAGTTTTATATGCGATACGATGGAAGCAGACACCAAAGAACTTTTCTCGGCTGATCCTCGCGAGACTGCACGCCGGGCAGAGAAATACTTGATCGAGTCGGGAATTGCCGATAAATCCATTTGGGGACCGGAATTTGAATTTTATGTTTTCAACAGAGTGACTTTTGAAAACGGGGTGAATGTTGCCGCTTACCGGGTTGATTCGATCGAGTCAAACTGGAATAGCGCTCAGGGTGGACATGGTCATTTTATTCCCCTTCACGGAGGTTATCATGCCATTCCCCCGCGCGATCAGCTGTTTAACCTCCGTTCGGAAATTGTCAATACGCTTGAAAATATCGGATTAAAGATTAAGTATCATCATCATGAAGTGGGCGGCCCCGGTCAATGTGAAATTGAAACGCCTTTGTTAGAGATCATCTCAGCCGGTAATGCTTCAATGCTGATTAAATATGTTACAAAAATGGTCGCTTTGAAACATGGGCAAACAGCTACTTTCTTGCCCAAACCTCTTTTTGGGGAAGCGGGCAATGGCATGCACTTTCATCAACTCCTTCAAAAAGACGGTGTCAACATCTTTTATGACCCGGACGGCCCTCACCTTCTCAGTAAAACCGCCCTGTACTATATTGGAGGGTTACTGACCCACGCTCCCGCCATCTTAGGAATTACAAATCCCAGCACCAACTCCTACCGCAGACTGGTTCCCGGATTCGAAGCTCCTATCAATTGTTTCTTTTCCAGCGGTAACCGCAGTGCGGCCATTCGAGTGCCCCAATACGCCACCACACCAGATAAAGTGCGTTTTGAATTTCGTCCTCCGGATGCCACTTGCAATCCTTATCTGGCGATGGCAACGATGTTGATGGCGGGTATTGATGGAATTAAGAAACAAATTGACCCAAAAGATGCCGGGTTTGGGCCAATAAATGAGGACATTTTCTCCTGGCCACCAGAAAAACGGGCAACCATACTCAGTCTTCCAACATCCCTCGAAATGGCGTTACACGCCCTTGAAGAGGATCATCAGTTTTTACTGGAAGGAAGTGTATTCAGTGAGGAAATGTTGACGGAATGGATCCGAGTAAAGCGATGTGAAGAAAAGCAAATCCGTACCCGTCCCCACCCTTATGAAATCGAGTTGTATTTTGATCTGTAACCGTCATTTTGAAGGGCGACAAATTTCACAAGGGCACAATTTTCGCAGGTAATGCCAGTTAAATATCCCATAATGATGACCATCTTCCCATTCGATGGTGATGGCATAGCTCCCAACTGCTTCCAGCTTTTTCATTCGTGTTGCTGGAGATTCAGGAAGATTAACTTCAAAAACCTCTTCGTCCGGTTCTGAACGCATATATTCATGTCCGCCGCGGCAAGAAGCACACGGGCAGGCTGCCCGTAACAATCCAAATGGATATTGGGAAACGTGTCCATCATCCCATTCTATCGTCAAAATCCGATTGGTGCGGTTGGCAGAAATTTTCGTCGGAAAATGATCCATAAAAAATACACCCTCAAGGTTGAGATTCGTTGTTCAAGTCAATCACCCTCAAAAAGCGAGAAGCAGCCCAGCCGCTTCTTTTATCGTCATACGGAGCCGTAAGATACCACCACACAAAACCATCTGCTTCTTTAGGACCATCTACCACCTTAAACACTTCCGACTCATAACCGAGGAATAAGACATCTGCATTGGTTCCGGCATCTCGCCGGAGTCGCAACCCATCCCCACCTGTTCCCGAAATTTGGACAAATTTACCAACAGTAATCCCATCTATTGTAATCGAAAGAGCCGGTTGAGTAGCGGTGGGAGTGGAAAAAAGAGACATTTGACCAACAGAAGTGGTGGTTGGGGCTGCTACAATCGTTAATACCGCCGTTGCTTTCTGCCCCGATTCAACTTGTGCAGGCCGTAACAACAGGATTATCGCAATGATGGCAGTAACCATCAGTATGGAAATCAAAACCGAGAGAAAAATCATCCTGAAGCCCAACCTTGGCAAACTTCTCATGGTTACCCCCCGGTCGGTAGCAGAAAAAAGCCTATCCCGAGGATTATGTAAACTCCAAGCAAGGCTGCTCCTTCCAACCAGTTTGACTCTCCGTCAAAAGCTACCATTGCGGCTATCACAACCCCGCCTCCTAACGCAAGCAATTCAAATCGGTTGAAAATTAAGGTTAGAGGATTACCAATCAACAAACTGATGAAAACCAGTATGGGAGCAACAAACAACGCAATTTGTAAACTGGATGATACCGCTATTTCCAAGGAAAGGTCCATATTATTCCGAACCGCCATTGTCACCGACACCAAATGTTCTGCAATATTTCCGATGAGTGGGATAAGAATCACCCCCAGAAAGAATTCCGACACACCAAGCGACACCACCACCTCTTCCACAGAACCAATCAGAAACTCGCTCATGATCACCACTCCCAGGGTGGATAATGCCAGTATGGAAATAGCACGCGAAGGTTTCCAACGCCGGTTGGCTTTGCTCTCCAATTCAACCCCAGCAACCGCAATCGGACTTTTGGCTACTTTCAGGGTGTAAATCAAACCCACAACATACAAAGCAATCATTACCCCCGCAACCCCAAGACTCAATAATTCAACTCCCCAACTCCCCTCGGCACCAATTGAATGGCTGAAAAAGGAGGGAATTATCAATGCAACAATCACCACGACCAGCATCACAGCATGGTTCGAAGATTGCTGACGATCAAAACTTTGAATCCCGTTTTTTAATCCTCCCAGGAGCATAGAAAGGCCCATCACCAGCAATAAATTTCCGATGATAGACCCGGTGATGGAGGCTTTTACCAGATCCAACAACCCCTGGCGAATCGCTATAATCGTAATGATTAATTCCGCGGCGTTTCCAAGGGTGGCATTCAGCAATCCCCCAATTTTTGGACCGGTGTATGCAGCCAACGCCTCGGTCGACTCCCCAATTAATGATGCCAGAGGGATCACCGCAATCGCCGAAAAAACAAAAATCCAGATTGGCCTCCAATGGAAAATCTCAGAAACCACACCGAGTGGGATAGCCAGCAATAAAATGTGTAGGGGGTGTTTGCGGAAGTAAGAGATCAATGAATTCATGAACAATACCCACGATGAGAATACCTAGATTATAACTCCGATGCACCATTAGAAATTCGACTTTAGAGGGTGTGATATAATTCAGCCAATAATATCTCGGATATGGAAGATTCGAAAACTGTTGTACCCATTTTAGGCAACCGCTACCAACTGCTCCAAACAATAGGAACGGGTGGTATGGCAGTTGTCTATTTAGGCCGTGACACCATGCTCGAACGGCCAGTTGCCATCAAAATCCTGCGCGAGGACTATTCTAAAAACGAAGCCTTCCGAGAAAGATTTCGCTTAGAAGCCAAAGCGGCTGCAAACCTCTCCCATCCCAATATCGTGACAGTACATGACTTTGGCTTTGATTCCGATCGTCTGTTCCTCGTCATGGAATATTTACCGGGTACAGATCTAAAAACAATTTTGCGCGAGAGAACCCGTTTGCCGATTGAAGAAGCAGTCAACATTATTGTACAAGCCGCAGCCGGAATTGGCTACGCACATCGGGCAGGGTTAATCCACTGTGATGTCAAGCCTCACAATATCCTCGTTACTCCCGATCAGCGCATCAAGGTAACCGATTTTGGCATCGCCCGCGCAATGGCGAGTATTCATCCCGAAGAAAAATCGGATGTGGTTTGGGGTTCGCCGCTGTATTTCTCACCCGAACAGGCTGCTGGTGAACCTCCTTCACCCGCATCGGATGTGTATTCCTTGGGGGTGGTTTTATACGAAATGGTAACGGGAAGACTGCCCTTTCAAAGCAGCGACCCCGTTGAATTAGCCCGGATGCACCGGGAAGTACTACCACCGCCTCCTCGTCGCTTTAATCCTGAAATTCCACCCACCCTTGAGCAAATCATCCTGAAAGTGTTATCCAAAGAACCAGCAGCTCGCTATCGCACCGCCGATCAGTTTGCTAGGGTGTTATCTACCTTTTTACAAAATAATCCAGAAGCACCTGTTCCAACGCACCAAAACCCCAGCGAGGCAGATACTCAACCTCAATTAATTCCTGTACAACCGGCTTCCTCTTCATCGCTTCCCCAAACCTCCCAAGTGAGCGATGATGCCACCTTGAACATTGATTGGTTAACCATATTTCTTGCTTTGTTGGCCATTTTAGCGGTTGGCGGTTTGATCCCCTTCTGGTTGTATATCTGGTTTTCTTTCAATCCACCCATTTAAAAGGGATTACTGGCTTGTATTACCTGTCAGCTTCTATTCTTTCTGCAGATTTTGCTAACCTCGCGGATCAAATACGCCAGGCGGAGGATGCAGGTGTTGACTGGATTCACATTGATGTGATGGATGGCCATTTTGTACCCAACATTACCATGGGTCCATTCATCGTTGAAACCTGCCGGAGAATTACATCTCTCCCACTCGATGTCCATCTAATGATTGAAAAACCGGAAAATCACATCCAATCCTTCATTAACGCTGGTGCCAACTGGGTCAGCATTCATATTGAAGGCAATTCTAATGTCCATCGAACCCTTCAAGTCATCCAATCCCAAGACGCCAAAGCAGGCATTGTTCTGAACCCGGGAACCCCCGCTCAGGCTATCGAAGCGGTTTTACCTTTCACTGACCTGGTTTTAGTCATGACTGTTAACCCCGGCTTTTCAGGTCAATCCTTTATACCCCAAATGGTGGAAAAAATCAGTTCCATCAAGAAGATGATGAGGAAAACAAATCCAGACGCCATTCTTCAGGTAGATGGAGGAATTAACCCGCAAAACATCTCCGCTGTTGCTCAAGCCGGCGCCAATTGCTTCGTTGCCGCCACTGCCATTTTTAAGCATCCACAAGGAATTGCAGAGGGCGTAAATTCACTCCGAAAGCAATTACAACAAAAAATGCGGCTTTCGCCGCAAATTCAAGAAAGCGATTGATACCGCATCTCTCGAAAGGATTGAACTACTTGGTCTTAACCAATGTCCGAATGCATTTTGCACATAATACACGCCGAACTTTCCGACCGCTTTCCATCACCATTACCCGCTGCAAGTTGGGTTTATAGGAGCGGTTTGTGGCACGCATGGAGAAACTTCGGTTATGACCAAAAGTGGTTGTTTTACCGCACCGTTCGCATTTAGCCATGATCATCAAATCCTTTCCAGCAACAAAGCTTTCTTCCAGCCGCATAATGACCGGACGCAAGATGGTATTTTACCACACAGCGCATCTTTTTTCAATACGAATTGTTTTATAAAAGAGGGATTGTGACAATGAGCGAAACAAATCCACTTGGCAATATTTTCGTATCACACCGGGCCATCGCATCCATTGCCCACATGGCAGCAATTGAATCATACGGTGTTGTGGGGTTAGCTGCAAAGAATCTGGCAGAGGATCTTGCTAATAAAATCGTCAAAGATCCTTCCAAGGGTGTTGAGGTCGAGTTCAAAGATGATGGCATTATAGTTGACCTTTATATCATTGTCGAATACGGAACTCGGATTAAAATGGTAACTTCTAGCGTCGCTGAGAATGTGCGCTATCAAATCGAGAAATGGCTCGAGTTACCGGTGAAAGAAGTCAATGTTCACGTGCGCGGATTGCGAATCAGCGACACGGATTAGAAAATCTAATGAATTGGTTTGGAGCACTATGATTGATGATGTGAATCGAACAACCCTGCCTCAGGCAAAGGAAATTGCCCAGGCAGGGAAACTGGATGGAATTGGGCTTAAAAGACTGGTAGAGGCCGGCACGCTCTGGTTGAAAGCCAATCAACAACTGGTTAATTCTTTAAATGTGTTTCCTGTGCCGGATGGTGATACGGGCACAAATATGCTTTTGACAATGCAGGCTGCTTATAATGAAATCCTGCATTCCGATGAAAGAAATGTGGGAAAGGTTGCTCACGCCATTGCCCAAGGGGCTCTAATGGGAGCAAGAGGTAATTCCGGTGTGATCTTATCTCAATTGTGGAGAGGTTTTGCTCGTGCTTTGGACAATTTTGAGGAGGTGGACGGGGAAATCCTCATCAAGGCATTAGTTGAAGCCAAAAACACGGCTTATAAAGGTGTCGTCCGCCCCGTCGAAGGCACAATTTTAACAGTTGCGAAAGATATCGCCACAGCCATCGAATCCTTTAAAGGCAAACCTCTATCAATGGAATGGCTGGAAAAAATCGTATTTGAAGCCGATCTTTCCGTCCAAAAAACACCCGAGCTGCTGCCCATTCTCAAACAAGCCGGCGTGGTTGATTCCGGTGGTAAAGGTTTGTTTATCATCCTGGAAGGAATGTTACGTTACCTGAAGGGACAATCCTTAGAAACCCCCACCACCAGCATCCAGCCGATCACTGCGATGAACTTAGAGGAAACCATGGAAGAAATTGAGCCGGGACAGGATTTTGAGGTCGTGGTTGATTTTCGCCCTCACCAGCCGCTGGATTTGGATCGCTTCTATGAACACCTTTCTCAGATGGGTACTTCCATTCAAGTTGGAGAAGGTGATGGTATGTACCGCATGCACATTCATGTTCCTACCGAAAAGCGATATGAACCCATTGAATACACCATGAGCCTTGGCACAATCACCAAAGTCGCCATCGAAAATTTACTGGCTCAAATGGAGGAAAAAAAGAATTCTCGGCCATCCATTGAATTTCCGCCCTGCGAGCCCGGTAAAATTGCAGTGGTAGCTGTATCGCCCGGTTTAGGACTTTCGAGGATTTTCGCGAGTCTGGGAGTAAATGCGATCGTCGAAGGCGGTCAGACCATGAACCCCAGCACCGAAGAAATCCTCAAAGCATTCGAAAACCTCCCAACTGACCAAATTATCATCTTGCCCAACAACAAAAATATTATTCTGGCCGCTCAAAATGCCGCTTCCCTTTCCGTTAAAAACGTCAAGGTCATCCCAACCAAAACTATTCCTCAAGGCCTTAATGTCATGCTGCGCTTTGATCCTGATGGGAACCTTGAGGATATTGCCTCGGAGATGGAAGAAGCCATCAACGAAGTTGAAAGCGGGGAAATCACTACGGCAACCCGCTCCGTTGAAATTAATGGTGTAAAGGTTGAAGAAGGTCAGGTGATTGCACTTCTCAATGGCCAGCTGGTAGCCTCAGCCAGCCATCTCGAAGAAGCATGCTTTGAATTGCTCAAAGCTGCAAAAAGCGAGGAGAGGGAGCGCATCACCCTTTTTTACGGTCAAAACATCAGTGTTGATGAAGTCCATCAACTTGCTGAAAAAATTCAGGAAAAATACCCTGACCACGAAATGGAGATTCATGAGGGCGGACAGCCTCACTATCAATTGATTATTTCGATTGAGTAAACCCTATGCGAAAGATTGGCGTCCTGGTTGACAATACTGCTCAATTTCCTCGCCACTCATTTCCGGGACAAAATTTGATTCGAATCGCCACTCATGATGTTGCTTTGAATGGCAAAATTTACCCGGGAGGAGACAGCCTTAAGGTATCTCAACTTCCGCCATCAATTAGAGGGCAGGATGCACCCAAACTGCTTCCTCCCACCCCCGAAAAATTCAACCAGATCTTAACCAGTATGGGCAGCGAGTTCGACGAAGTGCTGGTATTGGCGCATTCCTCGCACCTTAGCAGTACATTCCAAAATGCCAGCCTCGCTGCGTCCAGTCTTCAAGGCAGATTGCCGGTGGTGGTGATTGACACCAACACCTTTTCAGCCGGATTGGGAATGCTGGCACAACTGGCAGCCCAGATCATCCACGATGGGGCAAATTTGGGAGAAGTGGAGCATGTTGTCAGGCAACAAGCCGCTCACACTTACACCATTGTTTGCTGCCCGGGTCTTTCTTACCTCGCTCAAAACGGCATCATAGACCCGGCACAGGCCATCACAGGTGAATTTCTTTCAATGATGCCGGTATTTTCCTTTGAGGACGAACGCCTGACTCCCATTGAAAAAATGCGCAACATCCGCAACATTTCCGAATTCTTCATCGAATTTGTTGAGGAGTTTGACAACCTGCATCACATTGCCGTTGTCCAAAGTGTTCCACCGTTGTTACCTGAAACTCGAAGTATGCGCCAGGTATTTCTTGAAAATTATCCCCAAACTTCTTACAGTGAACATAATCTCAATTTGGCAACCGCCCTCCTTTTCAGCCCTAAAATGGTGGGGTTGATAGCCGTGGAAACGGTATCCGATATCGTATAAAAGAACTTTGACACGCCCCGAACAATCGCCTGCATTGGAGAATAGGGTAAAATTATTTCATGTCAACCGCATTGGAAAAAATTAAAAAGTTTCTCAAACTTGAAGTCGAACGAGGCTTTGACAATCGTGCTGTTGTGGGGGGATTGGATAAAATTATCCCCGCCTGGGAACAAGAAGCCAATCGAGAAGGAGTTCCACCTTCCATTATTCAACAAATTTGCAGCCGGTTGGCTCAATACCCCACCCTCTCATTAGAACAGCGTGAGCAAATTGTCCAGGAAATTCTTCAAATCGCCGATAACACCTCAAATTTCACACCGGATTCTCCCAACACTTCCCCGGAAGTTGACAAAATTGATTACCCTCAATTAAGCCCAACCAAAAACCGCCTTCCCACCAATCATCTCCGCCCTTCATCCAGAGAAGAAACCAGCAAACCCGCCGGATTGGATGCCAGCCTGAAGGTCTTGCCCGGCATCGGCCCTAAGAACGCGAAAAACCTTGAAAAATTGGGGCTTCACAGGCTGGAAGACTTACTCTACTTCTTCCCCCGTCGCTATGATGACTTCTCAAAGATGAAGCCCATCAATCAGTTGAATTTTGGAGATGAGTTATCAGTTGCCGGCACCGTGCTGAAATCCCAACTTCGAGAAATTAAAGGCAATCGCACTTTATTTGAGGCGGTTATTTCAGACGGCACCGGTTCGCTTCGGGTTTCCTGGTTCAATCAGCCCTGGCTGGACAAAAATATCCGCCCTGGTGTTCAGGTTGTCCTTTCCGGTAAAGTAGATATGTATCTCGGCCGATTATGCATGAATAATCCCGAATGGGAATTGGTGGATCAAGAGCATCTCCACACCAATCGAATTGTGCCGGTTTATCCATTAACCGCCGGGCTCACTCAAAAAGTGCTCCGACGGATTATGTACCAGACCGTTACATTTTGGGCAACCCGAATTGCGGATTTTCTTCCCGATGAAATTCGCTCTGCCGGTAATCTGCTCCCGCTTTCCAATGCCCTGCGCCAGATTCACTTCCCCGATAATCACACCAACCTCCACGCCGCCCGTCAGAGACTGGCTTTTGATGAAATTTTTCTCATTCAATTAGGCGTATTGCGACAAAAACAAAGTTGGCAAAACCGGGCTGCCCGCATTTTCCATGTTTCTGATGATTGGTTGACGACCCAAATCAACCGGCTTCCCTTCCAATTGACAAACGCCCAACAAAGGGCCGTACACGAAATTCGGACTGATTTATCTTCCGGCCGTCCCATGAACCGCTTGCTTCAAGGCGATGTGGGTTCGGGGAAAACAGTGGTAGCTGCCTTAGCCATTGCCATGGTTACCGCCTCAGGCTCACAGGCAGCCCTGATGGCTCCAACCAGCATTCTTGCAGAACAACATTATCGCAGTTTCCAAAAATTTTTTGTGCGCGCAGATCCGGACGACCCGGCACCTTTTGCTCCGGGTGAGGTACGCTTATTAGTCGGTGATACCCCCGAAAGAGAAAAACAGGAGGTTCGTCAGGGTCTTCTTTCTGGCGAAATCAAATTATTGATTGGGACACATGCCCTCATTGAAGATCCGATTGAGTTTCAACACCTTCAGCTGGCAGTGATAGATGAACAACATCGTTTCGGGGTGGCACAACGCTCGGCTTTACGTGCAAAAGGGGATAATCCTCACTTGCTGGTGATGACAGCAACCCCCATCCCCCGATCCCTGGCTTTGACTATTTACGGCGATCTCGACCTTTCGGTAATGGATGAGATGCCCGCCGGGCGTCAACCCATCGAAACGCATATCTTTACCCCTCTGGAGCGAGAACGAGCCTACTCCTTTATCCGTTCACAGATCCGTCAAGGTTATCAGGCATTTATCATTTACCCCCTTGTGGATCAAGAACTCTCCCAAACGGAAGATACCCTCGCTGCAGTCCAGGAACAACAACGCCTTCAAAGTGAGATCTTCCCGGATTTGAAAATCGGTCTTCTGCACGGCAGAATGCGTCCCGAAGAAAAAGAGCATGTGATGCGTCAATTTCGTGATAAACAATACCATATTCTGGTCTCGACCTCAGTCATAGAAGTTGGGGTAGATGTGCCCAATGCCACTGTGATGTTAATCGAGGGGGCAAATCGTTTTGGACTGGCTCAACTGCATCAGTTCCGCGGCAGAGTAGGCAGGGGAAACGCAAAGTCCTACTGTATCCTTATACCGGATGATGAAGATGCCGCCGAAAACGAACGATTATCCGCCATGGTCGAAACCAATGACGGGTTTGTTCTCGCCGAGCGCGATCTCCAACAGCGCGGCCCCGGGGAATTTTTAGGTACCCGCCAGGCTGGTTTTGCTGATTTACGAATCGCCAACCTGACCGATATTCACACCATTGAAAAAGCCCGCAACCTTGCTCAACAATTATTTGAAAAAGACCCACAATTAAGTGACCCTCGTTACCAACCCCTTCTAGAAAAATTGAATGCATTTTGGGGGGAAGGACGAGGAGATATCAGCTAAGGAAGAAGCCAATGGTCAGAGCTGTATTCCCCGGAACATTCGACCCAATCCATTACGGACATATGGACATTGCCCGTCGGGCAGCCCGCCTGTTCGACGAAGTCATTATCGCCGTCTATAACAAACCGTTAAAAAATTTGCTGTTCACCCCCGAAGAGAGGCTGAAACTTGTACAACAAACGTTTTATGCTGAACCCAAATTTACAGTGGTCGGTTATAGCGGTCTGACCGTCGAATTTTGCAAAAATGTCGGCGCGCAAGTGATCATCCGTGGACTGCGGGTATTCTCCGATTTTGAACACGAATTCCGCATGGCACTTGCCAATCACCGCCTCTATCCAGACATTGAAATGATCGCCTTAATCACCAGCGAACAGCACACCTTCCTTTCTTCTTCAACCGTGCGAGAAATCGCCTCGCTGGGTGGAGATATCAGCAGCATGGTACCTCTTCATGTAGCAGATGCTTTAAAGAAAAAATTCAGTGAACTTGGGGATGGACAATCGGTGGTACCAATTACAGCATTAAGAGATTGAATTGCGTATAATAATTAATTAACTGGCTTGAAAATTGCACCACCCTTTCTCAGGCTTGGAAAGCGGAGGAAAAAATGGACATACTGCATTTGGTAGATCGTTTGGAAGAATTATTCAATGAAAGCCGTCCAATTTGGTTCACCCATTCAGTAATGGTGGACGAGGATCGCATGTTGGACTTGATTGACCAGATGCGGGTATCCATTCCGGAAGAAATCAAGAAAGCCCAGCAAATTCTTGCTCAAAGGGACCGGATTCTTGCTCAGGCTCAAGAAGAAGCCAATCGAACCATCCAACTAGCTCGTGAAAAAGCCGAACAGATGATTGAACGGGACGCTATCATTCAGGCTGCCCACGCCCGTGCCGAGCAAATCATTCTGCAAGCTCGCATGGAGACTGAATCGACCAAACGCGATGCCGATGAATACGTCCTTGAATCGCTCTCGCGACTGGAAGTCGAGCTCGAAAAAATGCTCAATCAGGTACGCAATGGCGTGAGAGCTTTACAGAGCGAACGCCAACAAGCCATGTCGCCAACACCGGTTCAACCGGATAAAGATTAGATAAAGAGAAAAATAAAAAAAGGCAGCCAATCGGCTGCCTTTCTAATTACGCTTCCGAAGCCTCTTTAACCTCTCCCTCTTCACTTTTTTCGGTTTTCTTTGCGTTGTGTTTTCGGCCACGTCCGCTTTCTTTATGAGGTTTGGGACCAAGTGCAATTTCAAGAACCTCATCCATGTGATTTACCGGTTTAATTTGCAGATCCTGACGGACTTTCTTGGGCAAATCAATCAGGTCTTTCAAATTCCTTTCGGGTAGAATGACGATCTTTAAACCCGCCCGGTGAGCTGCCAGAACCTTTTCCCGCACGCCGCCAACCGGAAGTACGCGCCCTCGCAGGGTAATTTCACCCGTCATCCCGACATCCTTTGAAACACCCCGCTCCGTAAAAGCCGAAATCAGCGCTGTGGCAATTGTGATACCAGCGCTTGGGCCATCTTTGGGAATCGCCCCCTCCGGGATATGTATGTGAATATCCAATCTTTCAAATACTTCTGGGTCAATCTCCAACTCTCTGGCGCGGGATTTAAGATAGGACAAAGCAGCCTGAGCCGATTCTTGCATCACCTCTCCAACCTGTCCGGTGATTTGCAGGTTGCCTTTTCCTTCCAATATTGCCACTTCCACCGGCATGATCTCTCCGCCATTTTCGGTCCACGCGATTGCAGTGGCTACGCCCACCTCGTCTTTTTTCTCCGCTTCAGTCATAAAAAATTGGGGCGGTCCCAGGAATTTTTCAACCAGTTCCGGTTGTAATCGGTGCGGGTAGGGTTTTCCTTCAGATTTCAGTCTGGCCAGTTTACGACACATTCTGCCAATTTCGCGTTCTAAATTTCGAACCCCTGCCTCGTAAGTATACTCCCGGATGATTTTCCGCAATGTCTTTTCTTGAAACTTAATATCTTCCCCTTCTAAACCGCTTTCTTCCAGCTGGCGTGGGATCAGAAATCGGTAGGCAATTTCCAGTTTTTCTTCCTCAATATAGCCGGGAAATTCAATTATTTCCATCCGGTCCATCAAAGCTGGCGGAATGGTAGCCAGTGTGTTAGCGGTTGTAATGAACATCACCTTAGAAAGATCGTAAGGCAATTCAAGATAGTGATCCGAAAAGGCATGATTCTGCTCCGGGTCAAGAACCTCCAAAAGTGCAGCAGAGGGATCACCACGAAAATCCGATCCGAGTTTATCAATCTCATCCAGCATAAAAAGAGGATTGACAGTTCCCGCGCGGCGCATGGTTTGTAAAATCCGGCCCGGCATTGCCCCAATATAAGTTCGCCGGTGACCACGAATTTCAGCCTCATCTCGAACCCCGCCTAATGAAACTCGCACAAACTTACGTCCAAGAGCCTCAGCAATTGAGCGACCTAATGAGGTCTTTCCTGTACCCGGTGCCCCCACAAAACACAAAATCGGTTGTCTCAGGCGTTTGGGCTTGAGGCTGCGGACGGCAATATACTCCAGAATCCGATCTTTGGCTTTACCGAGTCCATAATGATATTTTTCCAACACCTTGGCAGCGTTAGCAACATCCAGATTGTCCTCAGTCTCCTGCACCCAGGGCAATTCCAATATCCAATCCAGATAGGTGCGAATGATACCCACTTCTGGAGCCATGGAGGGCATTTGCGAGAGCCGATCCACTTCTTTGAGTGCTGTGGTTCGGACTTCATCCGGCATGGGGGTCGCGAGTATCTTTTCCCGCAATTCGGTTACTTCGCGGCTGAAGATATCACCTTCCCCTAATTCGGTTTGAATCGCTTTCATTTGTTCGCGCAAATAGAACTCGCGCTGGCTGCGATCCACCTCACTTTGAACTCGATTCTGAATCTCGTCCTCTAACTGTAAAACATCCAATTCCTGCGCCAGCAGCCAGTTGACTCGTTTCAACCGGTCAACAGGGTCAACCAGTAAAAGCAATGCCTGTCTTTCGCTATTCGGTAGCGAAATCGCCGTAGCAACCATATCTGCCAGCCAGCCCGGCTCGTGGATATTCAAAGAAAACAAATGCGCTTCTTCAGGCAGGCTGCGATCTAATTGAACGCACCGCTCAAACAAATCGCGGGTGGTGCGCATCAAAGCTTCGGTTTGTCTGCCAATTTTAGAAGGTTCAACAATAGGTCGGGCACGCACCCGGTAATATGGCTCGGTCTGTACGAATTCGACAATCTCTACTCTGCGGCGGCCCTGGATCAATGCCGAATTATTCCCATCCGGGATATTCAACAATCGTCCAACAGCAATTTCAACCCCAATCGGTAAAAAGTCTTCCGGTTGTGGGTCTTCCACCTCGGGATCTTTCAAGACGAGGGCAATCATCGTTTCAAAGTTGAATTGAGCCTCTTCTATGGCTTGCAAATTTGACCCCGGAATGATGAAAATTGGAGAAACCATGCGCGGATAAATCACCATATCCCGCATGATAAGTGCTGCGCACTCAATCAAACCGTTCTCGTCCGGTTCGGCATCGGGTACCTGATACAATTCCTCTGTCCGTTGATGTAAAGAAGAGGAAAATTCCTCAAAATCGCTATCTTTGGGTAACCAATTATCTTTTTTCATAAACCTGCACTCATGAAATTGGTATACTGTTGAATCGTTTATTAAAATCAGGGCGATTTAAAATTTCTCGAAGGAATTTTCGCGCCCCGGCTGCCACAAATATACTACCAGTGATCAGTAGAAGAGTATCTTCGGAGTGTACACGGTTGACGGCTTGCTCCATTGCTTCTTCAAGCGGCACAATCACCGATTTGGGAAGCGGGTATTCCGAAGCCAATTCAGCAAGTTGATCCGCTTGGTACGAGCGCGGATGAATGGATTGCGTGAAGATGACCTCATCCGAGCGGGGCAGTAATTCTGCCAGCATACCGGCAACATCTTTATCATCCGAAGCGCCAAACACCAGAATCATGCGTTGGGTCGGAAAGTATTGATTGACCGTCTGTATCAATTTTAACGCTGAATAGCGGTTATGAGCGGCATCTACAACAACAGGAGGATGAAGATTAAGAATTTCAAACCTGCCCTCCCAGGAAACTTGCGACAATCCGGTCTGAATTTTCGGTCGAGGTATCACCAGGCCTTGTTTACTGGCTTGATCCAATGCGCATAAAGCCGTTAATGCATTTTCGATTTGATGATCACCCAGTAACGGCAAATCAACCTCTAATGCGTTTTGAACCGGTTCTCTAAGGGAATGAATGTTCAATCGCTGATAAGCCAGACTGCGGGCTATAACGTCAGCCCGATATTCCTGGTCAGATACAATCAACGGAGCATTTCGTGCTTTCGCTATGTGTTCAATTGCCCGCATGGCTTCAGGATGTTGAGGGGAACTCACTACGGGCCGCCCATCTTTTATAATCCCGGCTTTTTCTGTGGCTATCTTCTCAAGGGTATCCCCCAATACTTTCATGTGGTCAAACGAGATCGAAGTAATCACCGATACCATGGGGTCAACGAGGTTGGTTGCGTCCAATCTCCCCCCCAAACCCACTTCAACAACAGCCACATCCACCATTTCATCAGCAAAGTACAAAAATCCGGCTGCGGTGGTTAACTCAAAGGTGGTCAAACGTTCAATTTTGTTGATAGCCGGTTTTAACTGATTCACTACTTCCACCAGCCGTGATGGGGGGATATGCTCACGATTAACCTGGATACGCTCACAAAAATCTTCCAAATGTGGCGATATGTAAAAACCGGTTTTGTAACCGGCAGCCTGTAATACTGCCGCAATCATTGCCGCAGTGGATCCTTTGCCCTTCGTTCCGGCAACATGAATAACCGGATAGCGCTGGTGAGGCTCTCCCAGATACCTCAACAACTCAGCCATCCGGCTGAGGTCAAACTTTTCGGCTGAAAATTGTAAATTACGGGTGAGGCTATAATCTACAAAACTGTATAAGAAATCTAAAGTGTTTTGATATTCTTGTGGGTCAAAATTCATCTGTTTTCCATTAATCCTCGAACTGCTGTGTATTGTACCCAAGCCGAACCTTTTTCACAAGAGAATGAGCAACTTGCTTGACGTCAGCATCTGCCGGATTACAATAATACCGAGGTTTTTAAAATGCCCACCATAGGTCTTTTGGTCATTCACATTCATCTGCCCCACTCCCTCTCGTTGAAACAAAAAAGGAGTTTGTTAAAATCATTGCTGAACCGCTTACGTAAGGAATTCAACATCTCGGTTGCTGAAATTGGATTGAACGACCACTGGCAGGAGAGTTTGATCGCCTGTGCGGTGGTGTGTAATGATTGCGCTTTTGCTACTCATTCGCTCCAAAAAGTTCACACCTTTATCGAAAATCAATTTCCCAATCTCCCAATTTTAGATCACCGGATTGAATGCTTTTAACTTTTTAATAAGAAAGGATGATGTTCATGGATTTGAATTTACGCAACAAAATCGCCATCGTAACCGGAGCAAGCCGCGGTCTGGGTTTTGCCACAGCCGAGGTGCTCGCCCAGGAAGGGGCACGTGTTGCTCTGAATAGCCGGAATCCAGAAAACCTCGAAAAAGCATCTCAAAGGATCAATCATTTGACCGACTCACCTGTTTTACCCATTGCGGGGGATGTGAGTCAACCTGAAACAGCCCAACGCCTGGTCGAGAGAGTTGTTCACGTGTGGGGAGGCGTAGACATTCTTATCACCAATGCCGGCGGTCCGCCTGCCGGTAAATTCGAGAACTTCAGCCTTGAGGATTGGCAAAATGCCGTCAACCTCAACTTTCTTTCAGCAGTAAACCTGATTCGAGCAGCGTTGCCGTACCTGCGTAGATCCACAGCACCGGCAGTTTTGACAATTACCTCCATCTCGGTCAAACAACCTATTGAAGGTCTGGTTCTCTCCAACAGTGTCCGCGCTGCCACCATCGGTCTGACGAAAAGCCTCGCTCTCGAACTGGGTAAAGAGGGCATTCGCTTTAATTCCATTTTGCCCGGCTGGACCGCGACAGAGCGAGTTGAGCAATTATTACAACATCGCGCACAGACCAATCAATCCACTGTCGAAGAAGAAAGACAAAAAATTGCCGCTCAAACCGCCCTCGGACGCCTGGCCGACCCGCGGGAATTTGCCCGCGTTGCGGTTTTTCTGGTTTCACCGGCTGCCAGTTACATCACCGGCAGCATGATTGCGGTGGATGGCGGTTTTTACCGCGGCACCTTATAAATTGGACAAAATAGGGTAAAATAAGAAAGCATATTTCAATTATTGGTTGAACAAAAGGCTGACAGACCACATGGAGCGAAACATTCTCTTACAACGGCTTGAGCGCATTCTGCCAACTGTGGAAAAACCCGGCCGTTACGTCGGCGGGGAACTGAATCAGGTCTCAAAAGATTGGAATTCGGTCAAGACCCATGTGGCTCTTGCATTTCCGGATATTTACGATATTGGCGTTCCCAATCTTGGCCTGACCATCCTTTATAATTTACTCAACGAAAGATCCGATGTTCTCGCCGAACGTGTTTATCTGCCATGGGTGGACATGGAAGCCGCCATGCGCCAACAGGATATCCCTCTCTATGCGCTCGAATCCAAAACTCCTGTCAGACAATTCGACATTCTTGGAATCTCGTTACCTTACGAGACTCTCTACACAAATGTCCTAAATTTACTGGATCTGGCAAAAATCCCACTGCGCAGCAGAGATCGCACCATTCACGATCCGCTGGTAATTGCGGGAGGTCATGCAGTATTCAATCCCGAACCCATTGCTCCTTTTTTTGATGCATTTGTCATCGGCGAAGGGGAAGAAATCATCCACGAAATTGTCAACACCTATCAGGAGTGGAAACAAAACCATTCCTCACGCCAGGACTTATTGGCCGAGCTGGTAAAAATTGAAGGCATTTACATTCCATCCTTCTATGAACCAGAATACAACGAGGATGGTACGATCCGTTCAATTCATCGTCTACATCCCAACGCACCACCCCAGGTAAAGAAGCGATTGGTTGCGCAATTACCCAAGCCACCAACGCGTTTCATCGTACCTTCAATCAGCGTGGTTCATAACCGCGTTTCAATTGAAATAATGCGTGGCTGCACTCGAGGTTGTCGGTTTTGTCATGCGGGCATGGTTACCCGTCCCGTACGTGAACGAAGATTGGATGAAATTGTCTCGGCAGTCCGCGAAGCCCTGGACGCAACCGGCTTTGAGGAGGTTGCCCTCCTCTCGCTTTCCTCTTCCGACTACACGCATATTTTGGATTTGGTCAGCCGGGTGTCTTCTGAAACCAGCGATCACTACCTGACTATCTCGCTTCCCTCCCTCCGTATCGAGTCATTCTCGGTGGAGTTGATGGAAAAATTACGCGGCTCACGCCAGGGCGGTTTTACTCTTGCACCCGAAGCCGCCACCGAGCGCATGCGGAATATCATCAACAAGCCGATTTCCACCCGGCAATTGCTGGATACAGCCCGAGAAATCTACTCCCGCGGCTGGACAACCATCAAACTTTACTTCATGATCGGCCATCCCTCTGAAACTATCGAAGATGTCCAGGCAATTGCCGATTTATGCAAAGCTGTCCTGGAAGAAGGACGAAAAGTAATTGGCAAACGAGCCACTCTTCACGCCGGGGTCAGCACCTTCGTCCCAAAACCGCACACCCCCTTCCAGTGGGTTGCCTGTGATACACTGGAACAAATTGAAGCCAAGCAATCTCTCCTCAAGCGCGAATTACGAGGTCATGGATTGAAATTAACCTGGAACAACCCTCACGAAACCTTGATGGAAGCCTGGCTATCGCGGGGTGATCGGCGTTTGGCAGACGTTGTTGAAACAGCCTGGCGCCTGGGCGCAAAATTCGATGCCTGGCAGGATCAATTTAACTTTGAAATCTGGCGGCAAGCGTTTGCTGCCCACCAACTCGACCCGGCCTTCTACACCCACCGTCAAAGAAGTGAGGATGAAATATTCCCGTGGGATCACATTTTCAGTGGGGTGCGAAAAGCCTACTTATTGAGTGAATATCACGCTTCTTTGGCGGAGAAAACCCAAAATGATTGCCGGCAAGGCTGTTTTGCCTGCGGAATTCTTCCAAAGTATGCTGACCTGCGCCGTAATAATCCTGGCAGCCACTGGAAATGTCCGGAAGTCCCCCGTCGCACGGTCAAAATTCCTCTGGAACAACCCGCCTGAGGTTGATTATTCATGCTGCGCTTCCGCATCCAATACAATAAAGATACTCCACTGCAGTATGTGGGCAATCTAGATCTTCACAAGGTTTGGGAGCGATACCTGCGCCGGGCTCGTGTTCCGGTCGCCTATACGCAAGGATTTCATCCCCAGCCCAAAATTCAACAAGCCGCCCCCCTGCCTTTAGGCTTTCTCAGCCAAAACGACCTGATTGATGTCTGGGTGGAAGCAGACCAATGGTCGGAGAAAGACTTTTTGACCCAATTGCAAGCCACTCAACAACCCGGTATTGAAATCCTCTCGGTTGCCACCATTCCACTCAATTCTCCCAGTTTGCCAACCCTGATTCTATCCTCTTTATACCATGTCATCCTGCTTGATCCTGTCAATATTACCGAACTCTACACTCGCCTTGCAGAATTGTTTGATCGAAGTTCAATCACCCGCACACGAAGAAATAAAACCTATGATTTACGTCCATTAATCGAAAAAATTGAGTTAACTCCATTGCCAGAGGGTTGCGCAGCCCTTGAAATGCAGCTTTCTGCGCGAGAAGGGGCAACCGGTCGCCCAGAAGAAGTTCTAAGCGAACTGGGATTTGACCCGTATGCAGCCCGTTATGTACGAACCGGTTTTATAATGAAAGAATGAAATCCGCTCCATCTTCATACCATTTTTACCAGTGCAGCAATCCAAAATGTGCATTGCGCATCCCGGCCGGCAGAGCCGTACAAAACGATTCGTTGAAATGTCCTCGCTGTACATCCCCGCTATTACCCGTTCCTACACCGCAAGAAGTCCTCACGACCCTCAGTCAATCCCGTAAAGCGACAAGACCTGCCTTTCATTTGGAAGCCTTATTGGATAATATCCGTTCGACATTCAATGTGGGGGCAATGTTCCGTATTGCTGATGGTGCAGGAATCTCCCATCTTTACCTGAGCGGATTAACCCCTCTACCCGGAAATCCCCGCATCTCCAAGACAGCTTTAGGTGCGGAATTTGCTGTTCCCTGGGAATATGCCCCAAACGGTCTGCAACTGGCTCAATCCCTCAAAGCAGATGGCAAAACCCTATGGGCGTTAGAAACCACCCCTTCGACAGTCTCGTTGTTTGAAATCCAATTCATCCCCAAAAATCAGCCATTGGTTTTGGTGGCAGGCAATGAAGTGAGTGGTGTTGACCCAGCAATTTTGGAATTATGTGATGAAAAGATCTTTATTCCGATGAGCGGTTACAAACGATCCTTGAACGTTGCCGTTGCTTTTGGGATTGCGGTGTATCATCTGGCTTTTGCCGTACCGTCTGGTTTGACTGACTTGCCAATAGGGAGTAAAATCCAGCCACAATAATTCAGGTGGAGGAAAACGATGCCGCTTTACGAGTATACCTGTCAGGATTGTGGTTCACGCTTTGATGCTTTTCGTTCGATTAAGGACGCTGACGAACCGATTCAATGCAAGAGGTGTTTTAGCCCAAACACCCGCCGGGTTTTATCGCTTTTCTTTGCTGCATCTGAAGGTAATCCCGTCGCCGGCAGTTCATCATCAGGCTGTGCCTCTTGCAGTGGCGGCTCTTGTGCCTGCTGTGGAAATTAACCAAATACCGCCTGCCATGGTGGACTTTTACCAAAATAAGAAAGTCTTAATTACCGGCGGTTCAAGCGGGATCGGATTGGCGCTGGCAAAATTATTTGTTCAAAATCGAGCCAACGTTTGTATCCTGGCTCGAAACCCCGATAACCTTCAAAAAGCCGTATCCCATTTGGAAGGCTTTCGCCCCTCCCCAGATGTAGAAATTTCCAGCATTTCGGCAGATGTTTCCAATTCGCTCAATTTGAACAATGCTCTCTCTCCGTTGATCTCCCGATGGAAGAAGGTGGATATCTTAATCAATTCCGCTGGTGTCGCTCATCCTGGAGAATTTTGGGATTTGGAAGAAGAGATTTTCCACCAGATGATGCAAATCAACTACTTTGGAACAGTCAATGCTATTCGCGCAGTTCTTCCGCCTATGCTAGCCGCAAAGGATGGCATTATCGTCAACATCTCTTCCATCGTGGGTTACTTGAATATATATGGTTATACGGCTTATGGGGCTTCAAAACATGCGGTAACGGGTTTATCGGATGCGTTGAGAATGGAATTAAAACCGCAGGGCATTCAGGTCTCACTGGTGTATCCGCCCGATACGGATACCCCCCAACTGGCGTATGAGAATCAGTATAAACCACAGATTACCAAAATGCTTGCAAGCAGTGGCGGAATCATCCATCCCGATCAGGTTGCCCGTGAAATCTTAAGCGGAGTTGCCAACCGCAAATATCTTATCCTTCCTGGTTTAGAAAATAAGTTGATCTATCTGACCATTCGACTGTTAGGCAAGGGGTTGGCTTATGCTTTGATGGACCGGATGGTCGCTTCTGCTTTGCAGCGCAAATCGGCCGCTAAAAAATGATTCCGCCAGCCAAAGCCAGGCCAGCCAGATAAGATTGGTCACCAGTAGATGCAAAATCTGCATCCATACAGGCGCTAACAAGATCACATTGATCACACCAAGCAAAAGCTGCAAAGCATAGACCGCACTCAGTACAGTTGTTGAGTGCTGGATACTTTGGAACGGAAACTTTCGGCGAATGGACAGAGACACCCCGATAGTATACACACCCACAAATGCAGCAATTGCCGGATGAAAAATTCGCAAACGGATCAGATTGTTGGCTGTGGGATCAAAATCTTGCTGAAAACCCTCAACCAGTGAAGAGGAGGGGTACAGGGTATCTCCCAATGCCGTAACCGCCCCACTTGCTCCAAGAATAATCATTCCTGCCAGGCCAATTCCAATTAAAATCCCCCACCCGCCCCGATTGAAATTGATTTGCACGGGTGACTCATCGCTACTCCACCGGGCAGTGAGTAATATGGAGGCGACCAGCAGGAAGGTATTGATCAAATGTACCATCATCACAATTGCCCGATGAATTGAGTCATTTTCACCAGTCAGTTCATTGAGGACCAGAACAGCCCCAATCAGCGACTCTATGATGGTAAAAATACCGGCAGCAATGACGGATTTTCGCACCACGTGACCCTTTGGGAATAAACGAAAGGCCGAGGCAACCAGGATTATCATGAGTAGCACAACCAGCCCGCTTGAAAGTCGGTGAGTAAATTCGATGAGGGTTTCAACCGCTGGAGCACGAGGGATGACCTCCCCATTACACAAAGGCCAGTGCGCTCCACAACCAGCACCGGAACCAGTGGCCCGCACGAATGCCCCCCACAGAATTACCAAAATGTTATATAGAAGAACTCCCCAAACAAACTTTCGAAACGATTGAACAGAGTTGAAAATTTCAATTCTCATTATCCGATTCCTTTTCCATGGTGTATTTTAACGGGCTGCTTTGGCTTTGTATAGCCCAAACCATGGGTAATACTTAAGACAAAAGACCGATGCAAAAGTGCTTAAGACCACTGGTAGAACAGTTAGGGTATGTTATACTCTTTATGCCCCAAAATTCACTCATACTTAATAAGGAGCACATATGAAAAAAGATTTTCTTGCGGTTTCTGACTACTCACCGGCAGAACTACAAGGAATGCTTGATCTTGCCGTCCGCCTGAAGAAAGAATGGCGGGCTGGCGGAAACCAACCCCTGCTCAAGAATAAAGTACTCGGAATGATTTTCCAAAAACCCAGTTTGCGCACGCGGGTAAGCTTCGATATGGCTATGCGCCATCTTGGTGGTGATGCTTTGTACCTGTCACCCAATGAAATTGGGCTTGGGCAGCGCGAATCCATTGCGGATGTGGCTCGGGTGATGTCTGGTTATGTGGATGCGATCATGGCCAGAGTGTTTGCTCACGAGCATGTGCTGGAACTGGCAAAATGGTCGAGCATCCCGGTTATCAACGGTTTGAGCGATTACAACCACCCTTGTCAGGCAATGGCTGACGCGCTCACCATTCAGGAAGAATTTGGCTCTCTCAAAGGCTTGAATGTTACTTTCATTGGAGATGGAAATAATGTCGCCGTCTCTTTGATGCACATTTGCGCCAAACTGGGTGCAAATTTCACCATCGCCAGTCCAGAAGGATACGATATTGTCCCCAAAGCGGTTGAACTGGCGAAACAGTTCGCGGCCGAGAGCGGCAGCCGACTGACTTTTTTGCGCGACCCGCATCAGGCAGTCAAAGATGCCCATGTCATTTACACCGACACCTGGACCAGCATGGGGCAGGAAGCCGAAGCCAAGAAACGAGAAGCCGTCTTTCCTCCCTATCAGGTCAATCAACAACTTGTGTCGGAAGCCCGGACAGATGTCATTGTGATGCACTGCTTGCCGGCTCATCGTGGACAGGAAATTACCGATGAGGTTGCTGATGGACCTCATTCCCGCCTGTTCCCGCAGGCTCATAACCGCCTCCACGCGCAAAAAGCCATTTTGGTCGAATTGTTGGCGGAAAACTAATTGGGTGAATCTATGGTGACCAGAGAAAACATGACCAAAGAACTGATCGAACTCGAAGAAACTTTTGGAGCCCACAACTATCATCCACTGGATGTTGTGATCAGCCGTGCTGAAGGGGTCTGGGTGTGGGATGTTGAGGGCAATCGCTATCTCGATTGTCTGAGCGCTTACTCTGCGCTTAATCAAGGACATGTCCACCCGCGCATCTTACGCGCCCTCATTGAGCAGGCTCAAAAAGTCACCTTGACTTCACGTGCTTTTCGCAACGATCAACTGCCGCTTTTCTACAAAGAACTCTCCGAGCTAACCGGCTACAAGATGTCTTTGCCGATGAACAGTGGCGCTGAAGCTGTTGAAACTGCCCTCAAACTGGCCCGTAAATGGGCTTATCAGGTCAAAGGGGTGCCTCGCTATCAGGCAGAAATCATTGTGGCTGAGGGCAACTTCCACGGTCGTACAATTTCCATCATTTCCGGTTCCACCGAACCTCTCTATAAAAACGATTTTGGTCCGTTCACCCCCGGTTTTGTGACTGTTCCCTACGGAGACGCGCATGCATTGGTCGAAGCAATTACCCCCAATACCGCTGCCATGTTGCTGGAACCGATTCAAGGGGAAGGTGGGGTCATCATCCCGCCAGCAGGATACCTCAAGGAAGTTGCCGACATTTGCCGCAAAAACCGGGTTTTATTCATTGCCGATGAAATTCAAACTGGCCTGGGTCGAACTGGCAAGTTGTTCGCTTGCGATCATGAAGAGGTCCGTCCTGACATGGTCATCATCGGTAAAGCCCTCTCCGGCGGATTTTATCCTGTATCGGCGGTCCTCGCAGATCAACCGATAATGGGGTTGTATCAACCCGGCGAACACGGCTCAACCTTTGGCGGTAATCCGCTTGCCTGTGCAGTAGCCCGCGAAGCCTTGAAAGTGATTGTAGAGGAAAACCTCATTGAAAATGCCCGCCAAATGGGTGAATACTTCCTTGAACGGCTTGAAGAAATTCCTTCACCCCATATTCGGGAAGTCCGTGGGCGCGGTTTACTCATCGGTGTGGAGCTCAAAAAAGAGGCGGGCGGTGCTCGGCGGTTTTGTGAAGCCTTACAAAAAAAGGGTATCCTCGCCAAAGAAACTCATCAGCACATTATTCGTTTTGCGCCACCGCTGGTCATTACTCGCGAGGAAATTGATTGGGCAATACCACATATTTATGATGTGCTGACAATGCCCTGATCATTGATTGTCCAAATTCCGTAAATCAGCACCGGCGTTGCTACGCCGGTGCTGATTTAATTATTTTCGCACCGCTTCCTTTCACCCATCATTTGGTACAATTAAGATACCGACAACCTACAACCTCTACGAGGTGAATGATGAATTTTCGCAGGACAAAAATCGTTGCTACGATTGGACCGGCAAGTGAAAATGAAGAGACACTTCGTCATTTGATCGAAGCCGGCATTGATGTAGCCCGTTTAAATTTTTCTCACGGCACGCACGAAGAACATCTCGAAAAAATCCGCCTGATTCGAAAACTTTCTGAAGAATTGAACAAACCAGTTTCCATTCTTCAAGATTTACAGGGACCTAAACTGCGAGTTGGCAAATTACCAGCAGAAGGAATTCCCCTTCAAGCGGGCGATCAGGTTGTACTCACTCAGGTGTCCAACCTGGGATCACTGGTAGACCTGCCCGAATCTACGATTCTCATTCCACTGGATGTCCCGAACCTTGCTCGTGGCGTTGTTCCCGGCAACCGAATTCTGCTTGATGATGGCAACCTTGAATTTGAGGTCACTGATGTTCAGGGAGACGCAGTGGTTGCCAGGGTGATATTGGGCGGAACATTGTATTCCAACAAAGGCGTCAATCTACCGGGTGCTGCCCTGGGTATTCCCCCCTTCACCGAAAAAGATCGTCAGGATCTCGAATTCGGCTTGAAAAATGGTGTGGATTGGGTCGCCATCAGTTTTGTTCACCGCGCCGCGGATATCGAGGAAGTTCGCAACGCCATGCGGGAAATTCTCCCCAGTCGGGCAAACACACCCATCATTGCCAAGCTGGAGCGACCCGAAGCAATTGCCAATCTGCATGAAATCATTCATGCTGCGGATGGTGTGATGGTCGCCCGTGGAGATTTGGGCGTTGAAACCTCTCCGTCCACTGTGCCAATCATTCAAAAACGAATTATTGACATGGCCAATCGGCATGCAAAGCCGGTCATCACCGCCACTCAAATGCTCGATTCGATGATTCGCAATCCGCGGCCAACTCGCGCCGAGGCTTCTGATGTCGCCAATGCGATCTTTGACGGCACCGATGCTGTAATGCTCTCCGGAGAAACCGCCAGCGGTGCGTACCCACTCGAAGCGGTTAAGGTCATGTCCAATATTATTTGCGAAGCCGAAGCCAATGCAGCCGAATATGCCCATTATTCTACCCGCCCGGCTGAGGCACCTCAGGATGACGCACTGGCCATCACCCGCGCCGCCAAGGAATTGGCTCATGACCGCAATGTCGTTGCAATTGCCGTGTTCACTCAAACCGGGAAAACCGCTCTGCTGATGTCAAAATCCCGTCCCAATGTTCCTGTGTTTGCTTTTACACCGGAAGAGCAAACCTACAACCGAATGGGATTGTACTGGGGCGTAGTACCCTTCTTGGTTCCATTTGCTTCAACGGTTGAGGCTATGATTGCCAGCGTGGAGGCTGCTTTAGTTTCCTCCACCGCTATTCACGCTGGTGATCAGGTCGTCGTGATCAGCGGATTTCCGGTTGGAGCAATGCGCCCGCCCAATTTTGCACTCCTTTACACCGTCGGTGAATGGACCTGAGGGTAAAAATGACCCCCTATACCACCGTGATTGAAGTGGAAGAGCTGTTTCCCCACTACCATGACCCTCATTGGGTCATTGTAGATTGCCGGTTTGATCTGACTAATCCCCAATGGGGCTTTGAAGATTATCAACGTGGTCATGTTCCCGGTTCGGTCTATGCCCATCTGGATCATGATCTCTCTGCTCCACCAACCCCCCAAACTGGGAGACACCCTCTCCCATCACCATCGGATTTTGCAATTACTCTAGAACGCTTAGGGATCAGCAATGACTCTCAAGTAGTAGCCTTAGACACCAGTGGGGGTTCTTTCGCCGCACGCTTATGGTGGATGCTGAAATGGATGGGACACGACTCTGTTGCAGTTCTTAATGGTGGATGGAATGCGTGGAAAGTTGCCGGCTTTTCAATTGCACAGGGTGTTGAAAACAAACCTCGAGGCAAATTCATTCCCCATCCACAATTCGGTAAATTTGTCTCTACCTTAGAAATGGTTGAACTAATCGGAAACTCCGACTTTAAGGTGGTAGATGCCCGTGCACCCGAACGCTACCGCGGAGAAATTGAGCCTCTTGACCCGGTCGCAGGTCATATTCCTGGAAGCATCAATCGCTTCCACGAAAAGAACCTGGCCCGCGCTGGAAAATTAAAACCAGCCGAGCTGTTACGAAAAGAATTTGAAGAACTTCTTGGAGATACACCTCCCAGTCAGGTCATCGTATATTGCGGTTCAGGGGTGACATCCTGCCACCATCTTTTAGCGATGGAATACGCCGGCATACAAGGCGCAAAACTGTATGCCGGCTCGTGGAGCGAATGGATTCGTGACCCCAATCGCCCAGTAGAATTGGGTTGATTGATCTACTTTAAAACTTCATCTGCTCCATAATTTGATCGAAGGTCTCGCGACTGGGGCGCAATTTCTCCGCCGGTAAACGGTTGAGGGGTGTATCCGGCAAGTTATACATATCAAATATGGTTGGAGCATCGGGGTTGACGTACAAAATACCGGTCAACAGCCAGTTGTTTTGCTCTGCTTCATACAACACTCGCAATGCCTCAAAGATATTGGTCGGGTCATAGTCGCGCTCAAGTTTTTTCAATACGATGGTTGCACCATCATGGAGAGTTACCTCCCGAGTGCTGCCCTCTTCGAAATCTTCGATGGTAATTTCATCGCGAGCGGGGACGTAGGTAATATCATGAAGGGCCATCTCGTGTTCTTTCCCCCATGTGTAGGAATGGAAAGAATCTTCCTTGTTATGGAAGGTGACACATGGGCTAATGATATCTATCACGGCGATTCCTCGGTGACTGAAAGCCGCCTTGAAGATTTCTTTGACCTGTTTTGGATCACCAGCAAAAGAACGGGCGACGAACGAAGCCCGACTGACCAATGCTTCCATGCAGATATCTACCGGAAAGTATTTATTCACTCCTTGCCGTTTTAATTCCAATCCAACCTCAGCAGTTGCCGAAAACTGCCCTTTGGTCAATCCATAAACGCCATTGTTTTCGACAACATATACCATTGGAAGATTGCGGCGCATCACATGTTTGAACTGTCCCATGCCGATACTGGCAGTATCGCCATCACCACTAATTCCAATTCCCTTAAGGGTATGATCGGCGAACAATGCCCCTAATGCCAGCGATGGCATCCGTCCGTGTAAGCCGTTGAAACCAAATGAACGGTTCAAGAAGTAGGTCGGGCTTTTACTGGAGCAGCCAATCCCGCTAAACTTGACGACATTCTCTGGTACAACATTTAACTCATACAAAGCCGCAATAATTTGATTCGAGATGGAGTTATGTCCGCAGCCCGCACATAATGTGCTGTTGTGGCCCTTGTAATCTGCCCGGCTCAATCCGGCAAGATTAACTGGCGTTTTTGGAGCAGCCTGAGTAGCCATTGATTATTTGCCCTCCATTGACAAGATACGTTCCTTAATCCAGTTTGCGGTGATCGGCATACCGTCAATATGAGAAACCTGCCTTAATCTGGAACCGCACTCCGAAAAATTCATTGTCAACAACTGTTTCATTTGACCGTCCCGGTTTAATTCAACTACATAGGTTCGGTCGTATTGGTGTAGGAAACTGCATACTTCATCCCGGAAAGGTAGCGAACGGATGCGCATATAATCCGTCGGGAAACCTGCCTCCGCCAGCAGGTCACGAGCCTCTTGAATTGCCGGATCGGTTGAACCAAAACCAACAATCGCAAATTTTGCACCCTCCATCCGCTCAATCACCGGTTCAGGCAAAAGGTGACGATTATTCTGAATTTTTCTTTTCAGGCGGTTTAAACCACGTTCCCACACATCCGGATCTTCACTGTAACGGGTCATCTCGTCATGGCCAGTTCCACGTGCAAAGTAGGCACTGGCAGGATGCCGATTACCGGGCACTGTTCTGTAAGGGATCCCATCCCCATCCACATCCAGATAACGTCCCCATTTACCATCCAGCCTTTCCAGAATTTTCTGCAAATCCTCTTCCCACAACACCTTCCCGCGATCAATCGGTTGATCCGGATAGTCAAAACGAGGTGAGATATGGTAATTCATTCCAAGGTCAAGGTCGGTCAGGATCAACACGGGGGTTTGCAGACGCTCTGCAATATCAAAGGATTTCCAGCCAAATTCAAAGCATTCCTTAACATTACCCGGCAACAGGATAATGTATTCAGTATCACCATGACTGATGAAGTTTACGAAGGTCAAATCACCCTGAGCAGTGCGGGTGGGTAAACCGGTTGAAGGTCCAACCCGTTGTACATCCCAAACAACAACCGGTACCTCAGCAAAATACGCCAGACCCAAATACTCCGCCATCAGCGAAATTCCCGGCCCAGAGGTTGAAGTCATGGCGCGTAAACCAGCCCAGCCAGCTCCCACCGCCATACCAATTGCGGCAATTTCATCTTCAGCCTGGATTACAACCGCGGTGGTCTTACCGGTATCCGGGTCAGTTCGGAGAGAAGGCAGGTATTCCATGACCGCTTCAGCCAGACTGGAAGCCGGCGTTATGGGATACCAGGCTGTTAGTTGAACCCCGCCATATAACGCCCCCAAAGCGGAAGCAATGTTCCCCTCGGTGATAATGTATCCGTCAAGTGGCGGCATGGGTTCAACGTAATAAGGGTCTCGCTTGACTAAATTTTCTTTTGCCCAATTCGCCGCCGCTTTAATCACCTGCCAGTTTGAATCGACCGCCTTTTTCTTCCCCTTGAAATGAGCATCCAGCACCTGGTAGATGACATCCAGATCAATACCCAACATTTGCGCTACAACCCCCACATACACCATATTCGCCATGTAATCGCGCAAGTTTTGAGGGGCATCCGCCTCTTTGATCAGTCGTTTAACCGGCATGGGATAAAGCACAATATCATCCCGCTCCAGATCCAGTTTGAAATCATCCGGATAGAAAAGCACCCCGCCGGGCAAAAGGAATTTCATCTCGGTAGCCAGTGTAGCCGGATTCATTGCCACAACGAGATGATCCATTTCAACCCGGGCAAGGTAGCCTTTCTTGCTCAGTCGAATGGAATACCATGTCGGCAGCCCTTGAATGTTGGACGGGAAGATATTTTTGCCATTGACCGGAATACCCATTCGGAAGAGAGATTTCAATAGAATTGTATTGGCTGTAGCCGAACCTGAGCCGTTAACCGTGCTGAATGTGATACAAAAGTCATTCACAATTCGCTCGCCCACCGTACCGTTATCTCTAACTGAAGCAGGCTGTAATTGAGACATATGAACTCCTTTTCGGTTTGTAAAAGTGGTTGAACTTTCGATCTACTCAAAAGTCTGATAAGACGGTCTTTTGGATCGTTGGTAAATCAAATCCATGTGTTCGACCAGCGCGTCATAACCCTCATTGAAGTTTTGCCTGCAAATCGCCTCAACCATCTTTTCGTGATACTGCCAAACCCGTTCCAGGTAGGCAAAATCCGTATATACATCCAGCCCGACCGCCTCGTAAACCTCCCAATAAGCTTCCAGGATTCCCTGTACAAAGGGATTATCCAGCCTTCTGAATATGGTGAGATGAAGTAATCGGTGTTCCTCATGAGGGATCTGGGGAGGATTGGAAGCCAACTTCTCTTTTGCGCGCTGAACCAGCGACCTCAATTCCCGGTGATCCTCGCTGCTCAGTAAGCCAACAGCCTCATACCAATAAGAAGTTTCAACGTGGGTGCGCAAGTCGGCAAATTTTAAGAAGGTATCGGCATTTTGAGAGAGAGAAAAATACAGACTTTGCACAACCGCCGGTTTAAATTGATAAGGGAGCAGACGAATTCCGGTTTTGGGACGCACCTCCACCAGTCCCATCACACGCGCAACCTCTAATTGTTCCCGCAAAGCGGCGATACTGATACCCAATTCACGGCTCAAATGGGAAAGTGATGGGATACGTTCGCCTACCTTGACCTTACCACAAGACAGGTAGCGCATAAATTCCGAAAGATGAAACGAACGGTTTGGCACGGGGAATTATTCAATAAAACTGATTAATCAGATGATTTATTTTATAAGAGTATATCACTTCACCACCCCTTAAACAAGAATGATTTTTGTAATTAAAAACACGGATTAAAAGAATACATCAGTCAGAATTAAAGTACTGACTCAATTCTGCCAGCGCTTTTCCCAATCGGGTTCCATGCCAGGTCAGTAAACTTCCTTCAATCCGATAGACTCTATTTTGTTTTACGGCCGGTGTTGAGGCCAGAATTTTCTGTAATTCCTCGATGTCCTCCTCCCGAAAAGGGTATGGTTCATCCGGGATGAGAATCAGTTCAGGTTCGGCTCGGATGATTTCTTCGGCAATCACACGCGGATATCGAGTGTCCCTTTCTTCGCCAGTAGTTTCTTCCGATTCTCCTAAATCGGCAGCCAGAGGATATTTGCGCAGGCGTTCTCCAAACACATTCGTTCCCCCCAGCAGTCGAATCAGATCATGACAGTAAGTATCCTGATTGAAGGTCATCCACCAGCGAATTTGCGAGGTGGTAATGTCCTGCCAGATCGGCACAAACACTCGAAGCGGTTGAAGGTCGAAGACTCGATTTTCAGCATACTCTACGGCTGTTTCCAGCGTTCGCAGCGAAATGAAGGATCTTTCCTGTCGAAAAAGGTAAACCAGCTGCCAGAGATCATCCAGCATCTGACGAACGGTTTTCGGAAAAGTTAGCCAAACAGCGAATTGATCCGCAAGCTCTTCAACAATTACGCGGGAATTTTCCTCTTGATTGGCAATGATCAATTCGGGCGACAATTGGGCAACATGATCAACCTGAATATTTTTTGTCCCGCCAACCCTGGGTAATTTTTTAACCTCGGGTGGAAACACACAGTAATCCGTTACTCCCACGACAAAATCGCCCATTCCTAAATCAAACAGGCTCTCCGTCATGGAGGGCACAAGAGAAACCACCCGCTTAGGAAAAGTAGAAAAACTGCTTAAGTCCCTCAATATTGGCATGGTTCCAACATTACAGCTGGGATTTTCCCAATTCGACTGCCGCCCCAGCCAGAATCGCCGCTGCTTTCGGCAGTACCTGCTCATCGAAATCAAATTTTGGGTGATGGTGACTGGCGTTCAACCCCTTTTCCGGGTTGCCGCTGCCAATGAAGAAAAAGCAACCGGGAACTTGATTGAGGAAAACCGCCATATCCTCTGATACCATACTCCGGTAATTACTCTCATTTCGATATTCCGGCAAAAGGGTTTTGAGCACTCCCTGAACAATTTCCGTCACGCGAGGGTGATTTACGACCGGCCATGTCAGTCGTTGTAACTCAATTTCGGCTTCACAGTTCATCCCCAGGGCAATTGATCGAACGATTTGTTCCAACCGGGCTAAAACCACATCCCGAACTTCTGGTAAAAAGGTTCGAATTGTACCCCGCAATTCGGCTTGATTGGGGATCACATTATAGGCACTTCCGGCTGCCATCTGAGTCACACTGACAACCGCTGATTCAAGTGGTGCAATATTGCGCGAAACAATGGTTTGCAAGGCCATAACAACCTGAGACGCCGCCACGATTGGGTCGATTGTTGTTTCCGGCAGGCCGCCATGTCCGCCTTTTCCTAAAATACGCACGGTGAAAAAATCGGCACCTGCCATAAACGCCCCAGGTACGACCGCTGCCCAACCGAGGGGTTTTTCATTCCATAAATGCAATCCCAAACAAATATCCACCTTGGGATTTTCCAATACCTGTTCGGCAACCATTCGCTCCGCGCCGCCAAGTCCTTCTTCTGCCGGCTGAAAGACCAGTTTGATCGTTCCGTGAATGGCCTCTCGATTTTCCTGCAACAGGCGCGCCACAGTTAAGCCGATCGCCATGTGGCCATCGTGACCACAGGCATGCATCACACCAGGGTGTTGGGAGGCGTACTCAGCACCGGTTTGCTCATCAATCGGTAACGCATCCATGTCGAACCGCAGCATTACCACCCGCCCGGGTTGATTGCCTTCAAGGATGGCAGTAACGCCCGTCTCCGCAACCCCGGTGGTAACTTCCAGCCCTAACGAGCGTAATTCCCGCGCAACAACTTCTGCAGTGCGGTATTCGCGAAAGCCCAGCTCAGGGTATCGGTGAAAATCTCGCCGCAATTTTTGGCTATACGAAAATAACGATTCTGCTTTTCCGACAAATCGAATTATATTATTCATCGAAACTTGATTCTCCGAAAGAAATCCACATAACGAGGCTTGTCTTCGCTGCTGTCAGCAGTTCGCCGCTGGCGCTGCATCCGCTCCATCTCTTCCATATTTCCAATTTGGCTGCGGTGCTGCCTCAAAGCTGCGATTTTCAATTCCCATGTTTCGGTTACATCTATCATCATATTCGGTTGCGCCGTCAGTGTCAACCACAATTCTTTGATTTCATGAGGTGACAATCCTTTTTCCAACAATTCCGGGTAGTATAACGGATTGCCGCTTGCCGGGTAGACCGCCTCGCAGACAATCTGTCCGGCGATTCGATGATCGGGATGGTTGATGCGGTCTTCTCGGTGAAAGAAATTGGTCGGATCGCTGGTCACCACCACGTCCGGCTTGACCTCCCGGATCACTGCCACAACTTTACCACGGGCTATCAGATCCGGTTGAAGATAACCATCTTCAAAATCTAGAAACCGAACCTGGCTTACTCCCAAAATCTCCGCCGCTCGATTTTGTTCCTCTTCGCGCAGACGCGATAAGGTCTCCCGCTCCACAATTTCGCCTCGCACACCTTTATCCCCGCGGGTGAGTAAACAATACTCAACGGTATGACCCATGCGCGTCCAACGGGCGACCGTCGCGCCACAAAAAAATTCTGGATCATCTGGATGAGCCAGAATTACCAGAATTTTCTGTGGACTCGACCATTTTTCAGGATTTTTTTGGTCCACGTTTTCTTCGTCCACCTCTCCCTCCCGAACGTCGCTTGGGTCTGTTAGAAGAAAAATCCGGTTGAACTGAAGGGGATTCGGGCTGATTTATTTCATCCCTCCCGGTCAATTCTTCTTCTGAATAGAACTCTTCCCCATTTTCTTCCGGTATAACCTCAGCAATGCCACTTTCAACGGGTGGTTCGCTGAACGCCAGGATTTCCTCTCTGGTAAACTCCCTTACCCCAACTTCCGGTATGTCCACACGCACTTTTCCCGCCAGCGGCAAGACGTCAATGACCTTCCCTTCGCCCAGTGGAGTGGCAATTCGTTTATTGCGCTTCGGCAGACCTTTGCGTGCCTCAACGTAGGTATCATACTCATAAATCAAGCAGCAGCGCAAACGTCCGCACATTCCGGTGATTTCGGTCGGCGTCAGCGAAATTCCTTGTTCCTTCGCCATGCGAATGGAGATTGAACTGAATTCGGTTAAAAAGCGCGAACAACAGCGGGTTTCAAGACCACAGGCACCCATGCCGCCAAGCAACTTGGCAACATCCCGCGGACCAATTTGACGCAGCTCAACCACCGCGGGCGCGTATTGACGCTGCATATCCTGCCGCAGGGATTTCAAATCAACTCGTTCTTCCCCTTCCGTCGAATATAAAATTGTCAATCGCGAACCATCGAAACTATATTCGGCAGCAACCACCTTTAGGTTTTGGAGCCGCAATTCGACAGCCCGTTTTCGACATACCTCAACTACATCCAGCTCCCTAAGCTGCCACAACTGACGCAGCAACAAATCCCGCGGGGTAGCCACTCGCTCAACCGCTTTCCAGCCACCATCGGGCGGTTGCATCGGTTCTTTAATAATTTGAGCAACCTCCCCAATTTGCCAGCCGCGGGCCGTTTCAACCACCACCGAATCACCCACCCGTAAGGGAGGCAGATTGGTCGCCTGGAAGTGATAAATCTTTCCAACTTTTGAAAACCGGACTCCAACAATCTGCTGAACAGCAGTTGTTTCCATTCAATTTACTCCACCATTTCAATTTTTACGCCGCCTTGTCTTTTGAAGGCAGCAATGCTCAATTGAGCAGCCAGATGTTCTGCTATTTGCCGTAAGGCTTTACCGGCTGCCGATTCTGGTTGGGAAAGAACAATCGGTTTTCCTTCATCGCCACCCACTCTTACGGCCGGTTCCAAAGGAATCACCCCCAGGAAAGGCGCCTGATGCTGTTTGGCCAGTATTTCTCCTCCCCCTCTCCCAAACACGTCCACAACCGTCCCATCCGGCATTTGTAAATAACTCATATTTTCAATAACACCCAATATCGGGACATTCAACTGCTCAAACATTTGAATCCCACGACTGGCATCCTCCAGCGAAACTGCCTGCGGCAGGGTAACGATGACCCCTCCGCTAAGTGGCATGGATTGTGCCAGGCTGAGCTGGGCATCTCCAGTTCCCGGTGGCAGATCAATAATCAGATAATCCAGCAATCCCCAATCCACATCTCCCAAAAATTGCCGAATGGCGGAATGTAGCATTGGGCCGCGCCAGATCAACGCTTTACCAGGTGGCACTAAAAAGCCAATAGACATGACCTTTACCCCATAGGCTTCCGCGGGTTTGATCTTTTCTCCCTGAATCGGCGGGAGACGGTCAACCCCCATCATGCGCGGCACATTTGGGCCATAAATGTCTGCATCCAAAAGCCCAACCCGCGCTCCACTTTGGGCTAATGCAACGGCAAGATTCACCGCCACAGTGGTTTTGCCTACTCCGCCTTTGCCAGATGCAACCGCCACCGCATTTTTAACCGGAATTTCCATCAATCCACGCGCATGTCCATCGTTACGAACATACGCATCAAAGCGGATATTGACTTCCTTCACTCCCGGAACCGAAAGGACCGCTTGACGTGCTTCGGCTTCAATTTTTCCTTTTAAGGGACAGGCTGGCGTTGTCAGTACAATATCAAAATTTACCTTACCATCCTCAATCTGGAGGTTTTGAACCATATTGAGCGAAACCAGATCTTGATGCAATTCCGGCTCCTCAACCTTGCTTAAAGCTGCAAGGACGGCTTCTTTGGAAATTATAGGTGAATTCATTAATCTTCCTCACGTTTCTTTATCATTCTCAGATTTTATTAACGAATTGTTGCACTTCGCTTTTGCAGTGTTCAAATTGCTTAACCAGCTCGTGGTCTGCTCCACGAAAACGTCTTATGGTTTGTCTGGCACACATGGTACAACCCCGCATGCCGCGGTACGAATCAATGGTGCAGGTCTGGCAACCGCCCAATCGCACCATCATCAAGGTGAAGGCTGCGCGATCTACCAAACTTGCTTCGGCAGAGCAAACCTGATCGATTAATGCTTGCCATTCAACTCCGCGTAAATTGCGCAAATGGCTGATGACCCGCGGAGGAAACATCACTTCCGTATCGCTATTATACATGGGGTTGGGTTTCCTCGAAAGTCGAAATTAAGGGTTTACCTTTCTGGCGGCCGCTTTTTGGGCTTCTTTTTCAGCCCGGGCGGCTTCTTCCCTTGCAAAATTCGTCGGTCGGATTTGAGCGTAGTACGAAGCCGGCTTGCTCAAGCGCTCCAGATCAAAGATATGCTCTTTAAAACGGTCGTACGAGGCGATTTCATAATCGTGATCCATCTTGATTGCATCAAACGGACAAAATTCGGCACAGAATCCACAATTCATACAGATGTCCACATCAATGTAAAACTCTTTTGGCTGTGGGATTGGTTTGCCTGTTACCGGGTCATTCGTTCGCACAATCCAGATGCATTGCGGCGGACACACCTTCGCGCAGATTCCACATGAGGTACAGCGAATTTCTTTCTCACCGTTTTCGCCTTCATCATACACCAAAAAAGGAATGTAGCGAAATTCTTCGGGTACGGGTAGTTTTTCTTCTGGATATTGGATTGTAAAGATGCCTTCTACATCCGGACTGCGTCTGAGTTCAATTCCCTCTTTAGTGAAGTAGCGTTTTTTTCCACTCCGCAGGTCTTCAAGGTAGGTCTTGATAAAGTGCCGGAAGGTCGTCCACAATCCTCTTAAGATGCCGCTTCCAGTGATCATTTTTTCTCCTTGCGCCTCATCGGTCTACTTCGCCCAACACAATATCAATCGAGCCGAGGATGGTCACCACATCGGCAATTTTTTGACCGCGGCACATTTCCGCCAGACTGGTCAGGTTGATAAATGTTGGTGCACGCACATGATATCGCCATGGATTGGGTTTGCCGTTCGACACCACATAAAAACCCAACTCGCCTTTCGGGCCTTCAACCCTTCCATATGACTCGCCCGCAGGTACTCGGACTTGATATTGCGGTTTACCGCTCATGATTGGTCCTTCGGGTATATCCCTCAATACCTGCTGGAGAATTCGCAAACTCTGGCGCATTTCGTCCAGCCGCAGCAGATAGCGGTCATAAATATCCCCATTGTAACGCACGGGAATATCGAACTCAAATCGGTCAAAAATACTGTATGGGTCAGCCCGGCGAACATCGTAAGCCACACCCGAAGCCCGCAAAACCGGCCCGGAAGCCGACAGCGCAATGGCGCGTTCGGCGGTTAATACTCCGACTCCCTCACAACGGCCGCGCACGATTTCATTGTTGGTGATGAAGTAATCCATCTCGTCCAGTTTTCTGGGCAGGCGCTCCAACACAAGTTTGCGGATTTTTTCCATGACCTCGTCTGGAATATCCCGCGCCACACCCCCAAAACGAAAATAGTTGCACATCATCCGTGAGCCGGAAACCGCCTCGAACACATCCAGAATCAATTCCCGCTCTTCCAGCGCATATAGCATCGGCGTAAAAAACGCTCCCAGATCATTCAACAGAAAGCCAATTGAAAAAATATGATTCAAAAAGCGGGTCAGTTCAGCCATCATGACCCGGATGTATTCCGCCCGTTCCGGTGGCTGAATTCCCATTAACTTTTCAACCGCCAAAGCATAACCAAAATTATTGCTCATCGAGCATACATAATCCAGCCGGTCAGTGAATGGCATATTTTGCAAAAAAGTATTACGTTCGCCGATTTTCTCATGGTTGCGATGGAGATAGCCCATGATGGGTTTCAGATCAACTACGGTTTCTCCATCCAGCACCACCACCATACGGAAAACCCCATGCGTTGAGGGATGCTGAGGTCCAAGATTGACCACCACTTGCTCGGTTAAGAAGTCATCTGATTTATCCACCCTTCTTAAACCGGCGTAGAGCAATTCATCGGTCTCAGGTGACCATTGTTCGGGGTCAAATCCTGGCGGGTATTGAACATTATCATGGAATGGATTTTTATCCTCTGCTCGATAAACATGACCTTCCGGCCAACGGCTTTTGAAAGGTTTGGTCTCCTCTTCAAAGAACGGTTCTTTCCAGTCCTTTCGCAAAGGGTGACCGTAGAAGCCCTCCCAGGTCAGAATCCGCCGAAGGTCCGGATGATTTACAAAGCGTATACCCAGCAAATCCCATGCCTCGCGTTCCTGAAACTCAGCCCCCGGATACAGCGGTGTGAGCGAAGGCACAACCGGATTTTCGCGATCCACCTGGGTTTTCAGTACCAGCGCTCCACCTCCGGTGGTTCTATAAAAATGATAAACCACTTCCATCTTATTTTCCGGCAGGTAATCCACGCCGGTGACCGAGGAAAGATAATCGTAGCCAAACTCATCCCGTAAGGTTTGTGCGACAGTAATCAGATTTTCTGGCATTACCAAAAATCCAGTGTAGCCCGTTCTGGTATCCAGTGAGACGATTTCAGGAAATTTATCGGTTAGGCTGGATGCTTGGAGTTCAATTTGTTCATTCATGACCGGTTTCTCCCTCCGGCTGTTCATTCGCCTGTACTTCTATCGGCTTGCAAACCTGCTTGATCAGATCAAATTTCCGCGGGTCCATCAAATCCGGACCAAGGACGGGGATAGGAATGGGTTCGCCTGGTTTTTTTTGATACCACGGCACGCTTCGCAACGATTGTTTTTCAATCTTTTTCATCAGGGTGATAAACCCATGCAGCAAAGCCTGCGGAGTGGGTGGACAGCCGGGGATGTATACATCCACCGGGATGAACTTATCCACCCCCGCCACCACCGTATAGCCCTCCTTGAAAGGTCCCCCGCCCGAAGCACAAGCCCCCATAGCGATTACATAGCGCGGCTCTGGCATTTGATTGTACAACCGCACAATCTGAGGAATCATTTTCTTGGTCACTGTGCCGGAAACAATCATCAAATCCGCCTGTCGCGGACTGGGGCGCATGACTTCCATCCCAAATCGAGAAAAATCAAAGCGGCTGGCCGCCGTACCAATCATTTCAATTGCACAACATGCCAGCCCAAACATCATCGGCCATAGCGAATTTTTCCGGCTCCAATTATAGATCTTATCCAGTGTGGTTACGGCAACCTGACCCTGCATTTCGGGAGGAATTTCATAACCCGCAGAATTCAGAGACTCATCCATCGGAAAACCTTTCTCGGAGCAGACCGTGGGGAAAATTTGGCAAAAGATTGAAGTTAACCATTATTCTACCGCATCCTGCTTGACTGTCAATTGATAATTAAGATAAAATATTTTTGCGTAATTAATCATGGGCCCGCACACTGCTCAACAAATCCTTGAATATCTCTCGGAAAAGCCCGATTCCACAGTACGTCAGATCAGTCACGCTCTTCGGGTTACACCAGCCGATATCCGTTATCATCTATCCAGCTTGCTTAAACAAAATTTGGTAACGCTCTCTTCAACAACCAAAAAAGGTCAACGCGGCCGGCCAGCGCGAACCTACGTGATTTCTCCAAATATCAAGCCCAATAACATTCTTTTATTGGCAGGAGCAGCCCTCTCTCTTCTCTTGAATGATTCAACCGTCAGCCAGGAATATAACTTGCAAAGGCTCTCCAATCAACTTTTTCCGCCCAAACCCACCCCTCCCGGCTCGCTCACCCCCAAAATCATTCAACTGGTCAGTCGTCTGAACCTATCCGGTTATGCAGCCCGCTGGGAAGCCCGTCCAAACGGCCCGTGCATCATCTTCACCAATTGTCCTTACCGCCAGTTACTGTCTCAATTTCCACAGTTATGCGAAATGGATAGATTGATCCTCCAAAATCATCTGGAAACAAAAATAACCCTCGAACAACACATTCATCCCAACCATTCATCTCCGTTCACCTGTCGATTTTCAGTTACCACTCAGCAAAAGAAAAAGCCGTAAATCATTTCCAATTTACGGCTTTTTCTTTCAACTACTTAAATTTGTGGTTATTCTTGAGCCCCTTCTTGAATCCAGCGGATAATCAGTTCGAGTTCTTGTGGCTCAAACTTGCCGGGGTGATTTCCATCTCGAACCGTGGTGACCAGCCGGCTTGCTTCGCTATCCCCGGCTACAATCACCGCACCCGACCTTCCACCTTTCATGGCGGTCTCATAACTATTCAGAGCCAAACCGCCCATTGCCCCATGACAACTGCCGCAGCGTTGAACGAGAATCTGACCAATGCCGTTATTCCAACTCAGCGGCCCTTCAAAAGATTGTCCTGCCGGAGTGGGGATCGACGTGGGCGTTGGTGGCCGAGTAGGCAGTGGAGTGGGAGTTTGCGGAACAAATACATTCTCTGATTGGGCTGAAACCGGCGGAATGGTCGTAATTGCCGTTTGCTCATAGGTTACAAAGCGATAAACAAAAAACAAGAGAATCAGGCTCAACACAGCCGCAACCGGGTAGTAAATTCGTTTTCTTCGCTTTAATTCTTCCGGCGAGGGAGGCGGTGGGAGCAGCCCCTTCTCGATTTTTTCCAATTCCAACGCATGTTCTTCTTCCATTTCATGCCGGCTCAATTTCCCGGTGAACATGCTTTTGTTAAAAGTTCTCAAGTGGACATGATAAAAATGCCAGATAAAAATAGCCAGTACTGCCAGAATAGCCTCTGCGCCATGAGCGACTTTTGCTGCCGGGATGGCCTGTCCCGGCAGAATGCGGGCTGTGGCAATTGGATTCCACATCATGAACCCGGTCAAGGCCATCAGCACTAATCCCCACACCATCGCCCAATACTCTGCTTTTTCGACAAAGTTATACCGATCCATCTTGGGGCGTTCTTTCCTCAATCCAAGATTGTAAAGGAAATGCTGAAAAGCATCCTGCAAATCCTTAAATCCCGGCAGCATGCTGGCTTCCTTACGTTGAACATACAGTTTATATCCAATCGCAACCAGATGGTAAATTGCCTGTACCAGGAACACAATCGCGGCGGCGCGGTGAATGATGCGGGTTATTTCAATTCCGCCCAACGCAGCAATAATCGAAATCGAGATTGAACTTTGAGCAAACTTCTGCACCAAACCGGTAACTGCCAGGGTGGTGAAAGAGGCAATCAGTACAATATGCTCAATTCGCTCAGCCAGACTAAAGCGGGTGTAGGTTTTCTGATTCTCGCTCATCACGAATTCTCCTCATCCTGCCGTTTCTCATCAGTGATTTGATTTTCTTCTTCTACAGATTTAATTTCCTGTTGGTCTTGAAGGGAGTCACTGTCCTGTGTCTCCTTCTGGCTTTCAACAACGGTTTCGGCAGGAATGGAATTTTTCTTCCGTCGATCTACAACCCATCGTCGGTAAATATCACTGACCACAAACAATCCCATGCCACCCAACACCGTTGGAATGAAATACTTGTAGAATTCATTCACCCAATACACCAGCGGGTAACGATTGCGGTCAGGTATATAGTGACTCAACCAGGCATCCGGGAAGTTTTCGGTAGCGTCGGGGTGACACTTCTGACAGGTAATCAGTAGATTTTGCTTGACTTGCAATCCCTTTTCCGGATCATCCGCGCGGCGAATGTCATGAACGCCATGGCAATCGTAACAAACCGGCATATTGATTTGTTGATCCGGGTCAAGTTTTTCAAACAAGGTTACCGTTGTTCCATGAAAGTCTGCAATATAAGTTTGCAGCACTTGAGTCGAAAGCCCATACTTGGACATAATTTCTTCGTTCGTGTGGCAGTCCGCACAAATCTTGGGAGAAGATAATCGGAACGCTGCTCCACCGATTGGCCCCCTTACGCTATGAACGCCATGACAATCAATGCAAGAGGGCACGTCCGGATTTTTATCCACCAACACACCAGTACCATGTACGCTCTTGGCATAATCCTCGTAAATCGTGCTATGACACTGTCCGCACACCATTGCAGATTGCGCATGTTCGACAGCCGTCAGACGGCCCTGCTCGTCCTTTTTGATTTTCGGTTGTTCGTGAGGATTATGACAATCCGCACAAATGGGCGCATTCAAATTGCCTTCTGCCATTATTTTTGAATGAACGCTGTCTAATAGTTCTGTTGCCTGAGATGGATGACACTGATTGCAGGTATTCTGATATTGCAAAGTGTAATCCCGGCTGGATTGAGCTAAATTTTCAGGGTGCGGATATCCGCTGATATTGGTGTGACAAACCTGACAACTTAACGTAGCATGAGCCGAAAGACCGTAGGTCTCAGGAGCAATTACCACCGAAATTAAGTCCCCATTTGGAAATTCCTTAACCTGGCCTTCAACCATGTGACAGGAAAGACAGGCCGCATTGTTCGGCAATTGCCCTTTCTCTACCAAAGGCGCTTCGGCCAACACTATTTGTGGCTTATTTTGAGAAGCGACTCCTGCCAGGCCAATTGCAACGAACACCACGGCAATTGCAACCACCAGCAGCCTTGAAGAATATCTGTAACGGTTAGCCATGAGTATGAATGCTCCTTACCCAAAGTGATTCGATCAGACAGGAAACACTACATTTACGATAAGACAAGATTGGTAAACAAAATTAATTATACATTAAACTCCAAATAATTCTTTCCTGTCACTCACGAAAAACCATGAAATTCATCCTATTTATGCAATGATACTTGACACTAAAAATCAAACCCTGCTGATTGCAGGGTTTGATTTTTTTTGAATTGCTTGGGCTGGCTTACGGCCGCTTGAGATTAGCCGTATTGACCTGCACTTTGCTGCTCAAATCCACAATTGAATCATACAGCACTTGCAGGATGTATTTGCCGTTGTGCACGTACCCGCCCGGATCTTTCTGGACATACTGGTAATTGTATGCCGCCTGCAAAAGTCTCGGAGTCCAGGATACATAGCGATTGGGGAAGATCGCCTCATCGGGGGATGCCACCCCATCTTCGTTTGTATCCACAAAGAAGTAGGGATAAGCAGTTGGCGAGTATGCAATCGGTGAACCCGCTACATCCTTAGCGTAAGTACGAATGGCTTGATAGAGGATCTCGGCCAGAGTGTCAATTTCACCCTTGATGCCTTCATTTACATCCCCATCGCCATCATAATCCACCTTCGGATCTTCGAGACGAATCTGGGTAACATCCTCTACCTGATGGCAAGCCCGGCAGGCGCCCTCCTCAACCGTGAGTTTGTGGGCATCATGGCAATCCGAGCAGGCTTGATAATTGGGAATATGTTCAAACTTGCCAGCATATTCTTTGCCAGCGTACTGATAAACGCCCTGCGCCTCCGATCCGAATAGCGTTGCACCTGCGGCAAAGTAGTGAACATTGCGGAAGGTCAATTTATCGGAGGGAGTATCCGGTTCCAACCCCGCGATGGCTCGGTTGACACTCACGGTCGATTCTCGGCCCTGGTGACAGTTGAGACACAAGTTGTCATTCGGGCTGTTTTCAAACCCCAACTTTGCACCACTGGGGAAAGTGACCGTTTCGACCTGGTACAACGAGAAGGTGGACAGATCATTATGGCAGGTTTCGCAGCGCAGGCCATTGGAAGGCATCATTGAAATATTGACACCTTCTGCAATGAATTGCGGTAAGCCGTCAGCCGTGTGACACTTGACACAGGCATTCGGAACTTTACCTTCCGCATCCCAGTGCCGGAAGGCTTCAGCCGAACCATCAAAGTGACCCGCATCCACCCGATTCGCCATACTCAAATCTACCGGTGTGGCAAGTTTTTCGTTCAGGTTTTCAATCGAGTCGTACAGAAGTTGGATGATGTATTTTCCACCATGAGCATAACCGCCGGGATCTTTCATTGCCACCTGGAAGTTGAAGGCAGCCTTTTCCAAACGGGGCGTCCACGAGGCATATTTGTTCGGGAAGATGGCTTCGCCTTCATCAACACTGCCATTCTCGTTCGTGTCAATGAAAAAGTATGGATAGGCATTTTTGTCATAGACAATTGCCGTACCGGCTACTTCTTTGGCGTACGCTTGTATGGCGGTGTATAACATATCCCTTAAACCGGCGATTTCATCCGCTAATCCTTCTTTGATGTCGCCATCTCCATCGTAATCGGTCAGAGAAGACGCCATGCGGATTGCCCGCACCCCTTCAACCGAGTTGGCACCCGGATGGCAGCTCACGCAACTCTCCGTCTTCAACTCCAGGGAGTGAGAATTGTGGCAATCCTGGCAAGCCTGCACACCGGAGACATGTTCAAACAATACATCATAAGATTTTCCGGGATATTGATAGCCGCCTTTGACTTGAGCTCCGTACCGGCTGACTGCAGCCGCGTAGTAGTGGATATTGATAAAGCCAAGTTCTCCGACAACCGCATCTTCATCCGTCGCGCCGGCTTTTTGGATGGCTTCATCTACCTGCACCATTGAAGCATTGCCTTGGTGGCAAGTCATACACACGGCTTCCCGTCCCAAACCGGTCAATTCCACACCAGAGGGGAACTTCACTGTGGTGAGGGATTCGGTAGAAGGATTATGACAGGTATTGCAGTTGATAACCGTGTCGGTTGGTGCCGGCTTATCTACAGCAAATGCCTGGCTGCCATCCGCCCCGATATAATCCAGGAAACCGGCGCTGCTGTGGCACTTGGCACAAGTTGGAGGAACTTCAGCAGGATTTTCGCTATCCCAGTGGCGGAAGGCCTCAGCAGTTGCATCCGCGTGTCCCGAATTCATCCACAAAGCATAATACGGCACCTCGCTGGATAAATCTGGTGCAGCCGGGCAGGGTGCAGATGTTGGACAGGGCACGGCAGTTGGTTGTGGTGGAGCGGGCGGCTGCGTTGGCTCTGGAGTTGCTTGTTGACAGGCCGTTAAAACAACTCCAACTACTACAAACAGGGCGACCATGAGGAAGCCTTTGAGTAGTCTTCTTGTCATATTGCTCTCCATCCTTTCTCTAAAATTTTTTGGGAAATTGGGTGTAAAAAAATTCTCAGGATACCTCATAAAAATTTCTGCAGATAACCACCTCCTTTGGATCAGATTAAAACCTCATTAGAGAAAATTATACCGACTCTGTTATCTTAATACAATATTAAATTGGTCTGAATTCTGATATTACAGTCAAATTAGGACGAATGTCATGTACTTTGGGGTGATACAAACAATACCCTCATTTTTACCGAAAATTCCTATAAAATAGGCTTATGACAATCCATACCATCCACTCAATCTGTGTATTCGCCGGCTCTGCCGACCACCTCTCCCCCTCTTATCTGAACGGAGCCGCAGAATTGGGGATCATGCTGGCAAAAAACCGTATTCAGATTATTTATGGGGGTGGAAAAACCGGCTTGATGGGCGCTCTGGCCGATGCGGCTCTAAACGCCGGCGCAATGGTTATTGGAGTAGTGCCCCGCTCTCTTTTTCAACCACAGTTAATTCACAATCAACTCAGTGAATTAAGAATTGTGGAGAACATGCACCAGCGCAAAGCCTTGATGAGCCGGTTGGCAGACGCATTTATCGCCTTGCCGGGTGGTTTTGGCACCTTTGACGAATTATTCGAAACCCTTACCTGGACTCAAATTGGCATCCATCGCAAACCACTGGGAATGTTGAATATCAATAACTATTTCGTCCCACTGATTTCTTTGATTGAACATGCTCAAAAAGAAGGGTTCATTTACTCCAATCACCGTGAGCTATTCGTGGTTGAAGAAAACCCTCATCAATTACTCATCAAACTACAAAATCATCGTTTTCCCGAAGATCTGGAAAATTGGGTTAACCGGCCTTCTGATTCCGAAAATCCCTAAGGAGAACTGAATATGTAAAAAAAACGGTCTTCCCCGTAGGTGGGAAGACCGTTCAGCCCGATTACCGCTTCAAAAACTATTCAACGGTTACACTTTTTGCCAGATTGCGGGGCTGATCCACGTCCAACCCCCGCAGAGAGGCAATATGATAGGCAAACAGCTGAAGCGGAATGACCGTTACCACTGGGGAAAGCAGCCATGGCGTTGGCGGCACCCAAAAAACGTGATCTGCCAGTTCTGGCACCCGTGTATCCCCTTCGGTTGCCACCACAATCACACTCCCTCCGCGAGCTTTGGCTTGCTCAATCTGGCTGATCATCTTTTCATACCACGGATCCTGGGGGGCAATTGCCAGCACCGGCATATCCCGATCCACCAGCGCAATTGGACCGTGTTTCATTTCCCCAGCCGGATAGGCCTCGGCATGGATGTAAGAAATCTCTTTGAGTTTCAATGCCCCTTCATACGCAATCGGCATGTTGATTCCCCGTCCCAAATAGAGCATGTTACGAATGTACTTCATTTCTCTTGCAACCGGGATGATCTCATTTTCCCTATCGAGGCATCGCCCAACCAGATCCGGTATCAATCGCAAATCGCTGACCAGTTGTTTCCTTCTGGTCGAATCCAGCACGCCGCGCAAGTCCGCCAGCAAGACCGCCAGCATATATAAATCCACCAGCGGCGCGGTAAACGCTTTGGTGGAAGCTACCCCAATCTCCGGGCCAGTTTGCATGGAAATATATCCATCCGCAATCCGCATCGCCTGGGAACCAATCGCGTTGACAATGGACCACAAAACTGCCCCCCGTTTACGCCCTTCATCCATCGCTGCCAGTGTGTCGGCGGTTTCTCCCGATTGACTGATCGCCAGCACAACCGTGTTTTGATCCACAATCGGATCACGGTAACGGAACTCTGATGCGATATCCACCTCAACGGGTATGCGAGCAATTCGCTCGATCAACACTTTGCCCACCATGCCCGCATGAGCAGCCGTACCACAAGCCGTGATGATGATTTTCTGGATTCGTCTTGCCAGGTCGGGCGTGAGGTTTAATTGGGGCAAACGGATCTGTCCTTCATCAAAATCTACACGACCAGCCAGCGTGTCGGTCAGTGAACGCACCTGCTCGTGAATCTCTTTTTGCATAAAATGGCGGTATTCCCCCTTTTCGGCCGCTACCGGATCCCAGCTGATCAGGTGTTCTTGTGGTTGAACAGGTTTACCATCCAATGTCATCACCCGCACATTCTCGCGGGTCACAACAGCCATCTGATGCGAATCCAGGAAAATCATTCGGCGGGTATGATCTAAAATAGCCGGAATATCCGAGGCGACAAACATTTCTTTCTCGCCAAAACCGACGACCACACCACCGGCGTTACCGATGCGAGCCGCAATGATTTTATCCGGTTCCAGGGATGACATTACCACCACGCCATGGGCACCCTTCAAATGACGCAACGCCTGGCGGGTTGCCTCTTCCAACGAAGTGCCAGCGCTTAGAAAACGCTCGATCAGATGAACAATCACCTCAGTATCGGTATCGGAATTAAAATTCACCCCCTCTTCCATGAGTTCTTCTCTCAGCTCCAGGAAGTTTTCAACAATGCCGTTATGCACCACCACAACCTGGCGACTGTTGCCCATGTGAGGGTGGGCATTTCGGGCGCTGGGTTCTCCGTGAGTTGCCCAGCGGGTATGGCCAATGCCGATGTTGCCTTCTAACGGCTGGCTTTCGACCAGACTGGCGAGTTTACTCAATTTTCCCGCATCTCGGCGAATTTCGATGCTGCCGTTCTGTAAAACAGCAATCCCCGCTGAATCATAACCCCGGTACTCCAGGCGTTTTAACCCATTGAGAACAATCGGAGTCGCATTGCGTTCCCCAATGTAGCCGACAATGCCACACATAATATCTCCTTTCAACATTTCAAGAATTCTCTTTTCCCGCTCAGGGAAAGAGATTTTCACTTACTGCTCAAGTCATGTTTCAGGAAAAGATGGGCGGTCAAAACGCCCGGAAGGCTTCCGCTGATCCCTCGATTTTCCCGGTGACCAGATGCATTATTCTGTTCTCACCGGTTAACCCTGCTTTGCAACAGGGAACCTTCCTCCTCGTCACTTCATCACCTCGCGGATCTCAGAGATGTGAAGCCATGCGCTGGTCTTTTCCGTTTCTCTTCACAGATTTGTAATGCTTATCACCTCCAATGCCTGATTATACCTGCCTTTTGCTATAATTCAATCGCAATGGAATATAAACCTTCGGTAAATCCTTCAACTGGCGAACCCCCAAAACCCTCCACAAGCCAGCTACTTCTAATTCCGCTGGGGTGTCTGATTCGCTCTCCCTTACTGTTTATTGGGATTTTCCTGATTGGCTATTTATTTTGGTCCATTTCAACCGGCGAGATTACCCTGTTATGGACCACAGTACCCGAATTTGACACCTGGAAAATCGATTCTGCTTTTACTTCGGTGGAGGACAGCAATGGCGAAACCTGGAAAATTCGATACGAATCGAAAAACACCGCTGTTTTTGAAGGCTTAGTCAGACATGCCTCGCCAATTAACGAAAGGGCTTTTCCTTTGCTTTCACACGATATTCTCGTAACCAGCGGTGAATTTGCCGATCCCTCGCTGGTGCGCACCTCTGTTTCCAACCATCGCTTTTTCTGGTACACCGATCAGTCCAATCGTCCAGCAGGGACAATCAATTTATTACATACCGTTCCTTCAACAGAAGAGATTTACCATCAATTATCTGTTATCCGCAAAGGAGATACCGTCCGGGTCAAGGGAATTGAAATCCTGGATATTGCACGTTATGACCAGCAGGGTGATTTTCGAGGCAGCTGGGCGGATGCTGGCTGCAACACCCTGCTGGTCACATCGGTTGAAATCCTGCCTGAAAGGTAAACGATTGATCAACCGGTATGTTTTTGGACTAAGTCAAGCACATCCGGAAAATCAATTCCCAAACGCCGGATGGTTTCCAGGGTAGGAATACCCTTCTTTGTCCATCCACGTCGCTGATAGACAGCATCTACCAGCCGGTCATACCGTTTCTCCCGGTATTTTCTCAACTCGGCAATTTTCTGTTCGGTGCTCATACCGCTGATATCTACGCCGACTTCTTTAGTCAGAATCTCATCATAATAATCCCTGCGATCTTCATACTCAGGCGGTGTTACCGGTCCCATCGCGCGATATGGCGGATAATCATGCTCGCGGGTCCCGAATCCCATTCGTAGATTGAAAATCCGTTGGAAGTTGTAGACCTTTTCCGATTGTTCAATGATCCCGTCAATGTCAATCTTTTCGCCAGTAACTCCTTCGTATAACCAGCAGTAATTTTCGACATGTTCCGGTACTTTTGCGGGTTCCTTGGCAGTCTTGTTGCTTTCCGGAATGATGTCATTCCACGGCAATTTACATAATCCATGCAGACTGAACCATGTCCTCCAGATTGGAAAATAATGCAGGGCTTCGGCTTTGGCTTCGAATGTGGGAAGTTGTTTGTGAACCATATCCATGAAAATCAGCCATGCTTCGTCGTGCTGAGGTCCCTTCGTTGCGAGTGCATAACCACCCTGCTGGGCAAGCGATTCCTTGGATAGGTATTCTGATATTTCCAGCCCTTTAATCTCCATCCCGATGTCATTTAGAAGTGTGGGGTCCGCCCCATAATCTTCAGTAAACAGCCGCTTCATCGCACGCACACCTTGACCGACAACAACGCCAAAACCCTCTCCGCGTGCCATCTGGTGGATTAATTCCATAACCGCATCAAAATTCCCCCATGTCAATTCCAACCCACCCGTGATTTCCTTGTTGATGATACCCAGTTCGTAACATTCCATGGCAAATGCCAGCGAATTGCCCAGGGAGATGCTATCAATCCCATACGTATCGGCGTAAAAATTCATTTCCAGAACCTGCGCCGGGTCAAAGATACACAGATTGGAAGCCAGCCCGCCGAGTGTCTCATATTCCGGCCCATCAACGAAGACCTCCTCTCCTTTATAGGGGCCGGTTTGCAGCGTGTAGTGCGAAACCCCATGTGCGCAGGACATTGTACAGCCGTACCAGCAGCCATCCGGCCCACGCATGTCAAATTTCTGCTTCCAGACATCTCCCGCAACCCGGTGCGCATCATCATGATGCCCATAACGGAAGTTCTTCACGGGCAGCAAATTAAACTTGTTCATGATCTCAACCAGATAGGGGGTGCCCGTACCCCGCATATCGTTCTGTGAAGCATCGAACAGACTGATTTCACGGTTGATCCGTTGCCCAGCCTTTCGGATGAGGTCCATGTTGGCAACCCCATTGCTGTCGCCGCCGACCTGGCTGTACCGCACCACAACCGCCTTGATCTTTTTATCTCGCAGCACCCGTCCACAACCTCCCCGGGCAGCTTGCTTGATCCGCACTTCATCCCGGCGCGGATCATAATAACTAACGTTCAAACCGCAAATGGAGTTGTAATTGGCTGCCTGACCGGCTGAAATGACTGAGATTCCACGCAGTCCGCGGGGGTCATCGGCATACATTTCGGTCAACATCCGGTTGATCAGATGGGTGTCCTCTGGTTCAAGCGGAGCTTCCTCAATTCGAACAATCCCCTCATCTCCGTCTATGTAAATGATGACATCGTTCTGGGCTTTCCCCTGAATTTCAAGCGCATCCCATCCAGCAAACTTGAGGTATGGTCCAAAGTAACCGCCGCTGTTGCTATCAATTACCGTGTGGGTCAATGGTGAAATTGTCACAACCGTACATTTACCGCTGCCCGGATAAGCCGTAATTCCGCCAATCGGCCCGCCGGCAATGACCAGTTCATTTTCCGGATCGTTCCAGCGGGTCTCGTCACGGATAGCATTCCACAAAAGCCACAAGCAGAAACCTCTTCCTCCAGTGAAGGTTCGTTTCATTTTCTCGTCAACCGACTTGCTTTGTATGCGGTTTTCACCGATATTGACATACAGCGTTCGGTTAGCATACCCCCGTACCACGGGGCGAAGGTCATAACGAAACTCTGCCAGCAATTTATGTGCGCTCCGCAATTTTTCCACGTCGGTCTTAATCATCTGCCTCTCCTTATCTGGAAGATTTTGGAAGAATTGGATTTCACGTTTTCCCCTCAATTCAATTATAGTGAAAGCCAATTCACTTTCAGTATTCCTCTGTCACTGCTCTGGTTGATAAATGTCACAACCCGAAAGAAAAGTAAGGATGCGTTATAATCACTTGAAAAGAACGAATTAGAAATCAAATCTTATGAATGTAGAAGATCAACTCGATTTATACCTGAGAGCTCGTTTCACTATACTGGTGTTCGTCACCCCAGAAGAGGAACGCTTGTTAACCACAATTCAGCGGGTTTGCGAACAGACCCAGCGCCGGCTTCTGAGTTGGGATGCCGCCGATGGATTTCAACTTCTAGTCGGCAGCGGTAATCCAAACACTGCCCGAGATCCACTCACGGCACTGGAACAAATCGAAGCGGCTGATCCGGCCATACCGGCGCTCTTCGTCCTCAAAGATTTTCATGAAATTTGGAACAATCCGCAGATCAAACGCAAATTAAGAAATGTCAGCCAGCGGTTGAAGTTTTCCAAAAAGTCCATCTTGATTACCTCACTCTCGTCAAAAATTCCGGATGAATTGAAAGACGACGCCGTTTTGGTGGATTTTCCCCTTCCAACCTTCTCAGAACTGGAAGAAGTCCTCAACCGGCTCATTCAGACCCCCGGCGTCAAAGTCAACCTGACTCCATTGGGAAAAGAAAAATTGATTCAGGCGGCGATTGGACTGACTGCCTCTCAAGCCCAGCGGGTGTTCGCGAAATCCATTGTCAAAGACGGCTTATTAGACGACCGCGATATTGATCTGGTTACCGAGGAAAAGAAGCAAATCATCCGCGAAAGCGAAGCACTCGAGTTTTTCGCGGTAACCGAAACCCCCGATGATGTTGGCGGACTGGGTGTGCTTAAGAACTGGCTGCGCTTACGCGAACGCGCTTTTTCACAGGAAGCCCGCGCTTACGGTTTGCCTGCTCCTAAAGGGATTGGTCTCATCGGAATTCCCGGAACCGGCAAAAGTCTGACTGCAAAAATGATCGGCGGGTTGTGGCGTTTACCCTTGCTGCGCCTGGATGTTGGTTCCCTTTTTGGCAGTCTGGTAGGCGAATCGGAGGAAAGAACCCGCCGAGCTCTTAAACTGGCCGAGACCGTTTCTCCTTGTGTGGTTTGGATTGATGAAATGGAGAAGGCCCTCGCTCACGGAGGTTTGGATAGTGGCACCAGTACCCGCGTATTTGGCACCATCTTGACCTGGATGCAGGAAAAAACTGCTCCCTGCTTTGTCGTTGCCACTGCCAATGATATATCCAGCCTTCCGCCGGAACTGCTCCGGCGAGGCAGATTTGATGAAATTTTTTTCCTGGATCTTCCCACGTTTGAAGAACGGCGCGAAATTTTTGCTGTTCATCTGCGTAAACGCGGCCGATTACCGGAAGATTATCGTCTCGACCGACTGGCTGAAGCCTCCAGCGGATATGTTGGATCGGAGATCGAACAGGCGGTGATTGATGCGATGTATATTGGTTTCAATGATGGTCTACGCGAATTTACAACCGAGGACATCCTTTACTCACTCAAACGTCAGGTGCCCCTTTCGGTTTCTCAGCGGGAAAATATCACCATGCTGCGCAACTGGCTGCGAGAAGGCCGCGCTCAATCGGCTTCGTTTCAACAGACCGAAGAAGCAGAACATCAATTCGTTCCGATTCAACTGGATATCCGTTCAGAAGGTTAGCAGCGTTCAGGCTCAAACGGGATGGGAATTTCCGCTTTAGGAATTGATTTTGGGACGTCAAATACCCTGATCGCTGGCTGGGACGAAAACTCCCAGCAGGTTTCCCTGATCAAAATTCCGGATTACTGCCGTCTGTTTTCACAAAATGGAGAGCAAATTCCTCTCATCCCATCTTTAATCCATTATTCACCAGAAGGACACCTCTGGATCGGTAATCAAATTCTCCAACAAGGTCTGGGCGACTCCCGCCGTACCATGCGCTGGATGAAACAATATATTCTCAGTCGTAGTCCCATCCGCATCCGGTTGGATGAGCGCGAAACAACTCCTTCAAAAGCCGCTCAGGACTTTCTAACGACCATTTTTACGATGCTGCGTGAAGAACAGGCCATTTCACCCGCCAGGGTTGCCTTTAGCGCACCAGTTGAATCCTTTGAATTCTATACCAACTGGTTGAATACGCTGGCAGAATCCAACCACCTGCCCAAAATTTCCCTGATAGACGAACCCGTCGCTGCTGCAATTGGTTACGGAATTCAGGTTAAGCCCGGGACAATTTTGTTCGTTTTTGATTTCGGCGGGGGAACTATGAACGCCGCAATGGTCATTGTCGGGGAAGAATCACCCACAGGCAAAAACAAACCGCTCTGCCGGGTGCTGGGAAAAGCTGGGAAAAACATTGGAGGCATGCGGATTGACCAATGGCTCTATCAGGAAGTACTATCGCGGTTTTCTCTCACGGATGATCATCCTCTTGTCAGGCAGGCAAGCACCCAAATCCTATCCGCCTGTGAAGGGGTCAAACAAGCCCTTTCACACGACCCACAAGCCTCAACCGGCGACATCCGCCTTCGTGATGACAAGCTCATCAACCTGACCCTCAACCGCGATGAGTTTGAAAACATCCTCGAACGCAACCATCTCTTCCATGAGATGAGCGATTTGTTTCGCCATGTTCTCAATCAGGCTTATGAGAGAGGATATTCTCAGGACCAAATCAGCTCAGTATTGATGATTGGCGGCAGCAGTTTGATACCGGCCGTTCAACAACATGTAAAAAATTTCTTCGAATCTACCCCTGTCCAGGTTAGACGCCCTCTCGACGCCGTAGCAAGAGGGGCTGCTCTGTTTGCATCTGGAATGGACATCCTTGATTATGTGCGCCATGATTATGCCATCCGTTATGTTGAACCACACAACCGACGATACGCTTTCCAGAAAATTGTTTCCAGCGGGACATCTTATCCAACCCCCCAGCCCATCTCGCATTTGACGATCAAAGCCTCATACGAGGGTCAACAAAAACTGGGGCTGGCCATATTTGAAATCCGCAACTCACGCGAAAGCGGTTTCTCCCAGGAGAATCTTGAGCTGATTTTTGATCCGCAGGGTTCGGCAAGGATCATTCAACTTCCTTCCCAACAAATCGAGGAGAGAACCTATTTTTTTGTCAATGAACATTGCCCAACATTTCTCATCGCTGACCCTCCGGCTGAACCCTCAATTCCTCGCTTTGAAATCTCTTTTTTCATCGATTCTCAAAAAAGATTGACAATCACTGCCCGCGATTTGCAAACTGGGATTATCATATTGGAAAATCAACCGGTTATTCGTTTATCGTAGCAAGGTAAAAGAATGTCACACATCTCAAAATTCAAGACGGAATGGGTGGATGCGGAAATCTTACTCCTGGCTCTGCGCGATTTGGGCTATCCGGTCGAGCAGGGAGAACTGAAGATTACTTCCCTGGGCGGTGAGCAAGCCGATGTTGAGATCAAAGTTCGTCCTCCGCTGAGCGCAGAAATTGGATTCCGACGACGTCAAGGCAAATTCGAAATCATTGCGGACTGGTTCAGCGTCATGGGAGTCAAACGGACCAGCCTTGTCCGTCGAATCAACCAGCGGTATGCTTATCATACCGCTCGTCAAAAACTCGAAGAACAGGGCTTTTATCTTGTCGAGGAGAAAGACGAGGCTGGTAAAATTCACTTACTGTTACGCCGAATGGCATAGGACTTTGTCATGGAAATCCAGGAAATCGAATTGACAATCCACCCCAACGGACATGTTGAAATCAGCGTCCGCGGAGTAAAAGGAAACACCTGCCTGGAAATTACTCAGGCTCTTGAAGAAGCGTTGGGAAATCACATCCTTGAGCGAAAAATGACCGCTGAGAGCCAGGAACCCCCTATCGGTAATTCAAATTTGATACCGCCGTTGGAAATCAAAGGATAAATGAGTGTGGCAGAGACGCTGCGGATTCATCATTTTGAGCCTTTTAGTTATTCGAACGGTCCCGGCAAACGAGCCGTCCTCTGGTTGCAGGGTTGCACCCTGAATTGTCCGGGTTGCTTCAATCCACAAACACATTCCCCAACGGGCGGAGCATCAGTCCAATTGAGTGGGTTACTGTCCCGGATTTTTCGAATCAGCCCTTCTATTGAAGGGATAACCATCAGCGGCGGCGAGCCGCTGCAACAGCTGAGGCCATTATTGCGTTTTTTGGCAGAAATCCGCCAAAAAACCCACCTTTCCGTAATCCTTTTTACTGGCTTTACCCCTGAAGAGATTAATACTTTCCCGGCTTCAAATAAGCTTTCGGAGTTGATTGATGTGCTGATTGCCGGTCGTTATGACAAATCTCATCCTTCGGAAAATCTCTGGATTGGCTCCAGCAATAAGACCATTCACTTTTTTTCTTCCCGTTATTCGATGGCTGACCTGTTGCATGTTCCAACCGGTGAAATCATTATCGAACAAAGCGGTGAACTTCTTTTCAGCGGGATTGATCCGCTGATTTTCCGTTGACCATGAGTGAGCAGCGTCTTTTCGAAGAATTCCGTCGCACACTCCTTTCCGTAAGCGAATTCCCGTCTCTTCCCAAAGAAGAACTTGTGAGTTTGATTCAACGAGGGATCATTCGAATACTATTGACTGATCCAAACCCGGAAAGTATTGCTCTCATTGAAGAAGCCTGCGCTTTTGCCCCTCTGCCGATCATCAGGGAAGATGCCCTTGACGCACTGATCCAGTTAAGCCATCAAAACAACCCAGAAGCAATCCTCAGCCTGTACCGGCTTGCAATTGAAAGGGATTATCCACCAGCAATCACACACTTAAAATTCAATCCCCTGCCCTGTCCAAACCCCCATTTGCAAGCCGTTTTTTCCTTTTTATACCTTCCAGATGGTGGCTATGCGCAATCCAGCGAAAATCTCGAACTTCTCGCCGAGTATTTTTTTCACCACGCCCAACCCTCAACCCAAATGAAAATCATCGAATCTGCCCCATCTCCAGCCCGGCAACGGTTCTCACACCTGCTTAGCCTGCTCCTTTTCAATACACCTGACAAACCAAGCCACTTGCTGGCTCTCTATCCTCAAACCTCCCAATCAGAGAAACAAATCATCCTTAAGCGATTATCCTCGCTGGCTGAAACGGAGAACACCATTGCAGTGGATTTTCTATGCAGGCTAGCAGTCTATTTTGATGATCCGACGGCCAGACAAATTTGTCAACAGAAAAATCTTTCACCATCGGTTCCGACAGAAAAAGCCCTCTATTATTTTCTCTCAAACCAATGGGATCAATACGAAACATTTGACTTTACCCACCAGTGGCTGGTAGAGGCATACTCATCTGCCAGTCCGGCTTTAAGGCAAAAAATTCTGTCTCAGGCACGCATAAGCGGTCATGTCGAATGGCTTTCCCGTCTTTCCGACAGCCGTTCTGCTGTCGTTTTATGGGAATTAACCCCCGCGGATTGGGAAAGGGTTGTTCAAGCCATCCTGCTAAATCCATCAGAACCGCTCTGGCTGCGCCTTTTATCTCGCGCTCCTTTGTTCTGGTCTGCCTATTTACTTCATCACCTCAGCGAACATGCAATCAACTTCGAGCATGACCCTCAACTCAATCAGGTCGCTTGGCTGGCATCAGTTTGTTTCTCCAAACCCCTTCCCGTCTTCCGGAAAGCGATTCTCCAATCCCCTGCTGGCAGTATCACCAGCATGGCGATTTCACCCTTCGGAATGGAAATTGGTTTTGGCTCCCTCGACTCCTCTATTCAGTTTCTTAATCTGACCTCGCTTGAATGGCAAAGCCCCCTTCTAAGCCCGGTTTCTCCGACACGGCTGATCATCTACGACCCACAGGCGCGTTATCTGGTCTGTGCTGGTGGAGATCATCGCCTGCGCATTTTTCGCCGCCAGGATCATGCCTTACTAAAAACACTGGATGGGCATAAAGGTCAAGTCCGGGGGATGGTCTTTCGATCCGATGGCAGGATATTCTATACGGCCGCTTTTGATGGAGCGATTCAATCGTGGCACTTTCCAAGCGGTTTAGCGGCACGTCCTCCCGTTCAAATCGGGAATGAGATTTTTTCCCTACTGATTACGCCTGACAATCATCTACTGCTCTGTGCCACCGCTGACCGCACCTGTCAAATAATCTCTGTCCATGGAAATCACCGCATACATTCCATCTCTGGCTTAGAGGATGCTCCTCTGACAATGGCAATTAATAATCGCCAAAAATTTGCTGTGGCAATCCGCAATCACACGATCCAGCAATTCAGCCTTTCGACCTTCAAACCTCTTACACTGCCCTCACCGTCTTCTACTCCAATCAACCAGTTGGTCTACCATCCCACTTTACCGCTGCTTTGCGGCATGGGGTTGGATGGAAAAATCCAAATCCGCCATGAAGCCGATTTGAAACCGCTCCTCACCATCGAACTGCATAATCAACCCGCCAGCGGATTGGGGTTTATCCCGGATGGTAATACCCTGATCAGTTCCAGCGCGGATGGCAGGGTGGTAATCTGGGACTTTCAGCCATTGATCCTGTTCTTTCAACCTATTCAAAGCGATCTTCACGATTGGCTTCAAAAAATCAATCAATGGATTAACGCCGGTCTTCAACCTGCCACCGAGCCATGGTTGGAATTTGCCCGGCAGATACTGCAATGGCGGGCTCGCTTTGACATTCAGATTGAAAACGCCGTGCCAATTCAAATTGGCGATTATGACATCCTGTTGTAAAAAACTTAATTAGGGGAGTGTATAATCATAACTTGTTTGAATTGATCTTTCTGGATATTTCATTGTGAACCTAAAAAGATACTTTTCAAATCCTGCAGAATTAGATAAAGTCCAATCCAAAAATTTTACCAATGTTCAAATTGATGCCATTGGCGTAGGGCTCGCCAACGCTGCTGCTCCATTTTTACCGGTATTTCTCACGCGATTGGGGGCTTCTTCATACGAAATTGGGTTGTTGACCTCCATGCCTGCCTTAGCCGGCTTGATCCTGGCAATTCCAATGGGGCAGTTTCTGCAAAATCAAAAAAAGATCATCCCATGGTTCAGCCTTGCCCGTCTGGGTGTCATCATGAGTTATGCCCTGACCGGCGCTCTGGCTTTCCTGCTGCAGGGTCAGCCTTTAATTACCGGCATTTTGGTTGTGTGGGCTCTGGCAACCATCCCTCAAACGCTGTTGAACATCTCCTTTTCGGTGGTCATGAACGCTGTGGCCGGCCCCAATCTGCGCTACGAGTTAATGACCCGTCGCTGGTCAATCTTGGGAGTAACCACCGCAGTGGCCGTCTTCGTGATCGGTCAATTTTTGGATCGAATTGCCTTCCCAACTAATTTTCAGGTCATCTTTATCTTCCTTTCGGTGGGGGGATTGATCAGCTATTACTTCTCTTCTCATATTCAATTGCCCGACTTTCAAAAACCAAGCCAGATCGGGAAAAAACCTTTTCAGCAAACTATTGGTGAATATATTACCCTTATAAGCCGGGAAAAACCCTTCCAGTCATTTGTTATCAAACGCTTTGTCTTCCTCTCCGGTGCAGCCTTGACCTTACCGCTTTTCCCACTTTACTTTGTTCGCGAGGTTCAGGCCAGCAACAGCTGGATTGCCACCATCAATACGGCTCAAACTGCCATTGTGATTGTGGGGTACTTCTTTTGGACTCAACAATCGCGCCGGCGTGGATCGCGGAATGTCCTGCTCTGGACGACTTTTGGGGCAGCCATCTACCCGATTCTGGTTGCCAGCACTCACAATGTCGTTCTCATCACCCTGTTTGCAGGGATTAACGGAATTTTTCAGGCCGGCTTGAATCTGGTCTTCTTCGATGAGTTGATGAAAACCGTACCAACCGAATACAGCGCAACCTTTGTTTCCATTGCGCAAGGTCTGCAATATGTTTCATCTATCCTCTCTCCGCTCATCGGCACAGCCATTGCCGACCTTGCCGGGATTGGTGTTGCCCTGATTGTCGGTGGGGCTTTGCAATTAATCGGATTCCTGATGTTCTGGCGTAATCGTCAATTGACCTTCATTCATACTCAGCCCCCACAAGCCATATAAATTTTTTACTCAGGCTCTAACTTATCCAATCAGCCGGCAAGTGATCCACCCGATTGACAAAGAGAACATAGATTTCTTCCTCCTCAACCTCAATTTGTGTTACACCGGTATTGTTCATGACAAACCATCCGCGGTATGGTGGGTTGATCCCCAGGAGTTCGTTCATAAAATAATTGAAAAAAGCCCCATGGCTGACCAACACCACCACGTGAGGGCTATTTCGATGCCGATTTATCAGCCAGTCCATCAACCGTTTTGCCCTGGCATGGGCTTGGTCGTCTGATTCATAAGCAGCGTTATACCAACCTTGCTCATCCGGTTCTTGCACAAATTGCAGGCGAGGAAATGCCCTTTGGAGATCGCTTGGTTTCTTGCCGGGCAAGCCAACATTCAGCTCGGTTTCAGGATCCTTGAGATACACCCCGCCAACCTCATGCAAATCCCGCAACCCTAAAATCGGCAAACTGTATTCATCCGCAATGGGTTGGGCCGTTTGAAGAGATCGCCACATCAGACTGCTGTAAAGATAGATGTTTTTCGTATCGGGAAATGAACCTCTAGAATTCAATGCCAGATAGCGCCCAAAGTAATCGCAAAGTGCCAATGATTGCTTGATCCCTAATTCCGTTAGGGTTGGGTCACTCGAACGGCCATCGCTGCTGCCCGTCTGATCCCACAGCAAATTATTGGTTGATTGAGCATGTCGAATGAACAGAATGCGCATAAAAACCGATTCCTTTTACCATCCTATAAGCAGATGATCAATTGGTATATAATTCACAAAGCCTCAGGAACACCTGCATATTATACCGTTCAACCCTTTTAGGTCTATGGTTCATCAAGGTTACTGGAAGAATCAATCGGTTACAATCAGCGTTAAAACCAACTGCCTGACAGTGAGCATTGGCAGCAAAGAGGTATTTAGTTATGACCTGGCTGGGCGGTTGTGGACTGCGCTGGTGAATGAAGTATCCTACCGCCGCGGATTAGATGGCAAAGTGGTGGCCAAGTGGCAGACGCCCGATAAAAACCGCCATCGCCGTTGGCTTTCCCCGGACGAGTCCGTCAATTTGATTCAACGCGGTCATATCCTGCTGAATGACTTGCTTGCAGATCTGCGCAACAATCAGATTAAATTCAACCCGCCCTTGGATGAGAAAGGCTGGCACGATTTGCAAATTGCGGCAGCGTTTGACAATTCATCTGCCGTAGCAGACGCCAAGAAATATCATCAGGTTTACAAACCGGTTGGTATTCTTCCGCCAGATCAATATATTTCCGTCGTTTTGCAGGCAGCAGAAGGCTGCTCTTTCAACACCTGTACATTTTGTGATTTCTACCGCGACCGCCCTTTTCGTATCAAACGCGTAGACGAATTCCGCGAGCATATCCGCGCGGTAAAGGCTTTCTTGGGGGAAGGCCTCAGCCTCAGGCGTACAATTTTCCTGGGCGATGCGAACGCTCTGGTCATCCCTATGCCCCGCCTGATCAGCCTTCTCGAAGTGGTTCACGCGGAACTCGATGTTGAACGATTGGGGGGAATCTTCGCCTTTTTGGATGGCTTCAGCGGAGAGCGCAAAACTGCGCAGGACTTTGCCCGCCTTGCCGAAATGGGGTTAAAGCGGGTTTATATCGGTATGGAATCGGGTCACGAACCCTTGCTAAAATTTTTACACAAGCCCGGCACCCCACAGGATATCCTTCAAGCCGTCCGAAATATCAAAGCCGGCGGAGTAGCCGTTGGCATTATCGTGCTGCTCGGCGCAGGTGGTAAAACTTACGCAGATGCCCATGTTCAGGATACGAGCCAACTTATCAACGCCATGCCATTGGACGCCGAAGACCTGATTTACTTTTCCGAGCTGGTCGAAAACGAGAATCTGCCTTATGTCCAAACAGCGTATCAAACATCACTCCAGCCATTGAGCGCCGCTGAACGCATTCAACAAGGCGAAGCTATTGAAGCCAATCTGGTTTTCGGGTCGGAAAGTGGAACTCCCCACATCAGCCGCTATGACATCCGAGAATTTGTCTACTGAATCCCTGTACCGTGGAGAGATTACGGTTATTTTTCACGGGGCTTTGACCGATTTTTTCAAATCCAAAGCCGATCCGCACCTAGTTCGTTTTCAATTGCACGAAAAAACCTCTTTGAAACACATTGTGGAAGCCATTGGTGTCCCTCACCCCGAAATTGGAAAAATCAAAGTCAACCAGCAAGAGGTTGATTTAGCCTATCATCCCATTTGCGGCGATCATATTCATATCCACCCATGGCAAACCGAACAAATAAATTTTGGTGATCGTTTTGCAAAATTCATTTTGGACAATCATTTGGGAAAATTAACCGCCTATTTGCGCCTTTTGGGCATTGATGCCTGCTACAACCACCAATTTGATGATGAACAAATTGCCAGCATCGCGGTCGAGCAGAATCGAGTTGTGCTGACCCGCGACCGCGGATTGTTAAAGAGAAAAATCATCCAGCGGGGTTATTGTGTCCGGCAAGACGATCCTCTCTCCCAACTAACCGAGGTCATTAATCATTTTCAACTCGGGGCATATCTCAAACCTTTCAGCCGCTGCCCGCGTTGCAACGGCTTACTGGAAAAGGTTGACAAACAATCCATCCTCGATCAATTATTGCCATTGACCCGTTTATACTACAACGAATTCAGTCGCTGCACCGATTGCGGTCAAATCTACTGGAAAGGCTCACATTATGACCGCATTAAACCCATCATTCAACGCTTTGCCGCCATCAAAGACGAGGAGAAATGAATTTTACCTTTCCGCTCGGTAAATTACCTCATGAATATTTACAACATCTGATTGACACCCTGCCCACAACCGCAGAAAGGGTTATCTTGGGCCCCGGCATAGGTTTGGACTGCGCCGTCGTGGATTTTGGGGATCGCTCTTTGGTATTCAAAAGCGAACCGATTACTTTTGCAACCCGTCAAATTGGCTGGTATGCTGTTCAAATAGCCGCCAATGATATTGCAACAACCGGCGCAAAACCTCAATGGATGCTGCTCACCATGCTGCTTCCGGAAAACAAGACCACCCCTTCCCTTGTTCACGAAATCACTGCGGATGTGAGCCAGACCTGCCGGGAAATGGGCATCGTTTTGATTGGCGGTCATACGGAAATTACCAGTGGGTTAGACCGGCCAATTTTGGTAACAACCTTGATCGGTGAGACCACGCGTGAAAAATTAATTACCCCCCGCGGAGCCAGACCAGGCGATGCCTTGATTTTGACAAAAGGCATTCCCATCGAAGCTACCGCCCTTTTGGCGAAAGAATTTCCCGATCGGTTGACGACTGCCTTAAACCCAGACGAAATCACCCAGGCCCAAAATTTCTTGATAGACCCCGGCATTTCCGTCAGCCGGGATGCAGAAATTGCAGTCAACGCCGGCGAAGTCCATGCTATGCACGACCCAACCGAAGGCGGTCTGGCAACTGCATTATGGGAACTGGCCTACGCCAGTCAGAACACGCTGATCATTGAACCTTCCCAAATATTCATTCCACCCATATCGCGCAAAGTTTGTGACTTTTTTGGATTGGATCCGATGGGTAGCATCGCTTCTGGTGCGTTGATCATTGCAGCCTCCTCCTCTTCAAGTCAGGCGATTGTCAAAGCATTACAAGAAAATGGAATTACCGCCACCATTTTCGGCAAAGTAAATCACGGAGATCCGCTTGTCTATCAAATTACACCTGACGGTCAAAGGTTATTGAATAAATTCAATCGAGATGAAATTGCCCGCCTTTTTGAAACGACTTAACCCAAAGCGGAGTTTGTAAAAATGGGCTTTATCCTTTCGGTCATATTTGGCTTTTTACCTATGCTGGTGTTCGCCTTTTTCGTCTACTGGCTGGACCGCTTTGAAAAGGAACCCCGTCACCTGTTAGGTGGTGCCTTCGTATGGGGTGCAGTGATTGCTGCTGGTTTTGCTTTCTTGATCAATACGCTGCTGGGAGCAGGCATATTCTTCCTCACCGGTTCGGAACTTATTGCTCAGCAAACCACCGGTTCAGTCATCGCCCCGCTGATTGAAGAAATTTTAAAAGGTATGGCAGTTCTAATCGTCTTCTATTTTTACCGCAAAGAGTTCGATTCTGTGCTGGACGGAATTGTCTACGCCGGAATCACCGCGCTGGGCTTTGCTGCTACCGAAAACACCTACTATATTTACAACTTTGGGTATTTGGAAAGTGGCTATCCGGGCTTATTCACTTTGGTTTTCATTCGGGTGGTTTTGGTTGGCTGGCAGCACCCATTCTATACAGCATTCTTCGGAATTGGTCTGGCACTGGCTCGCTTAACCCCCAATTGGCCGAAAAGATTTTTATACCCAATCTCAGGTCTGATCGTTTCCATCTTACTGCACAGTATCCACAATACCATACCCGCCTTAATCCCAGGCGTGGCTGGGATTGTGGTAGGAACGATATTTGACTGGACCGGTTGGATTGGGCTGAGTATTTTCATTATCTATGTCATTCACCGAGAGAAAAAGTTAATTCAGTTCGAGTTAAAAGAAGAGGTGCATTTGGGAATCATTACTATGGAACAGTACCTCGAATCCTTTTCCAATATTGCCCGGATTAAAGCCCTCCTCAAATATCTGGGGAAACCAACTTTCCGCACAATATCCCATTTTTATCAACTTTGTGCTGAACTTGCCCATAAAAAACATCAATTTCGGCGGATGGGTGACGAAGGCGGGAATCAGAAAATCATCACTCAACTGCGTAATGAATTAGCTCAATTAAGCCCCCTGATCAATTAATTTTAAAAATCTTGTCCTCATCCGAAAGCGTGGTAAAATCTAGGCACATTCAAATAGTCTTTTTTGCGCCCGTAGTGAAGTGGATATCACATTACCCTCCGGAGGTAAGAGCCCGAGTTCGAGTCTCGGCGGGCGCACTAATTTTTAATCTATCCTTTGTTAACATTCTACTAATACTTGTCTGGTATAAATGATTTCGGTAACCTGGACAAAGAAGAAAATAATGTCAACATGGAGGATTAGAACATGGACCTGATGTTTGGAGGATACGGTTTATACATCCTCTTTTCCCTGCCAGCTCTTATTTTGGGTTTTTGGGCTCAAATCAGGGTACAAAGTGCATTTAATAAATATTCGAGGGTTCGAACCTATGCCGGTTTGAGCGGTGCCCAAATTGCGCGCCGAATGCTCGATTCGGTTGGCCTGTCAAATGTGCGGGTTGAGCAATCCCACGGTTTCTTAAGCGACCACTACGACCCGCGCGCCAAAGTACTGCGTCTCAGCCCGCAGGTTTATCAAAGCAACAGCGTCGCTGCTGCAGGTGTAGCTGCCCACGAAGCTGGACACGCCATTCAGGATGCCAGCGGTTATGCCATGCTTCAACTCCGAACCGCACTGGTACCCGGGGTTCAACTTGGGAGCTGGCTCGGGCCGATTATCTTTATTATCGGTTTCTTCCTCTCACCGACAATTGGCACTTCAATTGCCTGGTTGGGTATTGGATTGTTTGCCCTCGCAGCAGTATTTGCACTGGTAACCTTGCCCGTAGAATTTGACGCATCCCGGCGCGCCAAAGCCTGGTTATCCACTTCTGGCGCAATTTACAACGAGGAGATCCGCGGGGTTAATAGCGTACTGGATGCAGCTGCTTTGACCTACGTGGCGGCTGCCGTTCAGGCAATTTCCACCATCCTTTATTATGTATTTCTCCTGACAGGGCGTAATCGGGACTAAATCAATCCCTCGGTTCAACCTTCATTAGCACATGGCAAAAAGCCATGTGCTAATTTTTTCTGTGAAAATACGCACAAAAAATGGATAGTTAATGTAAAATTAAACCATTACAAATGGAATCTAATCTTGATCAACAGCGAGGTCAAATGATCACCAGAACCGTTCCCGATATTGTCGTTGGGAGGCTACCCCGCTATCTTCAAGCCCTAGAGCACATGTACCGCGAAGGGATTAAGACCACCTCTTCGCAGGAACTGGGTGAAGCCATTGGTATCTCTGCTGCGCAAATTCGCAAAGACCTCTCTCAATTTGGCGAATTTGGCAAACAAGGCACAGGTTACTCGGTTGCCTTTCTGGTTGAACAACTGCAAACCATCTTAAAATTAACCAGAATTTGGGACCTTGCCCTGGTTGGGATGGGTGATTTGGGCAACGCACTTGCCCGTTATCAAGGCTTCGCTGAACACGGTTTCCGTATTACAGCGGCTTTTGATAATGATCCTGAAAAAATCGGTAAGGAAGTTGCCGGTCTGATCATTCAAGACAGTCGGGAAATGAAAAGAATAATCCCTTCATTGGGAATTAAGATAGCCATGTTGACCGTTCCGGCATCCGTTGCTCAAATGGTAGCAGAAGAATTGGTGGATGCCGGCATTCGCGCCATCCTTAACTACGCCCCCATCAGTCTCAATTTACCGGACGATATTCATGTGGAGAACATTGACCCGATCATCAAGCTTCAGCACATGACTTACTACTTGGATTAATGGGCTACCCGCCACCTAAAAATTAATCAAACTCCGCCGCAGCGTATCCCGCATGGCCAGAGCACGGCAGGCTCCCTCGGCTGTGCAGGTGAGGGGGTTATCCACCAGATAGGCTGGAATACCCAGCGACTTGGTCAGGAATTTATCCATTCCACGCAGTAACGCACCTCCTCCGCAAAGCGCCACGCCGCGGTCAATTATATCGGAGATCAATTCGGGAGGAGTCTTTTCCAAAACCCGTTTGACCAACGCAACGATCTCATCCAGCGGTTCCTGAAGAGCATCCACAATATCATCGGTCGTCAAACTGACAGGTCTTGGTAAACCGCTCACTTGATCCTGTCCCTGCACTTCCATTGTCAGTTGTTGTTCTAAAGGAATGGCAGCGCCAATCCGAATTTTGAGCAGCTCGGCGGTTGTCTGTCCAATGATCACCCCAAACTTCTTTCGGACGTAATTGATAATGGCTTCATCCATATACAAACCGCCGGTGCGCGAGGTTTCCGCGGTGACAATATCATTCATTGCCAGGATGGCCACCTGATTTGTCCCACCCCCCAGCGAAATGATCATGTTGCCGGAAGGTGTATTGATCGGCAGGTCAATTCCCAATGCCGCAGCCAGCGGCTGCTTTATCAAGAATACTTCTCGGCTGCCTGAACCCAACCCCGCCTCATGCACAGCTCGGGTTTCCACACTGGTAATCCCATACGGAACCGTGATAATGATTCTGGGGCGAAAAATTAACATCGGCCCGCAAATTTTCTTAACAAGATACTGCAATAAATTCTCGGTAATTTCAAATTCGGCAATGACACCATGCCGTAAAGGCCGCACCACCTCAATGCTCTCCGAAACACGCCCCATCATATCTCTGGCGGCCTGCCCCCATTCGACCATCTTTTGTTCATCAACCACAATCGCAACCACGGTTGGCTCTTGCAATAAAATCTGGTTGCCTTCCGCAATTACGGTATTGAGCGTGCCCAAATCAATGCCCAATTCCCTTGAAAATGCAGGCATATCGCTCTATTTCCTTCCATTCACAAAGATGAGATGCCCACCTATGGCACCTTGATTTGATTATACCCCATATGTCTTAACCGCCGCCTATTCGGGGCTGCCCGCTGCGATACCTTTGTGCAGCGCTGATCCGCAAGGTACTGCGCCGCAATGCTGCCTGTGCCGCCAGATATTCGTCCGTGTCCACATCGCCAATCTTGCTGAGCAATTCCTCTGCCCGGCGGCGGGCTTCCTCGGCACGCGCCAGATTGATTTCCATGACATTTTCAGCCGCATCGGCTAAAATGACCACTTCTTCCGGGAGCACCTCCGCCACACCGCCGGCAACCGTGAAGTATTGCTCTTCGCCTTTTTTGCGAACCGTGATAATCCCGTACTTCAAGGTAGTCAGTAAAGGTGCGTGATTGGGTAAAATCCCCATCACCCCTTCTTCACCCGGCAGCACAACAATATCCACATCGTCCTGAAAGACGATTCGGTCTTGAGAGATGATTTCACAATGAATCGGCATGGGATTACTCGCTTATGCCAGTTCTTTGGCTCTTTCGCGGGCTTCGTCAATTGTGCCAACCATGTAGAAAGCCTGCTCCGGCAAATCATCACAATTGCCATCAAGAATTTCCCGGAAGCCGCGCACGGTTTCTTTGAGCGGAACATAGCGGCCAGGACGGCCGGTGAATTTTTCAGCCACAAACATCGGCTGGGAGAAAAACCGCTCAATTTTCCGGGCACGCGAAACAATCAATTTATCATCCTCACTCAATTCATCAATGCCCAAAATTGCGATGATGTCTTGCAAATCTTTATAGCGTTGCAGTACCCGTTGAACCTCTCGGGCAGTGGAATAATGTTCCTGCCCGACAACATTCGGATCCAAAATCCGCGAAGTGGAAGCCAGCGGATCCACCGCCGGGAAGATGCCCTTTTCCACAATCGAACGTTCCAGCGCAATGGTGGCATCCAGGTGAGTAAAAGTCGCCACCGGCGCCGGGTCGGAGTAGTCATCAGCGGGCACATAAACTGCCTGCATCGAGGTAATCGAACCATTGCGGGTTGAAGTAATTCGCTCCTGCAATTCGCCCATTTCGGTAGCCAGCGTGGGCTGGTAACCCACGGCAGATGGCATTCTCCCCAACAGCGCCGATACTTCCGAACCGGACATGGTGAAACGGAAGATATTGTCAATGAACAACAATACATCCCGTCCTTGATCGCGGAAGTATTCCGCCATTGAAAGTGCCGTCAAGGCTACTCGCAGGCGCACACCAGCCGGTTCGTTCATTTGCCCAAAAACCATAACCGTGTCTTTCATCACGCCCGATTCGAGCATCTCGCGGTAAAGTTGAGTGCCTTCACGGGTGCGTTCACCTACTCCCGCAAACACGGAATTACCCTGATGAACCGTTGCAATCGAGCGAATCAGCTCCATAATAATCACTGTTTTGCCGGTACCAGCCCCACCAAAAATGCCTGTTTTACCACCTTTGGTAAAGGGTGCAATCAAATCAATGACCTTCAGGCCGGTCTCGAAAACCTCAACCCGTGTGGATTGTTCAGCAAAAGTTGGTGCAGGACGATGAATGGGGTAATAGACATCCGAAACAACCGGTCCAAGATTGTCAACCGGCCTGCCCAGCACATTGAAAATACGCCCCAGCGTGGCCTCGCCCACCGGCACTTTGATCGGTGCATAGGTCCGGCGTGCCGGTAAATTACGCACCAATCCATCCGTGGAGTCCATTGCAATGCAACGTACCCAGTTATCGGGAAGTTGTTTCTCAACCTCCAGAACAAGCGGCGCTTTGCCGTCCCGATCAACTTCAACGGCTTCATACAATTCGGGCAGATCATCCGCCGGAAATTCAACGTCCACCACTCCCCCCAGAATTTGAACCACACGACCGGTTGCTTTTTCCATATCTTAAAAAATTCCTCCGTCAATTTCTCAGAAATTGCCCTATTCTCTTTCTGCCATTGCCTGAGCAAGCGCTTCCGCGCCTCCGGTAATATCCAGAATATCGTTTGTAATTGAAGCCTGTCGGGCCTTGTTGTACTCAATTTGCAATGCGCCGACCAGCTCTTTGGCGCTATCGGTTGCATTGCGCATGGCAACCATGCGAGCAGCATGTTCACTGGCCTGCGCGGATAAAATGGCTTGATAAATCTGCAAAGCGGTGAAGCGCGGGATTATTTCATCCAGCAGTTCTTCTGCTCCGGGCTCGTAAGAAAACACCCGGGTTGAAATAGACGCTGAACGAATTTGCTGGATGGTCGGATTCTCTTCCGGTTTTAGTGGTAATAAGCGGCGGATGACGGGTTCCTGTTTCAACATGCTGATGAATTCGGTGTAAGCAATGAAAACTTCATCCACATTGCCTTTCAGGTATTCATCCACCACCAGTTTACCAATTGGAGCGCAAACATTGAAGGACGGATTGACCGGTAATCCACTGAACTCAGCAATCACCGGCCTGCGCCGTCGGATCAGCATATCCCGGCCTTTCCTCCCCACCGTAACAAATACAGCCGGCACATCATGTTCCCGCATTGCAATCAGCGTATGCCGGACGATATTGACATTATAAGCTCCCGCTAACCCACGGTCTGAGGTAACCAGCACCACTAAATCTTTTTTGGCTTCCTCCCTGTCCGCCAGCAAAGGATGCAGGCTCTTTCGTCCCGGTTGACGGGAAAGATGTACCAGCACTTCCCAAGCTTTTTTGGCATAAGGGCGGGTTTGTTCGTTAGCTTGAATCGCCCTTCTCACCTTGCTGGCGCTGACGGTTTCCAACGCCTTCGTCACCTGAGCCAGATTTTTGATGCTGCGAATTCGCAGCCGCATTTCACGAATAGATGGCATGCTGATCCCTCATTCGCCGGGGTTATTACACCCAACCCGCATTAAAACCCTGAATAGCCTCCCGTAAACGGGTTTCTGTTTCGGGTGTGATCATTTTCTTGTCCTGAATATCTCTTCCGATATCCGGATGAGACGACTCCATGTAACGCAGAAAGGCACTTTCCCAGGCCTTAACCCGGTCAACTGGCACATGATCAACAAATCCGTTGACCCCCGCAAAGAGTGACATCACCTGATTTTCCAATGACATCGGCTCATATTGAGGCTGTTTTAGAATTTCTTGTAGGCGTAAACCGCGGTTTAATTGAGCCTGCGTGGCTTTGTCCAGATCCGACCCAAATTGTGCGAATGCAGCCAGATCACGGAAGGCAGCCATGTCCAAGCGAAGCCGACCGGCAACCTGTTTCATGGCTTTGGTTTGAGCATCTCCTCCCACACGGGAGACCGAAATACCCACATTGATGGCCGGTCGAATGCCAGCGTTAAAAAGGTTTGACTCGAGATAAATCTGCCCATCCGTAATAGAGATGACATTGGTGGGAATATACGCCGAAACATCCCCCAACAGCGTTTCAATGATGGGCAAGGCCGTCAAAGAACCACCCGTTCCTTCAACCGGCAGTATTTTGTACTGATCGGCATCCGAAAGGGTTTTCAAGGCTTGTTCTGCCTCGTGTTTAGCCAGCGGGCCGCGGTACTCTTTTCCATCCACACCATCAGTGGCTTTGGCTTTTGCCCCTTCATAAGTTTTCGGCACAATCACGTAGTGGGTCGCCAGTCGGGCTGCTCGTTCCAGAAGGCGGGAATGCAGGTAAAACACATCCCCGGGATAGGCTTCGCGTCCTGGTGGACGCCGTAATAACAGGGAAATCTGACGGTATGCCCAGGCGTGTTTGGAAAGGTCATCGTAAATCACCAGCGCATCGCGGCCGGTTTCCATAAACTCTTCACCAATCGCACAGCCTGCATACGGAGCAATATACTGCATGGCTGCCGGTTCGTCTGCCGACGCCATGACCACAATTGTATGTCCCATCGCCCCAAAGCGTTCCAACAAGGCAATCGTTCGCGCAATAGCAGCCTTTTTCTGCCCAATAGCCACGTAAATGCAAATCAGGTTTTTGCCTTTCTGATTGATAATCGTATCAATCGCTATGGCGGTTTTGCCCGTCTGACGGTCACCAATGATTAACTCGCGCTGCCCCCTTCCAATCGGAATCATGGCGTCAATGGCTTTGATACCCGTTTGTACCGGTGTATCCACATCCTGTCGTTCCACCACACCGGGCGCAATTCTTTCCAGGGGCCGGTAACGGTTAAAAACAATCGGCCCTTTCCCATCAATCGGCTCCCCCAGTGCATTAACTACCCGTCCTATCAGACCATCTCCAACTGGCACCGAGGCAATCCGCCCGGTGGAGCGGACCTGCATTCCTTCTGAAACCGTCAGGTAATCTCCCAGGATAGTAACGCCAACCCGATCTTTTTCGAGATTGAAGGCGATCCCCATCACCCCATTCTCAAACTCCACCAGTTCCTGAGATTGCACACCGGCCAGTCCTTCTACCTGAGCAATACCATCACCGGCTTCAATCACCGTGCCAACATTCCGGATTTCCAGATGCGGCTGATAAGATTCGATTTTTTCTTGAAGGTCACTGGTTAATTGTCTGATCAGGTCGGTCATTGAGCCTCCGAAAAGAAGTAAGATTTGACGGCATTCCTGACAAATAATGAAATAATTCGTCTAATTAACGGGTTAAATCATACTAGAAAGAAAGACCTTTGTCCAGTTACAAGCGTGGACAAAATTCAGCGGGTTTCATTTAGAGAAATACTGGAGGGCTAGCCGCAACCTTTCCTCAACATCTGGCGAGGCATCCCGCGGCAGGGATTGAATTGCGCTTTGGGCTTCCACAACACTGTAACCCAGGCCAGTCAGTGCTTCCAAAACCTGCAAGTCCACATCCATAAGGCCAATAGCCCGCTCTAAAGGTCCCCCTTCGCCCACTTTACCCTGTAAATGCAGCAAAATTTTTTGAGCTGTTCGTTTTCCAACGCCGGGCACCCGCGCAAACAATTCGGCTTGTTCGCTGAAAACAGCCTGACGAATATTATCCACTGATAGAGTGGAGAGAATAGAAAGCGCCATTCGCGGGCCAACTCCGTTCACCCCTAAAAGCAAGATGAAAAAATCTCGTTCGGTTTCGGATTCAAATCCGTATATCGACCAGCCATCTTCACGCACCACCAGATGAGTATGCAGAAAAACCACATCACCCGCACGGGACTGCCGGGCGGTAGTGGTCGGCACAAACACCTTCACACCCACGCTTCCCACCTGAATGACCAAACTGTCTCGCTCGGTTCGAACAACTTCGCCTTGTAGGTATACGATCATGGATTTTCAACACCTTCCCGTTTGTATGGATTTTCCCGCCTCTGGTTGAAGATTTCATAAACGCACAGCGCCGTGGCAATAGCCAGATTGAGCGAATCGCTTTTACCTCGCATGGGAATTGCTACGCTCTCATCACAAATCGCAAAATGTTTTTCTTGCAATCCTTGCCGCTCACTGCCCATCAGCAATACCAGCCGTTGGGGATATTCGAAAAAATGGTAATCTTGATTGGCTCTATCCGAAGTACCGATGACGGGGATCGAATGGTTCCTTTTCCAAAAAGCAAATTGTTGAAAAGTGGCTCTAATCAGGGCTTGATTGAACACTGCCCCCATACTGGCTCGAATACTTGCCGGATCATAAGGATCGGTGCATTGATCTAAAAGAATAACACCTTTGACCCCGGCTGCGTCATTGGTACGCAGGATCGTTCCCAGATTGCCCGGATCGGCAATTGAATCCAATGCTACCCAGATTTCATCCTCACGCGGTACAGTTTTATCCAAATCAACCCATTGCTGATGAATAACTGCCGCAATTCCTTGAGGTCCATCTTTTGAGGAAATTGAAACAAACACTTCTTCACTGACCGACAGAATATTTCCACCATTTGCTTGGAACCTCTCAACTAGTTGCAGACCGAACAGGCTGTTTAATAACGATGGACAATAAATCAGATATTCGATAGACCAGTTTGAAGCCAGGGCTTCGCCAACAATCCGCAATCCCTCCACAAAAAACAATCCACTCCGCTGGCGCTCTTTTCGTTCCCGCAATTTTCGGATTTGTTTGATGGTCGGATTGGAAGGACTGGTGATCATTTTTCCAGATTTTTAAAACGGATGCTGTGCAAATGACAGATTGCAATCGCCAATGCGTCTGCCGCATCATCCGGTGAGGGAATCTTTTCCATGTTCAGGATTGCTTTGACCATGTACTGAACCTGCTTTTTATCTGCTGAACCATAACCCGCAACCGCCTGTTTGACTTCCAGGGGGGTGTATTCACTCACCTCAATCCGATTCTCCGCAAGGGTCAGTAAGGCTACTCCTCTTGCCTGGCCAACGGCGATGGCAGTCGTCACGTTTTTTTGAAAAAACAATTTCTCCACCGCCGAGCTTTCCGGGCGGTGGAGTTGAATGATTTTTTGCAGTTCCTGGTGTAGTACCAATAAACGTTGAGCCAGTGCCATGTCCGGTGGTGTGGTAATGATGCCGTAGTCCACCCACTCAATACCATCTCTGGTATCCCGAACTACACCGTAGCCGGTAGTAGCCACCCCCGGATCAATACCCACTACAATCACGAGGATTATTCCTCTGCCAAAGTTGCCAGCGCCTCCTCAGAGATGCGCAGATTATGATACACATTCTGCACATCATCCAGATCTTCCAGACTTTCGATTGCCCGCAGGACCTGTAAGGTTTCCTCTGTTCCAAGCTCCATTTCAGAGGTTGGGATCATTCGTAAACCGGCATCTTCGGGTTGAAACCCAGCCTGACGCAGTGCATCGGACAGGGTCTTGAAGGATTCAACCGGCCCGATAATTTCAATCGTGCCATCATCGTAATTGACGTCCTCCGCACCCGCCACCACGGCCACATCAAATAATCTTTCCATGACCGATTCATCGCCGGGGACGGCAAAATAGGCTGCCCGTTTAAATTGCCAGGCCACCGATCCCGCCTCACCCAGGCTGCCGCCGGCTCGGGTAAGTACATGACGCACTTCAGCCACCGTACGATTGCGGTTCTCAGTCACGCATTCGATCATCAAAGCAACCCCATGAGGTGCATAGCCCTCATAGAATACTTCCTCAAATGCAGCTCCATCTTTGGATTCTCCCGTACCGCGCTTGATGGCACGTTCGATGTTCTCTTTAGGCATATTTTGGCTGCGTGCCTTTTCAACCGCCAGCCGAAGGCGAAAATTGGTTGCCGGGTCTCCTCCACCTTCCCGTGCCGCAAGGACAATTTCACGCGTCAGGCGGGTAAATAATTGCCCGCGCTTGGCGTCCATAGCCCCTTTCTTGCGTTTAATGGTTGCCCACTTGGAATGACCAGACATATGATGTTCTCCTTAAACCTGAGCAAGTGCCAGACAGTCAAAATTTTCTAAATTATACCATGCCGTTTGTCGGTAAATTGTTTTTTCCCGAAAAGAGACTCAAACACCCCTGAACTTACAGGCTGTTTACAACCCCCAAAACGATATTGATTAATCACCGCAATACTACTAAATTATAACCAAACACAAACACAAATAAAATCAACCAGTTCCTAAACCATTAAGTCATGACGAAATTTCGACAAATTTTTTGGATGATTCCACTCCTGTTCAACACCGTTTTCTTGCCGTCACAAAAAACCATTCCCATCACGGGCATTCCAGTTTATCTGGACGGCAAACCGCCTTTTATTGTCCAACTTACTCAAGACCCGCTGGAAGCGTTCATCACTCAGGTAGCCAAAACCCCAATGAGCGCCTATCCGGTCGGGCTATATCATCCCGTGCTATTGCAGGCAGAAATCATTCAGCAGCCCAAAAACAACCCCGCGTTTGTCAGCTCGGATGCTAAAAAAATAACCCAATTCAACATGGCAAGTCAGTATGGGGTTACCGCTTTGCTGGCTCATAATCACCTTATCGGAGAGACGTTCTTTAAAGTTAAGGAAGGCGATGTTCTCACGATTGTTTACGGTGATAAAACCTATCAGGAATATCGTGTCGAGGAAATCCGCCGCTATCAAGCGCTAACACCCAACAGTCCTTACTCAAAATTCATCAATCTGGCTGACCCCGACAAAAAGGTCATCACCGCAACTGATTTGTTTTATGAGATTTACACCCAAAAAGGGACGCTTGTCCTGCAAACCTGCATTGAAAAAGACGGTGAGCTTTCCTGGGGACGGCTTTTTATCATCGCTACCCCGGTTGAACCGGAAAACGTCTATTCGCTCCACTAATTATCAGAATTTTCTGAAATAGAAAAAGGATCACCCACCGGTTGAGCCACCACAATCAGTCGGTGGGTATTTGACCATGCCGGCCAGCAAGTCACCAGGGTTATCCGCTCATCTTCAGAAGGCAATATCCATCGGGCATTTTCCAGTCGTGTCTGCACACCCACATTACGTTCCGGCAGAATCATCACATTGACCACCTGATACCGAAAAGCAACCGTTCCGCCTGCCAATATGATCTCATCGCCAGGTTGGACTTTGTGTAAATTTTCAAATACCTTACCCTCCACATTATGATGTCCAACCAGAACCGTATTTCCGACCTGGCCCAAAACTGCTGAGCCGGTGTACCATCCCACGGCAAACTTGTCTGGGGCCTGCCACTGCTCATAAATTTCCCCACCGATCCTGGTTTGTTTTGATCGGGTTGGAACAACCGGCGCATCCAATTGAATAGATGGAATGATCAAACGAGTCGGAATTACTGCCGGTCGGGTAGCCTCTGGGGTTGGGCTGACTTCCGCACCAGGAGTGCTCGATTGGTTTTCATTTCCGTCAATGTGATTCAGGGTGGGTGTTATAACGGCGAGGGTAGGAAGCGGAGGCAGAGATGGTAATCCACCTTTAGGATACTCCTTTTCCAAATTCAAAGGCACTGACAAAGGTATGAAACCGGTATCTCCCTGATTGTTCTCCCAATCCTCAAAACTGGTAAACTTAATCCCCACCAGTTCGGCCATAGACAACGCCGAACCGGCAACGCCGACCAAAACCAATATCACCCCGATGATAATCAACGATTTTGCCTTGAGATTGATCACGCGATTGACGCTCTGCTATTCTGATTTTTGTTGAAAGGCATCGGTTAAAAACTCGCACTCTCCTCACCCGTATTGAGTTTATAACCCAATCGGTCAATGTTGATAATGCGTTCGGCAAATGTTGGATCAACTTCCTCGAACTTCTGCCGGAGAAGATAGACCAGATACTTAATCCGCTGGCGCGCTTGTGGAAAATCCCTTCCCCAAACCCCTTGAGCAATTTTCTGGTAATGGACAATTTCCGGGGCATGTTTGGCAAGCATCAGCAGCACACCAAACTCTTTGCCGGTCAGCTGAATTCGGGTATTCCGCAGGCGAACTTCTCGGGTTTGGGTATCTATAGCCAGTCCAATTTGCGGAAATACAAAGCGATTGCCTTCCCGATTGGATTTGGACCGGCGCAAAACCGCATTGACCCGCGCCACTACCTCGGCTTTATAGAACGGCTTTGTCATGTAGTCATCCACCCCTTTTTGCAGGCAGGTGACCACATTATCTTTGTTCGTCAACGCCGTCACCACGATAATTGGGATATTGGAGACTTCTCGCAGACGCTCGACAGTTTCCCATCCATCCATTTCCGGCATCATTAAGTCCAGCACAATCAAATCAGGAAAACTGAGGTTGACTTTATTCAACGCCTCTTTCCCGTTTGAAGCACTGAGAACATCGAAACCGGCATGCCGCAGAATTTGTTTAAGCAAAAATGCGGTATCCTGATCGTCCTCAACGACCAGGATGCGTGGACGCTCACTGGCATAGAATTCATCCAGATCCGCCCCAACTTCTTCAACTGGTGTTTCCATTTTTTTCCTCCTTGGCTGATATTGAAACACAAAAACCGGCACCAGGCCGGTTTCGCTATTGGCTCCCTGAATACCTGCCCCGTTTGAATAGCGGGCAAAGCGACCAGTTTCAGCATTCAGATCAACGCCGCCTCTCAGAAAGAGTATGGTGACTTTTAAATGAGACTTAATTACTCAGAAATAAGAAGTTAATTTCATTATAGTAAAAAAAAATGGTTTGTCAATACTAACCATCATTAAACTACAAAATACCGTTCAACTCACGGATTGATTTCACTAACTACGGGGTTGATCAGGTCTCCGATACCTTCAATGCTAATTTGGATTTTATCGCCTGCTTCCAGTTTTCCAACTCCGGCCGGCGTGCCCGTCAAAATCAAGTCGCCTGGCTCAAGGGTCATAATAGATGAAATAAAGGCTACTAATTGAGGGATAGAAAAAACCATGTCCCGGGTGGAAGCCATCTGGCGAACATCTCCATTCACCCGGCAGGTGATCAGGAGATCATAGGGGTCAATCTCGGTTTCAATCCATGGACCAACCGGACAAAATGTATCAAAACCTTTACCCCGTGTCCATTGCCCATCTTTACGTTGAAGATCGCGAGCGGTTACATCGTTCGTAATGGTATAACCGAAGATAAAGCGATTAGCCTCATCTGCAGTAATCCATCGCCCCCTTTTTCCGATTACCACACCCAATTCAGCCTCGTGTTCTACCTGCTTAGATTGAGGAGGAAGGACAATTGGCTGTAAATGTCCCACCAAACTGGAAGGAGGTTTCAGGAAAATTAATGGAATTTCGGGAACCTCAACTCCATGCTCGCGAGCGTGGTCTACATAATTTCTGCCAATACAAATGATTTTACTTGGCAGTACTGGGGGCAACAATGTCACTGAATCAAGCGGCATTTCGGCCGGCAAACGACGATAATCACCAAAGATGTTCCCGTCAATTGGTCCAACCCGATCCTCATAAATCCACCCCCAGCGGGGTTGATCCCATTCAATCTGATAGCGAACAAACCTCATACCACCCTCACCATGGTGTAATCTTCTTAGAGTTTAACACAGAACAAAGAAACAAGGTATAATATTGCCAATCTTGCCAAAGGGCGGATAGCTCAGTAGGTTAGAGCACATCCCTTACAAGGATGGGGTCGCAGGTTCGAGTCCTGTTCCGCCCACAGTAACCTAAAAGCGGCCGCGCATGGATTGTCCATAGCCGGTCAATTCAACATACCCATAACCGCTGACAATCTGTTCTCCAATTTTCCCCTCCGCATATACTGCTCCTTCCCAATAAATGTACGAAACCACCAATTCCTGATCGGAGACAAGCGGCCGAAGGTCAAGAATCAGATCAACCGATGGAATCCGAATTGACCACGCCGATGGGTACACAGCACCGGTTTTTGGGCTTTTCCATTGGTCCTTTACTACAACCAAAAATTGATCTGATGTAAATTGTCGCGTTTGACCATCCGGTAAAATAAGGGTTGCGCTTGAAAAACGGTCTATACTTCCATCGGATTTCCTCAACGTGAACAACATGAGTTCCATGTCGTTATTTAATTGCAGGGCAAACCAATCCCATCCAACCTGATCCTCCCCCAAAGCACTGCTGCTGAACTCATGATCCATCCAGCTCAACCCACTCACTTCAAATTGATTGTCTAAAATCCGGATTTCTCCACGGGTTTCCAGTCTGGTCTGACTGATGTAGTAAGAGGCGTTACCGGCTTCCTCGCCCTTACGGCTATAACCACGATCCCCTTGCAGTATCTCTCCTTTCAAATTCCTCAATTCCAGTTCAATCGCTACCTGATCGGTTTTGGCTCTCATCTCATACTGGTTGTCCCCAATCTGAACCACCTGCCAGTCATCCAACCAGACTTGATAGGCTGGCTCTCCAATCGCTTGCGCAAGGCCGGCTGCACCCCGTCCAATTTTCTCACTGGCGTAAAACCGGTCGTTCTCAACATCGGTCAACGCAAAATGAGCCAGGTAAACCTGTTCAACTCCCCATTCGGAAGGCCGGCCTGTGCGCATATCCGGCGGTACAATTGCCCGGCGGAAGAAAGTTAACTGGTACCCGAAGCGTCTCCCAGTTTCGCTTGCCAGATTACCGGTGTAATACCACCATTCGGTTTGAAAATCGTTGTGCGCGCCGTGATCTTTGGGAAATTCAAACACCAATGGGGCTTCTGCGCGAACGAATTTACCCTCGCTGGGCAAATTCAACTCCCCGATAATGCTGGTTTGCACCGCCGCCGATCTTTCCTGTGAGGCAAAACCCCATCGCCATCCCCAAACCAAAGCGAGCAATCCCAAGCCCACCACCAATACAGTTCTTATCTTATTCATAACGAATTGCCTCCGCTGCTGAAAGGCGATTCATTTTGATTGCCGGAAGAATTCCCGCCGTCAAAGCCGCCCCCAGTGCAATAAAAATTGCCAGTAAAAATGCCATTGGATTGATGGAAAGCAAAATTGTCCAGCCAAAGGATCTCAAATTAATTACCTCAATCAGAATAATTGCCAGGACAAAGCCTGTTGGTGCGGCCAGCAACCCGGCAATCAATCCCATCAAACCGGTTTCCAGCATTACCAAACGCCATAATTCCTTACCGGTTACTCCCAAAGCCTTCAAGATTCCGGTTTCGCGCTGCTTCTCAATTTGCAGTAAAGAAAGCGTGCTGAGAATGCCGATGACCGCGACAAGGGTTGCCAGAATCCGCAATGCAGATGTAATCGCAAAGGTGCGGTCGAATACTTCCATCACATCCTCCCGCAAGGTTGCGTTCGCCCGAACCAGCAAGTTTTGATTGGTTTGTAAACCTGCCCGGATCTGCGCGGCGGCTTCGTCCGGATTGATACCGTATTTCAAACGCAGCCCAATTGCGGTAATTGCATCATCCTCCCAGTATTGACGATAAACATCTTGCCACATCAATACACTGCCTTCGCTCGAGGCATAGTCATAATAAATTCCCGCTATCTGGAAGGGTCGCGAGCCTTTGGGGGTCTGAAATTCGATCCGATCGCCGACTTTTAATCTTGCTCGATTCGCCAGAGGTTCGGAAATAATTACCTTTCCTTCCTGCATCGCCAGTGTAATCTGATCGGCACTCCCAACGGCTTCTTTGAAGATCCGCTCAGCGCCAATTTGAGGGTTGAAAGTAGCCGAGAGATTGATTTCTCCCACCTGACTGATTGCTCGGGTTGCCCTCAGTGTGTCCAGCCGTTCAATATCATCCCGCATCTTTAATTGCTCAACGACCAACGGATCTATGGGGAGGAAGGACGAATTGGCATTAAAACCCGGCACAGAGATGTAAATATCGCTCTGCAAGGTTTGTTCAAGCCATTGCGTAACGGTGAAACGGAAACTGTCAATCATCAGACTCACCCCAATCGTTACTGCAACTGCCACCATCAAGGCAGAAACCGCAACAGCCGTCCGGCTGATGGAGTTTAATAAATTTCCGGGCGCCATGTTTCCTAAAAACCCAAATGTTTTTTCCAAAGCGGATCTCAGAACAGTCAATAGCAACTTCATGAGAAGAGGCGAAAACATGGCCAGACCGACTACAACCAGCAAAGTCCCCCCAAACCCAAACACCAGATGATTACCCGGAACCTGAAATACGAGGTAGCCGGTGATGCTCAATAAAAGCCCTCCCGCAGCCAGCAACCAGATCACCGATTCGGCTTTTCTTTCCAGACCAGAACGAGATAACGCCAATCGCGGCTCAATCGAGGCGGCTTCTAAAGCTGGCGGGATCGCAGCACCAAGAGTAGCCAGCACACCGACAATCCCACCCTTGATTAAACTTTCTACCGGGATGCCAACGGTTTGAACAGTAGTCGTGAAGTAAAGGTCATTGATTGTCTGGGAAACCATCCCGACAGTGTTTCTACCCAGCAAAACCCCCAGCAGTATTCCTAAACCCGAGCCAATCAAACCGATGATGAATGCCTCACCGCTGACAAGGAAGAAAAGCTCGCGGCGGGTTAACCCAAGACAACGCATCGCGCCAAATAAATCCCGGCGCTGAACCACCGAAAAGGTCATGGTATTGTAAATCAGGAATAAACCGACCACCAGTGCCAGTAAAGACAAGGCCGACAGGTTCAATTGGAACGCCTCAGTCATTTGACGGACACTACCCTGTCTTGCTTGCACCGTTTCCAACCGCAAGTCAGGTGGCAGCCGGGATTGGATTTTTTCAATGACCGCAAGATTTTGCGAGGGCAGGATCAGATCAATACGATCAAGGTAACCCACCTTGCCACTGATCTCCTGAGCCGTGGCAATATCGGCGATTAAGACACCCTCCAGACTGCGTGCTGCTAATCGGTCACTCGGCTGCAATACACCTGCAATCCTTACTGATTGTTCCCGGCCGGTTGCTTCAATGACCAGCTCATCTCCCACCTTTAACCCTGAACGTTCAGCCAGAGTGGTAGAGATCATCACGGTTCCCGGCCGGGTGAGCAATTCAAAAAAAGCCTGCCCGCTGAACGAATCGGGCATCCAATAATCCCGAAAAAGTCGGTCAACAAATGGATCAATCCCCAATAGTTGAAACGCCTGGCCTTTGATGGTTGGGATCGAAACATAGGTAGACACAATTGGGGCTGCCAGATTCAGCGTTCCGGATCTCCGCAATTGAGCATACACATCGTCTCGAATTCCAATACCAGAAGGGATAATCTGATGAGTGGCCTTGCCGGTGATCACCTCGGTGCTAAGTTCAAAAGCCCGGCTGGCGCTGGCATTGGCAAGGTCTATCGAAACCATTACCGCCACCCCCAGCGCAACTCCCAGCAAGATCAAAACACTCTGCCACGGCCGGCGCAGGAGCGTTTGAACAGCAATTTGAAGCAAACTATTTGGCAGCCACAACCTCTTTGGATTACTCATAACGCTCGACCAATTGCCCATCTTTTAAATCCACCACTCGATCAGCAATCGCCGCCGCTTCACGGCTGTGGGTAACCATGATCAGGTTTTTATTCATTTGCCGCGTCAGGCGGTCAAGCAAGTCCAGCAACCTGGCGCTGTTTACTTCATCCAGATTACCGGTAGGCTCATCGGCTAAAACCAGTAACGGGTCATGCACTAACGCTCTGGCAATCGCAACCCGCTGTTGTTCACCCCCTGAAAGACGATCCGGATAGGCATTTTTGCGCGAGAGCAATCCCACCTCATCCAGCAAGGCTTCCGCCCTCTCCAGGCCAGTCCGGTCTGCCTGTTGATTTAAATCGAGCGGCAAGAGGATGTTCTGCCAAACCGTGAGAGTGGGAATGAGGTTAAAAAACTGAAATACAAAACCAATCTTTTTTCGGCGGAAAAGCGTACGCTGATGTTCGTTCAGTTCATTCAAGTGAATTCCATCAATGATGACCTGTCCCTCATCCAATCGGTCGATTCCGCTCAAGACATTCAATAATGTGGTTTTTCCACTTCCACTTTTACCGACGACTGCCAGCATTTCACCTTTTGCCAGCGTTAAATTTACCCCATCCAAAATAACGTGACGTTGCCCACCTTCAGCATAAGTTTTCTTTAAGTTGATTAGCTGAATAAAATCGTCGCAATGATTTCCATTTGCGGAAATACGCCAAATTTTCGAGTTTTCAATGACGCGTTTCATCTTTGTGATTTTCCTTTTGTCAGCAGGCTGAATTGATTGTAATGAAAATTAACCAGATTGTGAAAATACTGTACAAAGCCGCTCAATAAAAAAAAACGGGCTTCCGCCCGTTAAATTCATTTTAAATTCCAAACATCCTCTAAAACCATCGTTGCCTGATGAAAATAAATAAAGCAACTCCCACCATGAAGAGGGATATTCCTAGAATCAATTCCCAGGCAATGGGATTTTGCTGCAAAGGAAGTTCCACGTTCATCCCGTAAAAACTGGTAATCAAATTGGGAAGGCTAACCAGAATGGTTACCGAGGCCAGGATTTTCATTACCACATTTAAATTGTTAGAAATGATCGAAGCAAAGGCATCCATCATACTGCTCAAAATGTTTGAAGAGATATTCACCATTTCAATCGCTTGTTGATTCTCGGTAATGACATCCTCCAACAAATCCTCATCATCGGGATACATTCGGAATAATTGTGTCCGCTGCAGTCTTTCCAGTAGAAGTTCATTAGCCTTTAAGGCAGTTGTAAAATACACCAGGCTTTTTTGATATTGAAGCAATTCCAGTACTTCTTTGTTTTGTTGCGATTGTTGTAATCGGTCTTCTGTCTGCTCCACGTTCCGGTTTATTTCCCTTAAGTATGCAAGAAATTTGGATGCATTGCTCAATAATATCCGCAGTACAAAACGGATGCGTTTGCCGGTTGATAAACCTCTCACCCGCCCGCTTTCAAATTCGCGGATAATGTCCGTCTGCCAGCGGCACACGGTAATAATATATTGGTCGGTCAGAATAATCCCAAGGGGAATAGTAATGTAGGGAGCATCCGCTTTGGGACCTTGATAGTACGGAATACGGATCAAGATGAGCATTTTTCCGTCATCTTCCCGCTCGGTTCGGGCTCGCTCATCCAGATCAAGGGGATAGGTCATAAAATCCATCGGAATGCCTTCAACGGTGAGGCGTTCAATTTCATCCGGTGTTGGATCCACGACATTAATCCAGCAGTTTGGAATGAAATCATCCAGTTGGATTAAACCATTTTCAGTGCTTTTATAAATTCTGATCATAACCCCTCGCTAAAGATGGGATGGTTCAAATCAATTTTACTACCGACAAGGAATTTCAGAATTTTTATAAAATATTTAACTTTCCGTGCTATAATTATATTGATCCGGGGATGAACGGTCTCGACGGGAGAGGCTGATCCCGGACTGCGAGCCGAGAGGTGCCGACCTCGTAAAATCAGCACAAAAAATAAGTGCCAATCGCACAAACTACGCTGCTCTTCCTCTGGCTGCCTAAGCCGAGCTGAGCGCAAATGGTCTCCTCGTGAGGCCACGTCTGTCTGCTCCGCTGCCTGACCGGTAGCAGAACAGGCGTGACAAAGTCAGGCTGCCGCATTCTTCGCCGTGCAGAATGCGAAAGAGGACTTTCGGGTCCGAGCGGCTGGCGGTGGATGTGTTCTGTTGGTCAGCGCATCCCCCGTGAGAACAAAGACCAACTACGCTCGTAGAGGTTCGTGGGTCTAATCTTTCGGACGCGGGTTCGATTCCCGCCATCTCCACCTTTGCAACAAGGACACTCAAAGAGAGTGTCCTTGTTTGCTGAATACTCATTCCGCCACACAGATGAAACCTTTCAGGTAAGCGCTTTCCGGAAAGTTCAAAGCCACGGGATGGTCGCCGCTCTGACTTAGCACTTCGATTATCTTGGCATTCACTCCGGCATCGAGGGCAGCGTCCGCCACAATTTTTTGAAACAAATCTCTGCTAACCCCGCCAGAGCAGGAAAAAGTTACCAATATACCCCCGCTTCGCAACAACTTAAACCCGAGCAAATTAATATCCTTATAAGCCCGCGCTGCCTTTTGAGCCTGCGCAGAAGTTGGAGCAAATTTCGGCGGGTCTAAAACGATCAGGTCAAACTTCTTGTTCCGATCCCTTAATCGTCGCAATTCCTCAAATACATTTGCTTCCAGCCATTCATTTTTGGTGGGGTCAAATCCATTTAACTTTAAATTCTCTTCTGCAAGATGTAAGGCGGCCGCCGAAGAATCAATGGACAGAACACTTTTTGCTCCGCCAGCCAGTGCTGAAAGGGTGAAGCCTCCTGTGTAACAAAACGCATTCAGCACTTCTCGATCTCTCGCCAGGTCAGTCAAGCGTTTGCGATTCTGGCGCTGGTCAAGGTAAAAGCCGGTTTTTTGGCCGCCCATCACATCAACCCAGTATTGAATGCTATTCTCAATAATCTTGAGACGCAGCGGAACGTCCCTGCCTCTGATAACCCCTTCGCGGAAGGGCAACCCCTCCAGTTGCCGAACTTCTACATCTGAACGCTCTACGACCGCTTTGCAACCGGTAATTTGCTGAATCTGATCAACAATGACATCCCGCCAGTATTCCGCTCCAGCGGAAAGAATCTGAACCACGGCTGTTTCGGGGTACAAATCTACAATCATGCCGGGCATTCCATCTGCCTCTCCATGAATCAAACGGTATGCGTTAGTTTGCTCATTGAGATTGAGTACCTCGCGTAATCGAAGGGCAGCCTGGATTTTTCGCATAAAAAATTCAGGATTAATTACCTCGTTTGGATTAAAACTCCAAACCCGAGCACGGATCGAGGAATGCGGACTGTATGCAGCCCAACCCAATCGCTCTCCCCGATCATTGCAAACTTCGACCGTCTCACCGACTTGTGGATCACCCGCCACAGATGCCACCGCGCCGGAAAAGATCCATGGATGACGCTGAAGGATGGATTTCTCTTTTCCAGCCTTGAGGATAACTCTCTTACTGCCCATGGTCTAGTCGCCATTCCATTTCGCCAGCCATCTTTCTCAGAGTTGATTCATCAATGATCTTGACTCCTAATTCCCGCGCCTTTTCCAGTTTCGACCCGGCATTCTCCCCAGCAACCAGATAGTCGGTCTTTTTGGAGACACTGTCGCTGACCTTTCCACCCAACTTTTGGATGTATTGTTTCACCTCTTCGCGCGTGAAACCGGAGAGTGTTCCGGTCACAACAAAAGTCAAATTTTGAAAAGGTTGTTTTTCGGTGGTGGGAGTAACTTTTTCGGCAACCGGCCAAACCCCTACTGACTTTAACTTTTTCAACAATTGACGATTCGATGGACGATTAAACCAATCCACAATCGCTTGAGCGATGTTTGGGCCAACGCCTTCAATTTGCTGCAATTCTTCAAAAGTTGCGCGACTCAGTTCATCCAAATCGGAATAATACCTGGTCAAATCGTTTGCCAGAACTTCGCCAACACCTCGAATGCCCAATGCAAAGATCAATCGCTGGAGCGGCCGGTTTTTGGAATCCTGTATGGCCTGGAGCAGGTTTTCCGCCTTTTTCTCAGCAAACCCTTCCAGTTTCAGCAAGTCTTCTTTCTTCAGCCGATACAAATCAGCAACATCCTTCACCAAACCGGCGGCAATTAACTGTTCCACAATTTTTATCCCCAGCCCGACAATATCCATCGCTCCTCGTGAAACAAAATGCTCCACATTGCGGATCAATTGGGCAGGGCAAGCCGAATTGACACAATACCAGGCAACCTCCCCCTGCACATGTTCAACCGGTTGACCACAGGCTGGACAGGTTTTAGGCGGCTCAAAAACTTTCTCCTCCCCCGTTCTGGCATCCGCTACCGGCCCAATCACATACGGAATGACATCCCCGGCCCGTTTGATCAAAACCCGATCACCGATACGGATGTCCTTTTCGAAGATATAGTCGAAATTGTGGAGCGTTGCCTGCTTGACAACCACACCGCCGATTTCAACCGGTTCTAACACGGCTGTCGGAGTCAACACCCCAGTTCTGCCCACGTTGATTCCGATATCCAGCAGACGGGTTGTCACCTCGCGCGCCGGGAACTTGAAAGCCAAAGCACCACGCGGGTCTTTCCCAACCACCCCCAAATCTGCTGCAAGCCGTAAATCATTGATTTTGATCACCATTCCATCGGCTTCATAGGACAAGGTATCCCGTTTGTCTGCCCATTCCTCGCAAACCCGAATAGCCTCATCAATATTTTTGCAATAAGTGACTTGATCGCTGACCGGAAAGCCCCACTCGCGCAAGCGTTGGAGAGTACCCCATTGGGTGTCAGGCACAGGTTGATCGCTTTGAACGATCTGATAAACCAGCAATCGAAGCGGACGCGAAGCAGTTAATTTTGGATCCAATTGACGTAATGATCCCGAAGCCGTATTGCGGGGATTAAGATAGGGCTTTTCGCCCTGCTCAATCAAGCGTTGATTGAGGATTTCAAAATCCCGGATATTGATAAACGCCTCACCCCGTACAACAATGCGGCCTTCGGCTGCCGGGCCATCCCGGTTAACCGGAATACGAATGGGAAGGGATTTTATCGTCCGCAAATTGGCGGTGATGTCTTCCCCAACTTCACCATCACCTCGGGTAGCGCCCAGCACAAATTGACCATCATGGTAATGAAGCACCACGGTTAATCCATCAATTTTCGGTTCTACCACGAAATCGGTACGCAGAACTCGCTCATCCAGTCGAACCAACCGTTCAAACCAGGCTCGCACATCAGCCGCACTGAATCCGTTTGCAAGGCTCAATATCGGCGCAGGATGGCGTACTTTGACAAACCGCTCGAGTGGTTCAGCCCCCGCCCGCTGACTGGGCGAATCGGGAGTGATCCATTCGGGATGCAGAGCCTCAATTTCCAGCAATCGCTGCATCATCCGGTCATACTCCCAATCACTGATGATCGGAGAATCTAAAACATGATACCGGTAGGAATGGTAGTTTAATTCTTGTTTGAGCCTTTCGTATTCCTGCTTCAAAGATTCTTCTTCCATGCCATACTCCTCCCAACCGAATTATAGCAGGAAGGTAAAACCAATAATTGAATTTCTCGTATACAATCAAAGGTAAAGAACGTAAATATCGGGTAATTTTCAGACTACGAATATGAGTTTTGTCAAATTGTCATCCCCTTTGGAAAATGTTACACTGAATTTTGATTGGAGGTGACCATGAGCGCATGGAAAATTATTGCTTTGATCGTCGGCGGAATTTTGATCTTTTTCGGGGTGTTGTTCATCTGGGGTTCTACCGGCGATCAGGGTTCATTGGGTTGGATTCCGATTGGGGTTATAACGGTGGGGATTGGCTTAGCGCTGGTATTCTTGGCTACGCGAAAATCAGCCAAACCCGACGAAACCAACGTTACTCTGAAAATTGATCTGCCCGGAAATGTAAATATGGATGCCATCAAATGTCGTTCCTGTGGTGGAACTTTAAAGCCGGAAGACATCAAAATGGTCGCCGGAGCGCCCGTAGTCACCTGCCCTTACTGTCACACAACCTATCAGTTGACCGAGGAACCGAAATGGTAAGCCGGGAGGGTGAGATGCGAACTCTTCGTCTCTTTTTCTTATGGTTGATCATTGCATTGATGCTCGGTATGAGCATCCAGCCTGTCTATGCCCAAAATCTGTCCTTTGAAGTTCCCAAACAAGAGGTGGTTGTTTTTGTCAATTCAGATGGCAGCGTAAGCCTCGACTACACCATTACCTTCAAAAACCTGCCCGGCCGGGATGCGATTGACATCGTAGATATTGGTCTGCCCAATTCAAACTACGACTTAAAATCCATTTCTGCCGAGATTGACGGAAAGCCAGCCACCCTCATCCGCCCTTCGGAGTATGTCAATCCGGGTGTTGAAATCCATTTGGGAAGTAATGCCATCCAGCCTGGACAAACGGGAACTCTGCATGTGTACGTTGGAAAAGTCGAACGCGCATTGGGTAAATCCACCCTGCAAGAAGCCGAAGAGTACGCCAGCCTGGTTATTGCTCCAAATTATTTCGACCGGAATTTCACTCGCGGTACCACCGAATACTATTTCACCATTGTACTACCGACCGGTTTAAAACCCGAAGAACCCCGCTACCATACCCCATCCGGCAACTGGCCGGGCAGCAATGAACCGGTCGAGTCGGGTTTTGACAACCAGGGTCGGGTTTATTACACGTGGTACGCTGAAAAAGCCAACGTCTATACCCCTTACAAATTTGGGGCTTCATTCCCCATTCGTCTCGTACCTGCTCAGGTGGTTGTCGCAACCGAAACGCCCAATCTTCGCACAGTTGACTTTGAGGCGATCATTGGTACATTATGCACAGCTGGCTTTGTGGGATTTTTCTTCATTATCCCCATTCTATCGGCTGTAGCGGCAAATCGGCGCAAATTACAATATTTGCCGCCCAAAATTGCGGTTGAGGGCCATGGCATTAAACGCGGTTTGACTGCCGTAGAAGCCGCGGTGCTGATGGAGCAGCCTCTCGATAAAGTGTTAACCATGATCCTGTTTTCAGTGTTGAAAAAAGGGGCTGCCACCGTTGAAAGCCGTGAACCGCTCGTCTTGAAAATCAGTGATCCATTACCCGAAAATCTCCAACCCTACGAGATGACATTCCTGGAGGCTTTCAAGCAGACCAACAAAAAGTTGAAAGAAGCGAAACTTCAAGATACCGTCATTGGGTTGATCAAATCGGTTTCAGAAAAAATGAAAGGCTTTAGCCGCAAAGAAACCATTGATTATTACAAAACCATCATGGAAAAAGCCTGGCAGCAGGTTGCCGCTGCCGAAACACCCGAAGTTAAGTCGGATGTCTATGAACAGGTCATGGATTGGACGATGGTTGATCGCCGTTGGGATGACCGAACACGGGAAGTCTTCCAAAGCGGACCGGTGCGAGTTCCCACGTGGTGGTGGCGTTACGATCCCGTAATTCGCAGTGCTCCTTCCAGCAGTGGCGGCGGGATGGCAAAAACCACTATCCCGACCCCTACAGGCGGTGGAAGCGTCACTCTACCGAAACTGCCCGGTTCAGACTTTGCTGCCTCCATGGTCAAAGGCGTTCAGTCCTTCTCTACCGGTGTGTTAGGCAATGTCAACACCTTCACAGAAAGGATCACGAATAAGACCAATCCACCGCCCAAACCCTCCTCTTATAGCGGGCGTTCCGGAGGAGGGGGCGGAGGTTGTGCATGTGCCTGCGCTTGCGCTGGCTGCGCTTGCGCTTGTGCTGGCGGTGGACGCTAATCAGGAGATTCAGGATGTCTTTCCTCTCAACCCGCTGGATTGAAAAATTGCGCAGAACTTTTTCCTCCTCGGAAGTTCATTTTCCACCGCCAGCCGGCCTTTACTCCTTTTTGATTGAAGAGAATGGCGGAAAAGCCCGCCTTCATTTACGCATTGAAAGTGATCAGAGCGGAACATTACTGATCAACGCCAGCCGCATTTATCATTTCAACCCATCGGCAGCGCTCATGGCCTACCTTGCTTTGAGTAAAATTCCTGAACATCAGGCGATTGGCTGGCTGACGCGGTTATTTCAGGTTTCCCGTCAACAGGCAACTCAGGACTACCTTTCGTTTGTCGAACAGCTCCGCTCATTGATCAACCCGGAAGGCGTTTGTCCGGTTTGTGATTTGGAAATTGAAACTATTCCGCCATTTACAAAACATCCCAGCCGGCCGTACCGCATGGACCTGGCAATTACTTACCGGTGCAACAATGCCTGCGCTCACTGTTATAACGCCCGGTCACGTGCATTCCCAGAAAAAGATACCCAATTCTGGTATTCAGTTTTGGACAAACTTTGGGAAATCGGCATCCCTCATATTGTGTTTACAGGAGGCGAGCCCACCCTTCGCGACGATCTGCCTTTGCTGATAGCTCATGCCGAACAAAATGGACAAATCACCGGCATTAACACCAACGGAAGACGCTTGAAGGATGTTTCTTTCCTCTCGCAATTGATTGACGCCGGTCTGGATCATGTGCAAATCACTTTTGAGTCCCACATTCCAGAGATTCACGATCGAATGGTATTGCATAAGGGAGCATGGCAGGAAACCCTCGATGGTTTGAAAAATGCCCTACAATCCAGGCTTTTTGTGATGACCAACACAACTCTCCTGAGAGACAATGCACCTCATTTAAGCGCTACACTTGATTTTCTGGCGGAAATTGGAGTGCCTACTGTGGGATTAAACGCTCTGATCTACGCCGGACGCGGCAAAAATGTCAATAGTGGCATTCCGGAAAATCAACTGCCCGCCCTGCTGGAAATTGCCCGCGCCAAAACCGCCCAAAACAACCAACGCCTAATCTGGTACACCCCAACCGAATACTGCAATTTTGACCCTGTTCAAATGGAATTGGGTGTTAAGGGCTGCACTGCCGCGCTCTATAACATGTGCATTGAACCGGATGGCAGTGTACTTCCCTGTCAATCCTATTACAGTTCGTTGGGAAATATCATCACCGACTCGTGGGATCAAATCTGGAATCACGAGCTGGCACAATCGCTTAGAGAACGCCGAAATCTACCCGCCAAATGTCACGATTGTGCATTAGTGGTTGAATGTGGTGGCGGATGTCCTCTCGCCCGCGAATCTTTACAAACTCCAACAAAAGTCATCCACTAAAAGCAGAGGTGGCCATGTTCAATCGAATTCGAGAGACTATCAATCGCATTTTTCAACCCGTCCAACCACTGGAAGCGGGGATTTATACTTTCATTGCCCCACCCGAAGCCGCCTTTCCCTATCGTCTTCATCTCCGAATCGAGGAGGATGGGAGCGGTGTACTCATCCTCAATGCCTCAACGGTGCTTCACCTCAATCAAACGGGGGCAGAGTACGCCTATCACCTTATCCAGCAGCATACTGAAGAAGAAGTCGCCAGTGAATTATCCAAACGATATCGGGTCAGCAAAGAACAGGTCCGGCAAGATTTCATCTCATTCCGTGACCGGTTGATGACTTTGATTGAAACAACCGACCTCGATCCGGTTACATACCTGGAATTTGACCGCGTGAATGTGCATGAGCGTCGGTTGAGTGCTCCGCTACGGCTGGATTGCGCCTTGACTTATGCTACCCCTACCCCCCGTACCACCGGTTCTACCCCGCTTGAAAGGGTAAAGAGGGAATTGCTGACCAAAGAATGGCAAACCATTTTGGAAAAAGCATGGAACGCTGGCATTCCACATGTGATATTCACGGGCGGTGAACCGGCTTTACGCCCCGATCTAATTGAACTGGTTGAATTTGCCGAAAGGATAGGAATGGTAACCGGTGTGCTGACCAGCGGATACCGCTTCTCCGAGCATAAATTTCTTTCGGATATCCTTCAGGCAGGTCTCGATCATTTGATGATTGTGCTGGACGAACAGGAAGAATACTGCTGGGAAGCCATCCGAGACTCGATTGCATCTGACCTTTTTGTAACGGTTCATCTGACCATTTCCGTTCGTAATCAGAATCGGCTGAACGAAATCCTTGAAAAACTGGCAGGATTGAATGTTAAATCGCTCAGTCTTACGATTGAAGACCCTTCCTTGAAACCCATCCTTCAACAAGCGCAGGAGCAGGCGTTTGCTCACCAGATGTCCCTTGTATGGGACTTACCAGTACCTTACTCCGAGTTAAACCCCATCGGTCTTGAATTACAAACCGAAGGACAGGCAGAATATTTTGACGGCGCTGGCAACGCCTGGCTTTACGTTGAACCCGATGGAGATGTACTACCTGCGCAAGGTAAAACCATTCTTCTTGGCAATTTCCTCACCGATGATTGGGCAACAATCTGGCAAAATGCTCAAAAATTGAATCAGACCGAAGCATGATAGACTGGCATCAACGCTATCAACAACAGGCCCGGTGGACGGCTCAACTACGCGCATACCTGATCCAAAAAGCCGGAATACAACCCTTAAATCGGGTATTGGAAGTTGGCTGCGGTAGCGGCGCAGTATTGCGAGAATTTTCAGGCGAAAACCGTATATTTGGACTGGATATAGATTTCTCGAGCCTGCAAATCACTCAGACTTTGCTGCCATCCGCCTCACTGATTTGTTCAGATGCTCATTACCTGCCGTTTGTCTCGAAGAGCATGGATTATTGCTTTTGTCATTTTTTTCTGATGTGGGTCAATGGAGCAAATGTCCTGCAAGAGATGATTCGCATCACACGTAGCGGTGGCGCGGTGATCGCCATGGCTGAACCGGATTACGGCGGCAGGATAGATTATCCATCCTCCCTGAGTGCGATTGGAAAATATCAGATTCAATCATTACGCGATCAATGCGCAGACCCCTTCACCGGTCGAAAAATTCGTGCCTGGTTCGAGACGGCGGGGTTAATTGACATCGAAAGCGGGGTTATGGCTGCTCAATGGACAAAAGATCAACCTCATCCGCAGGAGATTGATCTTGAGTGGTCGGTCATCCGCTCAGACCTGGAAAATTATTGCAAACCCGAAGAAATCGAAGCACTAGAAAAAGCCGACCGCCATGCATGGCTGGAGGGAACACGTGTCTTATTCGTACCGACGTTTTATGCGATTGGCTTCGTCCCCTAAAAAATTTACTCCAAATTTATGGATACCCATCAACAAAAACCCTATATTCAGATGAGCATGAACAATTGCAAACAGGAGAACAAGATGTCACTGATTAAGTGGGAAGACCGTTATTCGGTAAAAATTTCCAAATTTGATCAACAACACCAGCAGCTGGTCAACTTGATCAATCAACTATACGAAGCCATGAAGGTCGGTAAAGGCCAGGTAGAATTGGGAAAAATACTTGACGAGCTGGTTGACTATACTCGCAGGCATTTTTCCAGTGAAGAGGCGCTCATGCTCAAGCACGCTTATCCTCAATACACCCAACACAAGGAATCTCATGATCGCCTGACTCAACAAGTAATGGATTACAAAAATCAATACAAGGAGGGCAAAATCGGCCTGAGTGTCCAGATGATGAATTTCTTGAAGGAGTGGCTGGTCAACCACATCCTCGATGAGGATAAAGCCTACACCAATTTTTTTGAATCCAAAGGCGAGAAATAAAATTACCGGTAAAAGGTTGCCAAAACAACGGTTTGGGAATATAATAACCCTCGTCCATCGGGGCGTGGCGCAGTCCGGCTAGCGCGCTTGCATGGGGTGCAAGAGGTCGGAGGTTCAAATCCTCTCGCCCCGACTTAAATAACCCCTACCAAAAAAAATGGTAAGGGGATGTGTTTTAATTTTCCAGATCAATCCCATTCAATTCCTGTAAAAGGCTAACACGCTTCCCCCAGCCAGAATCATAATCATCCCTGCGACTTGCAAGAATGACGGCCTTTCCCGCAGCACACTCCACGAAAACACTACCACAACCAGCGGAGAAAGATCTGCGATTGCTTTAATCACAGCCGGATGACCGGTTTTCAAGGCAGTGAGTAGAAACAGCCATTGTCCAATTACGAAAATCAATCGGCCGGCGGTTAACAGGAGATTGTAACCATTAATCCATCCCAGGTCAGGTTTGATGAGCACCCACGAAACAACGCTGATGACTACTGCCCGGAGAAAATAATAAGTGAAAGGATTTAGAAAATTTCCAAGAAATAAATCCTTTACGAAAAACATGCTGATGCTAAACAAAAAAGCCGTTCCCAAGGGAAAGACGAACTCTCTTGTCGGAATACTTTTCTGGGAAACAGAATACTTCCGCAATCCCACAAGAATCATGATGATCCCGAAGGTGAATAAACCTACCGCCAGAATCTGACCTGAACCAGGGTTTGAACCTTGATACAAGAAAAGCGGTGTCAGAGCCAACGCAAACAGCGGAGAAACTGCCAGCAAGCCGCTTGCCGTCACTGCATCCATTCTCTCGAACGAACGAAAGTAACCATAATTTGCCAGTCCATCCAAACTGATTGCGCCTGCCAACAGAATCAAACCTTTGGTGTTCAGGTTGAGATGGAAAAACCACGGAGTAGCCGGAAGTAACATACCGGCCATCAAAGCAAAATTAAAACTGAGCATGTTGCGGGTCTGACTAACCGAAACCAACCGCCGCGCAAAAAGGTTTGCCAACCCGCCCGAAACGGCCGAAAAGACAGCCAGTATTACCGCCGACATATCAACCATTCTACCTTCAATCATTCAATACAAAATAAAAATCACACCCGAATCATTGGTATAATTTTCCCACCATGGGAATCCGATTATCTCGCCGAGAATTTCTTAAGCTATGTGCCGCAGCAGGTCTGGCCGGCCTGGCATTTCGCCCATTTTCCGGTTTTGAGGAAGATAATCAAAAAAACGACCTGATCCGCATCACCGTTCGTTCGGTCAGTGTTTATGCTCAGCCCAACGATAAAAGCCAAATCTTGTTTCAGCGCTTTCGGGATGAGTTAGTCAATGTCTACTACGAGATCGAATCAGAAGCCGGCCCCGGCTACAACCCGTTCTGGTATCGAGTTTGGGGCGGCTACATTCACCGCGCCAATACCCAGCGGGTAAGAGTGCAGTACAACCCCATCCCTTCCCAAATCCGCGAAGGAGGGCAGCTCGCCGAAGTGACCGTACCTTATTCCCAGGCTATGCGGTACACCTCTTTTGATGGCTGGCAGACCCTTTACCGCCTGTATTATGAGTCCGTACATTGGGTCACCAGTATAGACGAAGGCCCGGATGGCGAAGCCTGGTACCGAATCCTGGATGAATTATTGAAAATTGAATATCATGTACCAGCATATCATCTTCGCTTAATCCCAGACGAAGAACTTGCCCCCATTTCTCCGCAAGTCCCACACCACAAGAAACGCATCGTTGTCAGCCGCGGCCGACAAACAGTGACCTGTTACGAAAACGACGAAATCGTTTTTCAGACTCGCGTGTCCACCGGCCTGAACTACAAGCCCGAAGGTGAGATTCCATGGGAGACCCCGAAGGGCGAATTTAACATTTATTCAAAAATGCCTTCAAAACACATGGGCGATGGACGCCTAAGCGGAAATCCGGAGGATTACGAACTTCCTGGTGTGCCCTGGACATGTTTTTTTGAACAAACCGGGGTTGCGTTTCATGGTACCTACTGGCATCAGGATTTTGGCACCCCTCGCTCGCACGGCTGCGTTAATATGCGCACCGAAGAAGCCAAATGGCTCTTTCGCTGGGTTCTACCGATTTCAGAACCAGGCGACATGGAAAGGCGCGGTTACGGCACCCGCGTTGTGGTCGAATGAGCATTTTTAAGGAGAACTGGCGGTTCTTTCAAGCCGACAAACTCCCGAAAAACACGGTTTGCCAAAAGCCATGCCTGCTGAGTAAGACGCAAACGCCGCTGATCTGAGCTGCCTGCCCATTCCAGCAAACCTTGCCTGGTCAACCTGGCAATTTGATCCCCAAATACTTCCTCTAACTCAACTCCAAATCGTTGAGCAAAAGAAGCCGCCTCGACCCCCTCGTTCAGCAAGCGAAGGCTCACCATCATTTTTTCCTGCATTTGCGTCCACAAATCCAGTTCACCCACCTGTTCAGCCGCCGAAGAGGCCGGAAAGGGCATTTCTACTGAAAACTTCATCCTATCAATATATGCTTTTATCCCCCTCACATTAACCGTTCGATGGTTTTCCAAAAAGCCATGCGCCCCTGCTCCCACCCCGATATAGGGCAGGTAACGCCAGTATTGAAGGTTGTGTTGGCACATTTTTGACCGATCACCGGTTTTCAACGCCCAATTGGAAATTTCGTAATGGTCAAACCCGGCTTCTTCCAGTATCTGGCAGGCATATTCATATTGATCAGCCGCCAAATCATCATCCGGTACATTAATCAAACCCCGCTCCACCCATTTCTTGAACGGCGTTCCATGTTCAATCGTCAATGCATAAAGTGAGAGGTGATCTGGCTTCAAGTCCAATGCAAAGTGGATGGATTTCTTCCAGCTATCCATAGTCTGTCCGGGAATACCAAATATCAAATCGAGGTTAAGATTTTCAAACCCGGCCAGACGTGCCGATGCGACGGCTTGGATGACCGCAATCGGATCATGCTCTCTCTCCAGCAGTCTCAACTCGTGGATGTTCGCACTTTGCATCCCCATACTGATCCGGTTAAACCCCGCCCTTCGCAATTCAGACAAACCCTCGCGATGTACTGTTCCGGGATTTGCCTCGATGCTGATTTCACAATCATCCCTAATCGGGAACACTCGCCGACAAGTATTGAGAATTTCTCGCAACCCCTCAACCGGAAGGTAGGATGGCGTTCCACCTCCTAAAAATATTGTACCAATTTCGTGGGGGAAGTTTAACTTTACCGCCACCTGTTCTATTTCTTCCTGCAACGCTTTGAGGTAGGCCGGTATCAGGCTCTCCTGACCAGCGTAGGTATTGAAATCACAATAGGCACACCGATGGCGGCAGAAGGGAATATGTATATAAAGACTGATTTTGGTCGGCATTCCTCATAGCATACCACATTGAAAAGTTCCGTGCAAAAACGATTTTGCCCTTGTCAAATTTTTGAATGTGTTATAATCTCTTGCGCCGGGGGTTTCCCGGTGATTGGATTAAAATAGAGCCTATGAGTCCTGAAGAACTTACCTCAAAAACCAAAATTTGCCCAACCTGTGGGACAAAATTAAGCATCAATGCAACCCGATGCCTGGTGTGCGGCCGCCAATTCAATCCAGAAAAAACAAACTCTTCAACGGAAGGGAAAAAGAAAGCGGATCTTGTTGAAACTCCGCGAATGCCCCAACTAACCCTCTCACTTCCGGCGGCGATTGGTTTGATCCTCTTGCTGCTTGGGATTGGTGCAGGGACAGTTTTTGCCGTGTTTCAAGCCTCTGCTCCTGCCGTAGCAGACAATGCAACCCCAAGCCCCACCGCCAGCCTTACCCCCACAATTACCCTGACCCCCACAACCACCGAAACGCCTACACCGCAGCCCACCTTCACCCCCTTACCACCTCAAGAGTATCGCATACAACCCAATGACACATGTCTGACCATTGCGTACAATTTTGGTGTTTCGGTCAACAGTATCATCCAACTCAACAAACTATCACCCGCCTGTGACAATTTGGTCCCCGGCAACATTCTGCTAATTCCACAGCCGACGCCAACCCCCTCACCGCAGCCCACCAACACACTCAGCCCCCAACAGGCAACCGAGGTCGCCTGTCAAATGTTCCCGTATAAAGTGCAAAGCGGAGATACCCTGAGCGGCATTGCTCGCAACTACAATGTTTCGGCAGATGCTATCAAATCCTACAATGGCTTACCTTCGGATGTGGTCTATGAAGGGATGACGCTCAACATTCCGCTTTGCGAGCGTCTGCCGACCCCTGGCCCCACCCCAACTCCCACAAATCCACCACCTTATGCAGCCCCCAACCTCCTGCTTCCGGCTGATGGCGCTGTATTCACCGCAGCAAACGACTCGGTCACCTTACAATGGGCATCGGTGGGCACCTTGCGTCAAAATGAAGCCTACGCCGTGAGCGTAGAAGATATCACCGAAGGGAAAGGCCGGCGTCTGACCGAGTACGTCACCGATACCAAATTCATCGTACCGTCCTCCTTCCGTCCCACCGACAACACTCCCCATGTGTTACGCTGGTATGTAGTCCCTGTTCGGCAAATTGGCACTTCCGCAGACGGAAAACCGATTTATGATACCGCAGGTGCTGCCAGCACTTCACGGACTTTCGTGTGGTGGAGCGCCGGAAGTGCACCGCCATCCCCAACCCCCTGAATCGAAAACGGGTGCGCTCTCGCGGAGGCGCACCCGTTTTATCATCCAGTAAACTTCACTCGCTGGAATGTGCCTCTAAAAATCGTGTAGCTTCGATCGCTGCTGCCGCGCCCATTCCGGCAGAAGTGACCACTTGACGATAGTGCGGATCCATTACTTCACCAGCCGCAAAGACACCTTCAACACTTGTCCGCATTTGCATATCCGTAACGATATATCCCTGAGGTGTCATGTCTAATTGGCCCTGAAAGAGCTGTGTGTTAGGCGTGTGACCAATAAAGATAAACACACCATCAGTTTCAAGATCGCTTGTTTCTCCGGTCTTTACATTCTTTAAGCGCACACCGTTGACTACCCCATTCCCAAGGATTTCGCTAACCACCGTATCCCAAATAAAGTGAATTTTCGGGTTTTCGCGTGCGCGTTTTTGTAAAATCGCGCCAGCCCTCAATTGATCCCGGCGGTGAATAACAGTTACATCCGTTGCGTAACGGGTTAAAAATAAGCCTTCTTCCAGGGCACTATCTCCACCACCAACGACAACCACTTTTTTATCTTTGAAAAACCAACCGTCGCAGGTAGCACAATAGGAAACACCCCGCCCTGTCAATTCGCTCTCTTTGGGTACATTGAGATGATTGGGGCTGGCGCCAGTTGCAATGATCAGAGTTTCCGCCAGATACTCATTACTGTAAGTACGAACCTTAAAAGGACGCTGGCTTAAGTCCACTGCCGTAGCCAGATCATATTCAAAGCGTGCCCCAAATCGTTCTGCCTGCTGGCGAAACAATTCACCTAATTCAGCACCACCAATTCCCTCTGGAAAACCGGGGTAATTTTCAATGGTATGAGTGAGCGATGCTTGTCCACCCATCTCCGTCCCGGTCAACACAAGCGGACTTAATTCCGCTCTTGCCGCATATAAAGCAGCCGAAAGCCCTGCCGGCCCGGCGCCTAAAATCAAAACCTTTTCCACTTTGCTTTCTTTCTTTGAGCTTTTGCCCAATCCAACTTCAGAAAGATTAAATTCCATAGTGCAATCTCCTCAATGATCTCAAATTCCAGTGTTTAGATGTAAAAATCCACATTTGGTTACATTTAGGGCACTCACTTTTCAACGGCAGCATCGGTAATCGCCAGTGCGCAGTCAATCACCTCAAACCCCTCTGCTAATTGCTCTTCGGTGATGATCAATGGGGGTACCAGCAAAACCGTATGCCAGTGTGTATATAGAAAGACGCCTTGATCAAGCAAATACTTACGTAAAGCAATCATTTCCGGGCTGTTTTGATTGAATGGTGCCATTGGGATTTTACTTTTTCGATTCTTCACCAGTTCGATAGCCCCGAACAATCCAATCGAGCGCACCTCTCCAATAGAAGGATGCCGCTGAGCCAGTTCGGCCAGCATGTCTGCCATCACTTGACCCATCTGCTTCGCCCGTTCAACGAGATGATCCTCTTGCATCACTCGGATGGTTGCAATCGCCGCTGCCAGCGAAATTGGGTGACCATTAAAGGTCAACCCCCCCTCATAGACCTTATTATTGAAAGCATTGGCAATTTCTGGTTTCATCGCAACCGCCCCCAATGGGGCATACGCTGAAGTTAATCCCTTGGCCATTGTCATGATATCGGGCACCACCTTCCAGTGATCCACCGCAAACCACTCACCCGTCCGACCAAATCCGCTCATCACCTCATCGCAGATCATCACAATGCCATAACGGTCACAAATCTCACGTACGCCTTGTAAATAGCCATCGGGCGGGACGATAATCCCATTTGTACCAGTGACCGCTTCGATCAAAATCGCTGCAATCGTTTCAGGGCGTTCATACTGGATAATTTCCTCAAGATGATTCAAATAATCCCGGCAAAACTCGTCTTCGGTGATGTCTGGATTTAATCGGTGAAAGGTTGAACGGTAACGATAGGGGTCAAGAAAATGAACCACCCCCGGCATGGTAGTGGGTTCCCAGGCTACCCGACGCGGATCACCGGTCAACGAAAGCGCTCCATAAGTTGCCCCGTGGTAAGATCGGTAGCGTGTCAAAATTTTAAAACGACCCGTATAACCCCGCGCCAGTTTGATGGCATTTTCATTGGCATCAGCCCCGCCAAGGGTAAACAAAAATTTAGACAGACCCGGCGGAACAATCTCGGTCAATTTTTTACACAACTCGCCTCGCGCTTGAGTTGCCATCTGCGGACCTGCAAATGGCAACTGACGTGCCTGTTCCACGATTGCCTCAATTACCCTTTCATCACCATGACCGATGTTGACGCACATCACCATTGAATTCAAGTCTAAATATCTCTTTCCATCAACATCCCAGAAATACACCCCCTTGGCTTTGGTGACCGGGATAGGATTAACTTTGCTTTGAGCGGACCACGTCCAAAAATTATGCTCCAGGCAGGCTTGTAAAAAGTCAAGAGAGGGATTTGAAGACATATTCTAACCTTGAAAATTCTAGAGGATTGTCTTTTCTATCCTATCACAACTCTCGAACGAATGATAAGGAAATTCGTGAATTACCTGTGCTATAATCCCCCAAAATAAAAGCCACCATTTATGCAAATGTTTTATGCCCAACGAACCGGTTTACCCTGAACAACGCTTTAACCCGCAAGAGATTGAGCAGTCCCGCTATGGGAAACTTCACCCTCAAGCCGGTATTGGAATTGAATTGTTTAACAAGGGAGAGTACTTTGAAGCCCACGAAGCTTTAGAGTTGGCATGGCGAGAAGAACCCGGTCCAGTCCGGGAATTTTACCGCGGCATTCTCCAAATTGGGGTTGCGTATCATCATATCCTCAATGGGAATTATCGTGGAGCGGTTAAGATGTTCAACCGTGCCAAAAAATGGCTGGCAGCTTACCCTGCTTTCTATCGTGGAGTTAACCTCGCTCAATTGAAAGATGATGCCCTTCAAGCCGAAAAACGGTTGATTGAACTGGGTATGGAAAACATTCACCAGTTTGAAAGAGATTTATTGAAACCCATTCTCCTGGAAGGGGCTCCTGAATGAATGAGATCCTCCCATTTCTTGGTAAAACTGCACTGATCACCGGCGGCGGACGTGGGATTGGCAGAGCCATTGCCCTGCTGCTCGCCGAACGGGGTGCGGATGTGGTGATTAATTTCGTCCGTAATCAAGCCCCTGCCGAAGAGGCTGCCCAACAAATCCGCCAAATGGGACGTCGGGCAGAAATTTTTCGCGCCAATGTCGGAAAAATTGAGGACATCCACCGCTTGTTTGATTTCATCGAACAGCAATTTGGCGGACTGGATATTTTTATCAGCAATGCTGCCTCTGGTTTTAACCGACCGGCGCTCCAGCAGAAAGAAACGGGTTGGGATCACACCATCAATGTCAATGCCCGCGCATTTCTTTTTTCGGCGCAACGGGCTGCACCGCTTATGCAAAAAAGAGGTGGTGGAGCAATTGTGGCGATTTCATCGCCGGGCAGTCATCGCGTTTTGCCGGATTATGTGGCGGTTGGGGCATCCAAAGCCGCTTTAGAATCCCTGACCCGGTATCTGGCAGTTGAATTGGCGCCGTTGAACATTGTGGTGAACGCTGTTTCACCATCCCTTGTTGAGACCGATGCCCTCAAGCATTTCGCCTCACTCTCCAATCCGCAGGTCATCACCCGCGCCATCGAAAACACCCCCGCCGGACGGCTGGTTCAACCGGAAGATGTAGCCAGAGTGGTTGCCTTCCTTTGCAGCCCGGAGGCATTTATGATACGCGGGCAAGTTATTGTCATTGACGGCGGTTATACCTTGATTACGCCGGGTTAATCCCGGCCGACTCACTCGCGAATTAATACCGCGCGCGCCGGTGCGCCATCACTACCCTCAATTTTCAAGGGAAGGCAAATCAATTGATATTCACCCGGCTGAATAGCTGAAAGATCAAGCCCCTCAATAATCACTATATTTGCGCCCAATAGAATTTGGTGAGTTGGACGGGATTGCTTATACGGTGCAACCGATAGATAATCCACCCCAACCAGCCGAACACCTTTTTCAACCAGATATTTTGAACCACTTTCATCAATTCCGACAAAATCGGTTTGAAATTCCTGCACCTGATTAGCCCAGTAATACGAATTGCGGGTTTTGAACAATAAACGGCTGGTGCTTGCGGGAATATCCAGACCCTCCAGCACTTCACGGGTGATTACATTGACTTCATCCCCAACCTGTACCACTCTGGCCGGGCCAATCAACACTTCCAGATTCATGGCTTCTACAGCGCTTGTTCCGTCAATAAAATGCAGAGGCGCATCAACATGCGTACCGGTATGCACCCCCATATCCATACGCGAAACATTGGCATTTGCACCCTTGGCAATTGCGCTCACCCGCTCGACAATGGCTTTAGGATCACCCGGCCAGGTCGGCAGAGTCGGCGAAATTGTTACTGAAATATCCCAAATTTTCATCATTACCTCCTAAAAAATTTATGGATTATATGGTCCCCACCCTGCTGCGGTGAATATTGCCTTCAGGAAATCCACTCGCTCGCTGGCGCTCATCGGGCGCGGGCGGGAATAATCTTCCAGATAAGCCGTCAGCAATTCGGTTGAGATGTGTTTTCCATTATAAAACACATGCCGATCAATTAACTCTTTTCGAGTGCCTTCCGGTATGGTAACCGTATCCACCCACATCTGATCAAAAAACAGATTGCCCAGGCCATAATGAATAAAAGAATCTCCATAAAATTCCATCGCCATCGGGTGATGGGCTTGCGAACCGCTGACAATAACGGCACCCGCCCCGGCAGGAATGCGGAAATCCCGTCGTTCGAATTCTTCAACCCAATGACGGTAGGTTTCAAAATATTGAAACGTAAAAATTACCAGATATCCTTCATCTTTCAACTGGTGAATGCGTTGTTGAATCCATTCATAATCACACGGAGCCACACCTCCAAAGTCCTCCCCAGCCCAAATGTAAGCCGGTCCTGCCGGGTTACAACCCAGAAAAGCAAAGCGGTTGCCGTTGTGCTCAACCAAAACGGCATCGCGCGCTTCATTTAGATTTTCGCCAGCAGCATAATACGCCCATCCGCGAGAACGATAGAGATCAAGAGAGAAGGACAAAGCATCCCGCCCCCAATCTACACCGTGATTTCCGGTCAGGTCAACAATGTCCGTTCCTACCGATTCGAGCAATTCAATATATTCGGGTTTACTACAAAAGATTAGCGGATAGGGATCCATTTTTGGGTCTGGACAATTTGGAGAAAAAGATATCTCGTTGCTGATATGCGTCAGATCCGCATTTCTCAGCCAGTCGCCAATTGCCTCACCGGGGTAGGTCATTCCCTTTTCTTCCATCCGAACCGCCGTGGCCCGCACAAGGGCGGTCACCCCTGTCATCACCAATACGGTTAACTTATTTCCATCCCGATTCGAGTCAAGAGTTGGTAATTCCAGGCTTTCATCCGTGAACAATGCGGAGTTCCAGTGATAATGGACTGCCAGCGGATAATCCTCAATCTTGAATTGATTGCTGATCGGAGACTGATCATTGAGCGAGATTACTTTCCAACGTGGTTCTAATTGTTCGAAAGGAATAATTGCCAGCACATCTCTCTTTTCCCATGCCGCATCTAACAGTTCATCCTTCTCTTTCAAAACCACATGGTGTGTTGAGAATTTGCCTAAAATTGGTTCAAGAGCGCGCGCAGTATTTTCAGTGACTAAAATTGAAATCGCCTGTTCATCGGGTTTGCCTTGCCACCAATCTCTTAATTGATCAAAGCCAATCTGCTCGATGAGGGAGGAAAATGGAGTCACCAGTGCATATACCCATGTCACGTTTGCCCGATCTGACGCACCCGGCTCTAACCAGATATTCGCCTTTTCTTTTTGGCTTTCGCTTCTCATCAAGTTTTGGTGAGCCATTTGATTGAGTAATCCCTCGGGGAGAGAAGCATCCAGCCAGATTACCGGCTGCGGGGCTGCAGTCGGTGATGGTTGAACCGCCAGCGTGGGAACATTTGTAACGGTGGACTTTACTTTCTGTGATTGGGTTGGTTCCTGAGCAAACGAGGTAACAGTGGGATTAACAGACGAGGCATTACAACCGCTAATCCACAAGGCGATTAAAAGATAGATAATCCATTTTTTTCTCATGGCTTCTCCGATTCCAGCCATCCGCTTACTCGAAAGTAATCCGCCAGCATTTCTGCGCGTTCATCCTTGGTCATCGGCCGCGGCCTGGCATAATCTTCAAGAATTGTGGTAAGTAACTCCACACCGAGATACTTTCCATCGTAAAATACATGTCGGTCTATGAATTGCCTGCGGTGCAAGGGAAACATTTGATCGAAAAACAAATTCCCAAGACCGTAATGCATGAAATGATCTCGATAAAAACCAAACCCATGGGCAAAATGTGCCTGACTACCACTAACAATTACCGCCCCGAATTGGGCGGTCTGTTCAAATTCCTGCAAAGTCAGATTCATCGGCATGAAGTCCTCAACCTCATAATGCTGAAAGGTGACAATCGGTAAATACCCTTTGTCTAAAACATTTCTAATTTCCTCTTCCAATTCCTTCATATTACAAGGGGATGGACCGGGTTGATCATCGGTTGCCCAGATATTTTCCGGACCGGCTCGGTTACAGCCGATCAAGGCTAAACGATTGCCATGATGTTCGATCAGGAGTGGTTGACGGGCTTCTTTCAGATTTCTACCACCTCCATAGTACTTTATTCCGTTTTGATTATAGAGATCCAAAGTATATAAGAATGGTTCAGGACCCCAATCCAGCAAATGATTTCCGGTCAATTCCACCACATCCACCCCAGCCAGCTTTAAGAACTCCACATATCGCGGGCTTGTACAAAATCGTTGCCCGCCCCTCATTGGCAGCGCAGGTGGACAATTTTCATAAAAAGAAACCTCATTACTGACATGCACAAGATCCGCTGAACGCAACCACTCGCCAATGTCCTGCAAGGGATAGTCCAATCCATTCAGCTCCATCCTCTCGGCAGTATGGCGTACCAGCGCGGTCGTACCGGTGAGGATCAAACTGGTGAATTTTTCTGGCAGCCGGTTGGTAATGACGGATTTTCGATTTTTGAGAAAATCATTCGGCTTATCATGATTAAGCCTCCATTCCCATTCGATGGTTAAACTGTAGTCCTCCAACACAAAGTCCTGATCCAGCGGTGAAATTCCATCTACGCGCAATGTCTTCCAGCGTGGTTCCAGCTGGTCAAACGGCAGGATGACACGCAAATCCCTTTCCTGCCATGCTTTTTCAAGCAGTTTGTCAGCCGGCAGGACCAGAACACTTTGAGGATCAGGATTCCCCCATAAATTTTGAAAAATCGGCAGGGTTTCTTCTGACACCAGAAGGCGAAATTCTCCACCGCAGGCGCCTCGCCAACAATTTACCACCCTCCCAAGGCTGATCTCATCTTGAATCGTTGGGAAAGCAGCTACAATGGTGTAAACCCACCGGATGAGAACCGTGCCTTGAGCAACCCCCGAGTGAACAATTTTGATCGAGTAATCTGCCAGTTCGTCGCTTTCAACCCACTCTATATTATTTTCGCTTTTCAAAGAAGCCTGTACATTCTCTGGTAAAGGATCGCTATGGATATAAACCGGGGAGTCGAATTCGAAGGTTGGCTGGGGTAAGATGGACGTTGGCATTGTCTGGTAGGGTCCGGTTGTAATTGCAATTTCTGGATTTTCTGTCATTGTAGCGGCTTCGGTTGAAAGTTCTTCACGAGCCAGAGAATGACAGCCAGTCAGACTTAACAGGCAAGACAAAACGAGTATCCAAACCAGTGCCGGGCGACTTAATATCCTTTGGGTAAACACGGCGGAAATTATACTACCTCAAAGGTTCTATACGCGCTGGATTTGATAGAGATTGACAGTTAACATCGCTATAATAGCATTGAATCAACTGAGAAAAGGAACATGCTATGCGTGAAGTAGCCATTTTGGGAATTGGTCAAACCTCGATTGATGAACACTGGGATAAGTCCCTCAGAGAAATTGCTGGAGAAGCCGCCCTGGCGGCTCTTCAAGATGCCGGTATTAACAGTGTTGACGGCGTTTTTGTCGGCAACATGATGTCCGGCTCCGCCAACCGCCAGCAGCAGCTGGGCGCATTTGTCGCAGATTGGATTGGCGTACGTTATGCCGATGCCATGCACGTTGAATCAGCCTGCAGTTCGGGAGCGGCTGCTTTTCGCTCGGCATTGATGGCAGTTGCTTCCGGCTTTATGGATATTGCGCTGGCTGTCGGCGTAGAGAAGATGACCGACTCCCCTGGCGCAGAAATCACCGCCGAACTGGCAACCGCAGCCGATGCGGATTGGGAAGCCGGACAAGGCCTTTCTTTCGTCGCCATCAACGCCCTGATCATGCGCCGTTACATGTATGAATACGGTTGGGAACATCATCATTTTGCGCCTTTTTCGATCAATGCTCACAATAATGCTGTCAGCAACCCAAACGCGCGACTTCGCTCGCCCTTAACCGAAAAAGACTATTTGAAAGCAGCCATGATCACCCCACCCATCAATTTGATGGATGCTTCGCCGGTTGGTGATGGCGCGGCTGCCGCCGTTTTGGTGCCGGTTGAGCTTCTAAACCGTTTTCCCCCCCGTCCAATCATTAAAGTATTAGGTGCTGGTGCTGCAACCGACACAATGGCAGTCCACTCCCGTAAGATTCCTCTGTGGCTCAGCGCAGCCGAAAAATCTGTAAAACAGGCTTACAGCCAGGCCGGCATCGGCCCTGAACAGATTGATGTCTTCGAACTTCACGATGCCTTTACCATCATGGCTGCTCTATCTCTCGAAGCCTGTGGTTTTGCAGAAAAAGGTAAAGGCCCTCAACTGGCGCTTGATGGAGAAATCCGTCCCGATGGACGTATCCCCATCGCTACCCGGGGAGGTTTGAAAGCCCGCGGCCACCCCGTTGGAGCAACCGGAATGTACCAAATTGTGGAAGTGGTACAACAATTACGCGGCGAAGCCGGTCAAACCCAGGTTCCAGATGCACGAATTGGCATGACGCAGAATATTGGTGGAAGTGGCTCCAACATCATTACTCACATTTTTGGCCGCATGAATTGATCGAAGCAGGCAGAGGGGATCAAAACCTCTCTGCCTTTTTCTTCTTTGGGGATAAATGGATACAATAGAACCATCCTGATCATCAAAGGATGGAATAAGGGTATAATACAGTTACTCCACCTCAGTTTCTATTCCCAAGGAGATTTTCATGGAATTTCACATTTCCAGGCAGGCGCGCGACCGCTATCAGTTTGATGAGAGTCTATTCTCCTTCAACGGCAATGTGATCTTTGCCAACTTTCACGCTGCCCGGCAATTTGCCCAAAAAATGAATGCATATCGGGACCTGATCAATTACCCGGAAAGCGCTGTTAGAGCAGGCCAAATTAACGCTTTGGGATTGGAAGATGAAATTTTACATTTAGTTGCGTTTCTTTACCGGCAGCAAAAAAACCCACAGGTAATGGAACAGGCTCTCGGCGATCTGGAAAGAGTTCTTGGAAAAGAGAAGGTGGACGAACTTTTACTGGCATTTACGATGGAATTTCCCCCACTGTCCGTCTATAAGGGGGAAGTTAGCCCGGAGGATTACCTCAAACAATTCACCAATGGCGCATCAAACCGTGCCAACACCCTTGAAGAAATTCTCCTCCTCTGGGTGAACAACAAAAACCCGGCGGTGAATCCATACCTGGAACTCTTTGATGACGAAAACCTGTCTCAATTGACCGTTTACAATAAAGCCATCCAGGAGTTATATCAATTTTTCGACCAGCAACCACCTTTTGGACCTGATTTGCAAAATTTAATAGATATGCTAAGGGCACCTGCCATTGCCCATCCATATTCTTTATTTGAACAGCTCGAATACATCCGTCAACGTTGGGGAGATTTGCTTGGAAAATACCTTTACCGCTTGCTGAGCAGTTTGGACTTTATCAAAGAAGAAGAAAAAATCTCGTTTCTTGGGCCTGGGCCAGTAGAAATTCCGTTATACGATCGTCTATCCGGCGAGGGCGAACCCGAGAACTTCAGTCCAGATCGGGAGTGGATGCCCCGGCTGGTGTTAATGGCAAAAAATACATACGTCTGGCTGGATCAACTTTCCAAAAAATATGAGCGTCCAATCAGTCGGCTCGATCAGATCCCCGAAGAAGAACTGGCTCAACTTGCTGAGTGGGGCTTTAGCGGGTTGTGGTTGATTGGATTGTGGGAGCGTAGTAAAGCCTCCGCTCGCATTAAGCAATTGTGCGGCAACCCAGAAGCCATTTCGTCCGCCTATTCTCTGGCTGGCTACACCATCGCCGCAGATTTAGGCGGTGAACAGGCCTATCAAACCTTGCGTGAGCGGGCCTGGAAATACGGCATCCGTCTGGCTTCCGATATGGTGCCCAACCACATGGGAATTGACTCTTCCTGGGTGATTGAGCATCCTGACTGGTTTATCTCACTGGATTACAGCCCATTTCCATCCTACACTTTTAGCGGTCCCGACCTTTCCGGCAATCCAAACATTGAAATTTTACTGGAAGACCATTACTACACCCGTACCGATGCAGCGGTCGTGTTCAAACGCAGAGATAAAAACACCGGCGCTACTCAATTTATTTACCATGGCAATGACGGCACGAGTATGCCCTGGAATGATACCGCTCAATTGAATTACCTCAATCCTCAGGTACGTGAAACGGTCATTCAAACCATCCTGGAGGTGGCACGCCTTTTCCCCATTATTCGTTTCGATGCTGCCATGACCCTTACCAAACGCCACTATCAACGCCTGTGGTTTCCCGAACCCGGTACAGGGGGTGCAATTCCTTCCCGTGCCGAACATGGCATGACCAAAGAAGCCTTTGACCGGGCATTTCCCACCGAATTCTGGCGGGAGGTTGTGGATCGCGTCGCCAAAGAAGCTCCCGACACACTGCTTTTGGCAGAAGCTTTCTGGCTGATGGAGGGGTACTTTGTTCGCACACTTGGAATGCACCGTGTCTATAACTCCGCCTTCATGAATATGCTCCGAAATGAAGACAATGCCGGTTATCGCAAATTGATTAAGAATACAATTGAGTTTGAACCCGAGATCCTCAAACGTTATGTCAACTTCATGAATAATCCTGATGAACGAACTGCAGTGGATCAGTTCGGCAAGGGAGATAAGTACTTTGGCATTTGTGTAATGATGTCCACCCTGCCGGGTTTGCCCATGTTCGGACATGGACAGATCGAAGGTTATGCCGAGAAATACGGCATGGAGTTTCGCCGAGCCTACTGGGATGAAAAACCCGACCCCTATCTGGTCGAACGTCACAAACGCCAGATTTTTCCGCTACTTCATCGCCGTGCCTTATTTGCCGGCGTTGACAATTTTCTGCTTTATGACTTTTTCACCTCCGGGGGTTGGGTCAACGAGGATGTTTTTGCGTATTCAAATCGGCTGGGTCAGGATCGGGCTTTGGTCATTTACCATAATAAGTTTGCCGAAACAGAAGGTTGGATTCGCTGGTCGGCTGGTTTCAAGTCACGCGAGAAAGGTTCGACCAAACTGGCGCAAAAGTCTCTGAGTGAAGGCCTGGGATTGTCGGGACAGGAAAATCATTTTGTGATCTTCCGCGACCTCTTAACCGGCATGGAATACATCCGTCCTGCGGATGAGATGGCTCAAAAAGGGTTACACATCCAACTCTCTGCCTATCAAGCCTACGTGTTTTCAGATTTCCGAGAAGTTCCCGATGATGAGTTTGGCTCTTACCGCTCTCTCTCTCAATATCTGGCTGGGCGGGGTGTTCCCAACATTCAAGAGGCATTGCACGAGTTATTACTGGCCCCCATCCTCCGCCCATGGCGAGAAATCGTCAACCCCGGTTATCTCCAGTTTTTGCTGGATCATCAGGTCAGTCAGCAGCAACCTGAAATACCCGAACATCTTCTACCAGAAGCCGTTCAAAAGCTCGAAGCACTTCTGAACGGAATTACCCAGATGACCGGTTTCAGAAGCAACCGGGAACTGATTCTAACTACCCTGCAAAAGCAATTGGAGTTTTTACTGCATCTCCAATCACCCCAGAAAATATTCCCCGTTCCCATTCGTGGTCAATCACCCCTGGCCTTCGAATATTTGCAAACGGGATTGAAAAATGCAAAAGAATCTTCTCTGGTTGCTTTCGTTTACCCATTCCTTCACAAATTGGGTCTCTTGAAGGATCAAAAAGAACATCCCTCACAAACGCTTTCGTGGATCGAAGAGTGGCGGTTGATGGATGCCGTCATGGAAACGGCGCATCACATCGGCGTGGACGGCGCCATCAGCTGGCGGATTCCACCGACTCTAAGGATTATCATCAACCATCAAGATTGGTATGAAAAACTGGCGGGTCAATCCCTCTCCAGAATCATGGAATTCTGGCTCTCCGATCTGGAAGTGCAGCGCTTTATTGGCGTCAACCGTTACAAGGATGTTTTATGGTACAACCAGGAAGCCTTTAAAAACTTTATCTGGTGGATGAGTTGGGTGGCTGTTATAAATGAGGTTGGAAAACCTGCCTCAACCCATGCTTCAATTTTAGAAACCCTGCTTGCCTCCAATGAAATTGCCCAAAAATTCCTTCAGGCAGAGCAACTTTCAGGATTTCAGATTACCAACTTAATGGATCAGATTGCAGAACTGGATTAATGACTCGGTTAAAGGTGTCCAATGAGTGATTTAAGTCGTGAACAGTGTATAAAACCACAAAAAGGTATGCCGCCACTGAGCGGTAATGAGGTTGATAACCTGCTGCCTCTGGCCGAAGGGTGGCTGGTAATTGACTCCGAAGAAGTGCCGAAATTACAAAAGACATTTCGGTTCAAGCGCTATAAAGACGCTCTCGATTTTGTCGTTGCTGTCGGTTGGGCAGCGGATGAACAAGATCATCACCCCAAAATCACGATTGAGTACGGAAAGGTAACTGTTGAGTGGTGGACACACGTTATCAATGGGTTGCATCGCAACGATTTCATCATGGCGGCAAAAACTGACGAGATTTATCGTTCGCGTGAAGACACCAAACCAAGAATTTCTTAGGAGGTATTAACGATGAGTCATCTGGTTCGAGATTGGATGTCGAGCCCCGTTGTGGTGATTGATGCCGATAGCAGTGTTTCATACGCAATGACTCTGATGCGTCGCAGGCATATCCACAGTCTGGTGGTAGTCCTCAAAGACAATCACACCACAATTTATGGAATCGTCACGACCACCGACATCCGCGATAAAATTATCGCCGCTTCTCGCAATCCTGCCGAAACAACTGTCCGAGAAATTATGACCACACCCGTTCATGTGGCGCGACCGGATTGGACATTGGTAGAATGTTCCCGAAAAATGCAGGAAAAGAATGTCCATCATTTACCGGTGGTTGATGATCAAAATGAATTGATTGGAATCATTACCGCAACTGACCTGTTTATGGCAGCCGAAGAAATCGGCTGGGTAACGGATAAAGAATCAAAGAAGACCGGATGAAAAATAGCCCCCGCTTAAACCGGGTAAGGTAATCTCAACCTGATTGTGATTGACAACGACAGAAAATTGATTGCCGAGCAAATCCCGAAAGTTTTTATTTACCGTCGGGTCATCGCTTGCGGTCGGAATTTTAACCCTGCAGGGTTCAGAATTAAGATTGGCTAGAATGAATAATTGCTCGCCGCCGCCTTCTCGAATTATGCGTACAATCCCGTCACAATTGGCGGGTTCAAGAAGTTTCCACTTTCCCCGCCTCAAAAGGGGTGTCTGCCGGCGAATTTCAATCAACTTCTGAACCCATTGGCGCAAATCATGATCCCATTCACTTTCGTCCCACGGAAAAGCCCCACGGCAATCCGGATCTCTACCGCCCTCCATTCCAACTTCATCCCCATAATAAATCGAGGGAGTTCCGGGAAAAGCAAATAACAGCAGATAAGCCAGACGCAGTTTTTGGGCATCCCCGTTGAGGAGTGTTTTTACTCGCTCGGTATCATGAGAACCAAGTAGCAAATACAAACCAAACAAGCTCTCCTGCCCGTAGATATGTTCAATTTGCAGCAGGCGTGCATAAAAATCGTTGATGCCGGTCTTACCCCGAAGCACATCCAGAATAGCCGAGCGTAAAGGATAATGCATGACACCATCAAAGTGGTTGTCATTTACCCAACGAGGCAGTAAATCCCAAATTTCACCCACCAGATAGGCATTAGGATTTGCCGATTTAACAACCTGCCGAAATTCTGCCCAGAATTCATCGTCATCAATCTCGTTGGGGACATCTAAACGCCAGCCGTCAATTCCCTCTTCCACCCAATATCGGGCAACCTCGTAAATGTAACGTCGAACGGCAGGTTGATGCGTATTCAATTTTGGTAAACTTTTGAAACCCCACCAACCCTCGTAGCGAGTTGCCTTTCCTCGGCTATACGCATTCAAGGGGAATCCCCTCACAAAAAACCAATCTATATATGGGGAATTCTTGCCATTTTCCAATACGTCATTGAACGCGAAAAATCCCCGCCCGCAGTGATTGAACACACCATCAAGGATCAGTCGCATTCCCCGCTCATGCACTTTTTTCAGCAAACGACGAAAATCATCCAATGTGCCTAACTTGGGATCAATCCGGTAGTAATCCATTGTATTATAGCGATGCGTGGATGGAGAAAGAAATATGGGATTCAAGTAAATGGCGTTGATGCCCAAATCCTGCAGGTAATCCAATTTTTGCTCAATCCCGGTCAGATCTCCTCCCTGAAAGTGAATTGGATCGGGAGGGCTGCCCCACGCTTGAACATTGGGCGGATCATTGGTCAAATCACCGTTCGCGAACCGATCCGGAAAAATTTGATAAAAGATGCTGTCTTTCACCCATTCTGGAATATTCATGAGAATAACCTCACTCTTTCCGATAAAACCGCAATCAACCTGTCAGGATTTTTGCGGTAAATATTCGTTTCAAGTGGTCTTTCGGCAATTGACAAGAGGGTTTCATTTAAAAATAAATTTACGGGTGTGGCAACCCCAAGCCGTTCCCCAAACCGCACAACTGCGCCATTCAGGTAATCCACTTCCAGCGGTCGGTGTCCGCGATACAAATCTACGTGGAATGAGGGCATTTTACCTCCCCGTCCGGCAGCCAGCGTTTTGCCCGCAACCCGTCGTGCAATTTCCTCAGGGATAGAATGAAACAATAGCGATAATAAACGGACTGGTGTACCCGGTAAGTCAATTACCCGGTAATTCAGTTTGGACATGACCCGCACCGCCTCCCGCACCTGTTCTGTTTCAATCTTGAACAATTTGGGATGAGAAAAAATTTCAGCAGGCGTCAGATCGAGAATAGCAGAAGAGGCATTGGCAAGGAGGTTCGTAATTAATTTTGACCACTTCATCTCCCCAGCATTCGGGAACAATTTTGCATTCAAACCGGCCCGGTTGAACGACTCGACGATTTTTCTCGATAGCGGGCGATCCCCAGCAATTCCAACCCCTCGCTTCTTCTCAAGGACAACCCGCCCGGTTTCCTTCTTTGCTACGGCACTGGTCAACGTCCCAGCCAGAACCCGCTCATTGCCCACAAACTCAGCCAGAATTTCTTCGTTTTCGACCCCATTTTGTAAGCTGAGAACAGTTGATACCTGATTGCAGTACGGCTTCAACAGGGAAGCAACGGCAGGCGTATCAAAGGACTTGACCGCTACCACCGCCACATCTACAGTATAGCGCTCCAGTATGGCTTCCAAAGAATCGCTGAGCAAATCCGGCACGAAGGGTTGTTCTTTCCCGTCAATCTCTACTACAAGCGGTTGCTGATTAAATCGCCTGGCGACTTCGGCTCTTTCAAGATAAAAAACTCTCTCACCGCTTAGTTTCAGACTACCTCCAATATAAGTTCCAATAGCCCCCATTCCAAATATCAAATAATTCATTTGATTTTACTCACCCATTCGATTAAATTTCGCGCCAATGGCGCGCACCGCGTAAAAATTCTTCTCCGCTCATCCATTTCTTACCCGCCGGTTGAACTTCGCGCAAAACCAGTACTCCATCCACCGTGCCGATTGCAGGCAGTCCATCCACTACCGACCGCTTACCCGCCGGAATCAGGTTTTGTTGAAGGACAAAGGCTCGCTTGACCTTCAATAATTGGCCGTCCCATACCATAAAAGCACCCGGCCACGGGAAATAAGCTCTGATCTTCCTTTCAAGATATTCGGCTGGCTGCGAAAAATTCAATTCCCCTTCTTCTTTTTTCAACATCGGCGCATAAGTTGCCCGAGACTCATCCTGAATTCGGGGTTCAATTTCTCCCCGAAGATAGGCAGGTAGCGTCTCCATCAACAGCTCCGCTCCAAGAGTAGCCAGTTTTTTACTCAGGCTATCTGCATCATCGTCTGCTTGAATGGGTATACTTCGCTGGTTAAGAATTGGCCCGGTGTCAATACCGGCATCCATCTTCATGATTGTTACACCGCTTACCTCATCACCATGCAGGATTGACGCCTGGATTGGCGCAGCCCCTCGCCAACGAGGGAGTAGTGAAGCGTGAACATTGACACAGCCAAATCGTGGTAAATCCAGCACATTTTGCCGGAGAATCTGTCCGAAAGCCGCCACTACAATCACATCCGGCGACCATTCAATCAGCTTCTCCCATACTCCGGGGTCTTTCAAACGATGCGGCTGGATGGTTTCAATTCCCAATTGCTGTGCTGTGACTTTAATCGGCGGGGGGGTCAGGGTTCGTCCACGACCGGATGGACGGTCGGGCTGGGTAATCACACCCACCACAGGATAATTTTGGGCTAGCAACCTCAAGGTGGGGATGGCAAATTCTGGCGAACCCATGAAAACAACGCGAAAATTCATCATAAATGATGATTTTAACACAAAATTAAATTTGCTTGGATTAATGGCTTTTATTCATTCTAATTCCGTTATACAATGGTAATATCCTTATTTCCACAATTCTTTTCGCCAAGGAGGTAATAACCCATGTCTGATGTTTCCTATTCTCCGGATGGCATCACCAGTGATGACCGCTTATGGGCGCTCTTATCCTATTTATTAACCCCCCTCATCCCCATCATTATCCTGCTTATGGAAGACAAGAAGAACCGACCGTTCATCAAAGCCCATTACATGCAGGCATTGGTACTGGGCATTGTGCTGGTCATTCTCAACACCATTCTTGCTTTCATCCCGATTGTCAACTGCATCAGCCCAATTCTCACTTTAGGGGTGGTCATATGGCTGGCCATTCGAGCCAACAAAGGTGAATATATCACTTTACCGGTGATCACCGACTTTGTAAAAAATCAGGGCTGGGCATAGGATATTCCACCTTACTCCGTGATGCTTCCGGGCTTTTTAGGGTTCACATGAAGCCCGGAGGTAGTTTTTGGTTTAATCAAAGCCTCCATTAATTACTGGTAAAATACATCTAAATGCTGAAAAGTGACACCCTTAAGAAAATCAACCGGGAATTATCACTTGGCGAATCTGCCCGCCAGGAAGGTAACGAAGGCATGGCACGGGTATGCGCCCGTCGAGCGGCTGGTTTAGCCGCTCAGGCTTGCCTTGCCGAATGGGGAATTGATGTTCACAAAATCAATGGATTGAATGCGCTGCAGATTTTAAGCCAAAGTTCGGATTTTCCCACTGCCATCCGCCAATCCGCTGGTTTGCTGACCATGCGGGTTACACCCGAACATCAATTACCCGTTGAAGTGGACTTATTGCAAGAAGCCAGAAATTTCATTCAAGAATTAGACCGCTGGATGGAGGATCAAATTGACTAACTTTTCACAACCGCTTCGCTTTTATGGAACATCCTGGTGTTACACTTCTCGCCGGGCGCGTGCAACCCTGGATGAGTTGAAGATTCCTTATGAATATATTGATATTGATTCGGATATGGAAGGCCGCAAATTTGTTGAACAGGTCAACAATGGCAACCGCAGTGTGCCAACTATTGTTTTCCCGGACGGCAGTATTCTGGTTGAACCCACTGTACAGCAATTAAAAGACAAACTCGGCGTTGTCTGAGTTGCTATCTTTTATATAAAATTAGCCGAACCAGTCGCAAAATTAAGAATATTAAAACCCCGAAAAGTAATCCGCTGCCAATCACAACCAAAAGCAGGGGTGTTTTTCCGGCTTTTTCCAATTGAACCGGTTTGGGCCTTTTTAAGCGCACCGCCAGCGATTCGACGAAAACCTGACTGGGTTCAACCGGCTTGAACAAGCTCGCCAGATTGCTCTCTAGACCGTCCAAAACCATGGGTGATTGCATTGTACTGCTCATTCCTCTTCGTTTTCTTCGGGGTATGCCACAATTCCGATGGTTCCCGGCCCAAGGTGTGCTGCAACTGGAATGGATAACTCGGTAACCACAATTTCCCGCACATTTGGGAAAATTTTTTTCAATCGTTCCACCATGGTCTGGGCTGCTTCAGGCGCGGCAGCGTGAACGACCGCCAGAGACGCCATTTTATCTCCCACTCGTTGCTGCACTTGTTCAACGATTCGATCCAGCGCCCGATGGCGGCTGCGCACCTTTTCGGACATATTCAACAGTCCATCCCGAAGGACAATAATCGGATTGATTCGAAGCAGGGAAGATAATGCTGTCTGCAATTTATTAATCCGCCCGCTCAGATAGGCAAATTCCAGGTTTTCCAGGGTAAAGATCACCGTTAAGCGATCGCGCATTTTTTCAAGCCGCCGCATGATTTGGGGAACATCCCATCCTTTTTGGCTGAGCAGACGTGCCTCCCGGCACATGAATCCCAGCGCGGCAGAGCCAGCCCCCGAATCAAACGGGTACACCTTTATTTCATCGGCAATTTCATCGGCAGCCTGTTTTACAGCCGCAAATGTGCCGGATAACTTGCTTGCCAGATGGATCGAAAGAACCTCTTCTCCCTTTTGAGCAATGGAGCGATAAAACTCCATGATCTGATAGGGAGAGGGTAAAGAAGTCTTGGGGGGAAACCTTTTTTCCATCACCAGTTGATAAAAATTTTTTGAAGTGACATCTCGATATTGAAGATAGGTTTGCTCCCCCAACACGATGGATAAAGGGATAATCTTGATGTCGTATTTTTCTTCCCATCCTTCTGGCATATCTGCCGAACCATCGGTTACGATCTTAATCATTCTTCTCTCTCCTTACTTGACAAGTCCAATTCATCGCGGAGGGCGATTAACGTGCGATGATACAAACTTTTGATAGCTCCTTCACTCCTTCCCATAATTTGGGCAATTTCTTCATTCGATAAGCGTTCAACGAACTTGAGAATAATCAGCGTCTGACGATCTTCCGGTAATTTTTGTAATACCTTTACCAAATGCTCGATCTCTTGCCCCTTCACCAGCGCACTTTCAGGATGTTCGCCACCGTGCCGAATGATGTAGGCATGATCTTCAAGTGGCACCTCTTTACGCCGTTTATTATCACGATGCCAGTTCGCCACCAGATTGTGCGCGATGCGGTATAACCATGCCGAAAAAGGCAATCCGCGGTTACGATAATTATGGATGTGATTCATGGCACGAAAAAAAACTTTTTCGGTCAAATCTTCCGCATCATGCACACTTCCGGTTCGGTAGTAGATGTAGTTGTAGATACGCTTGACGTATCGTTGGTAAAGTACACTGAAGGCTTCCTGGTCGCCTTCCGATGCTCGGCTGATGACTTCGGCGTCACTTAATTCTTCCACGATGTCATCCCTGCCTGAATTTTCAATGCATTAAATAAACCCCAAATCCCGATTGAGGTTACACCAATAAAAATGAACCTCAATCTCCAATTTCGTCTTCCTGTCAACATTTTCTTAATGCTTAATTCCATTATACAAAAATTTGGGTGTTCGTATCTATCGAACTTCTCGGGCACGCTGTACCGCGGCGTAGGCATCAATGATCCCATACCCAATTCCCTGTGCTGGGCGGATGTTGCTTTCCACGCATTCTGGCAAGACACCTCGATAGGTTTGGGCAGTGTCAAATATGATCTGACGGGTTTCGTCAATCCTTCCTATAAGATTTGGATTCGCAGACCACATCAAGGCAACCACACCTGCAACGTGCGGGCCGGCCATCGAAGTCCCGCTTGCCAGTTCATAAGTGCCATTTGGAAAGGATGAGAAAACTTCTTCTCCCGGCGCTAAAATCTCCGCTTTCAACCGCTGGCTCCCATCCACAGTGACCGGGCCAACGCTGCTGAATCCAGCCAAGTCTCCATTGCGATTCACCGCTCCAACGGTCAGCACTTCCTCATAAATGGCCGGCGGTGCATCCACGCTGCCACACCCTGAATAACCGGAATTTCCAGCCGATACAACCACAAAAACTCCTGCCGCCTTGAGCGCACGCACAGCCGGTAAAAATACCGCGGGGTCGCAGCCTTCCACTTCCGGACAGCCCCATGAATTATTGATAACGTGAGCCCCTATTTCCGGTCTGCCATCCCGGAATGGACCACCTCCTTGTGGGTAGGGCGCCAACAAAAACTGCCAGCAATCCAGGTACACAGCGGGATTGCCCAAATTACGTCCGAGATTGACACATCCGATCCACTCAGCATCCGGCGCGACCCCCACCTCTTTTCCAAGAATACTCCCCAGGGTGTGAGTACCATGCCCGCTGGTATCCTGCGGGAAAGGACTGCCAAACCAGACATCCAGCCAGTTGTAATTGTGATCACCGTTCTTGCCGCGGTATTGATCATGCAATTGAGGATGTTCCCAATCCGCTCCTGAGTCGGCCAATCCAATCACAATGCCCGCTCCGCGCACCCCCCATTCATTCCATACTTCCGGCGCGCGAATCATCGCCAGATTCCAATCCCGATTGGGTTCGAACTCATCAATACTGCCTTCTACTGCCGGAAGCGTTTCAGACAATGGACGTAAGCGGGGGCTGGGCAGCACTCGTTCGACTTCCGGCCGGGTGGTAAGCCAGAGTTTGACCAAAGGTCCCCCATTGACCTCCATTGCATTCACCAGATAGTACGAACGATAGCCGATCCTCAAGCGATTCAACTGGCGTTGCATATCAGCCTGAGTTGTTTCGGCATTCCTTACCAGAGATTGATAGACAAAATTCCGCCGTTCAGCAACATCATGGGGGAGCATTTGCTCATCAAAGGTGACCTGCTGGCGAAATATCACAAACAACCGCTCCCCATAAAACCCCACCTGCCCGGCAATCAGATACACCGTCAGACCTGCCACCCAGACCAGTCCGGCCGGCAGGTACAACCAGCGGCTGATCGCAGTTTCTTGTAATCTCTTGAGAAAAATTAATCCCAATCCCACCCCTATTAGAAGCACGAGACAATGAACGAACATCATTCTCAAGGCATATTCCATTAATTCCCCCGGGCTTGAGCTGATCACCAGCATTAACTCATCTCCGTCCACAAACACCAATGGGAGAATTGCAGCAGAACCAATCCATAAACCAAGCGCCTTGTGACGTAAAGCGCTCCGCGAATTTTTCAAAAAACTGCCAATCACAACTGCGCCAATCGCACTCAGCATCAATGGCGGCGTCAGGCTGAGCTGAAATCCTACCAACGGTAAACTACTGCTGATTATTGAACCGACCGCCACCATGAAGACGATTCTTAACACTGGTGAAGGGAATTGCTCCGCGGGACGAGCCGAGCGCGATTGTTCAATGAACAAATCCAGCAGCAACGCCATAAACCAGCCCAGCAATCCCCCTAGCCCAATGCCCAACAAAACATCCAATGGTGAACCGAATGCCCCCCAAAGGGCATAAGGCATCCACGCTAATCCAAAAACAAGCCAGATCATCCCAAAAACAAACGAATCATGCGATTTGCCTGGCACCTTATCCGCTGGATGATGGGATAATAACCTCGAACAAATCCAGATGCCAATCCCCAGCGAGCCGATCACAATCAGCGTTGCGGATTGAAAATCTGTCAGAAACAACCATCGGGCAGGCAGCATTAAGAGCCCGACAGCAAGGGAAATGCCCACAACGCGAAAAAAACCGCGAAAAACACCCGGCAACCAGATCAACACCGTTAAAGGTAGCCCAACCGCAATTAGGTATCCTAATCCCACCCAGCCGCGCACATCGGGAAGCCCCATTGAACCTTCGAACAGCAGATTTTCTATCAGCCACATCCCTGCCTGGGCAATCAAGCTAACCAACCCCAGCCAGATGAGATAGAAAATAAAGAGGGCAGTCTTCAGACAGCCCCCATTTTGAGCCCGATCCGAAAACGCGATTGGCTCTTGCGTGAGTGATTCAGGCGGATTCGCCATATTCAATTTAATCTCCTAAATCAATCACAAACTGTCCGTTCCTGTAGAGCAATTGCCCATCCACCCAAACTTCGCCGCCGTCGCGCAAGTCACAAATCATATCCCAGTGAACAGCCGATTGATTTTGCCCACCGGTTTCGGGATAGCTGGCGCCCAATGCCATGTGGAAACTTCCCCCAATTTTTTCATCGAACAGAATATTGCGGGTGAAGCGGGTGATTCCTTCATTGGTGCCAATCGCAAACTCACCCACAAACCGTGCGCCTTCATCTGTATCAAGGGTTTTATGTAAAAATTCTTCGTTCTTTTCAGCCGTCGCTTTAACCACTTTTCCCTTTTCAAACCACAGTCGCACACCGCTCACTTCCCGACCGCTGTAAATTGCCGGATAAGAAAAATAAACCCGACCCTCTACACTGTCCTCGACAGGTCCGGTGAAAACTTCGCCATCCGGCACATTCTCATGACAATCACAGTTGATAAACCGCCTGCCGTTGATTTTCAAACGCAAGTCAGTTTCCTTGCCGATCACCCTGACTTCCTCTTTACCGTTCAGCCAATTCACAATTTTTTGTTGACGCGCAGAAAACTTCTTCCAATATCCGACCGGGTCACGAAGATCCGGCATCATGGCTTTATAAACAAAATCGGCGTATTCATCCAGACTCATTTCTGCGTCTTGAGCATGAGCATTGGTCGGGTATTGAGCCAGTGTCCAGCGGAATTCTTTGCGCGCCGCTCTCTCCAGATAGGTTTTAAAAATCGGCTGTTGAGCCTGAGAGGCTATCACCATCTTTTGTGGATCCACATTGGAGAGCGCCTTGGTATTTTCGTCTCCCAAAATATTGATCGAGCAATCGTACGTTTCAATGATCAACTTGCGGGGTGGATCAATAAATTTTAATTGATCTTCGTTGGCTGTTTTGTAGAAAATCTCGGCTGCTTGCGGGAGTGTGGGTGTCAGGTAGGGAAATCCACCTGCCTGTAATACCTTTTTGTAAATCTCAAGTAATAACGGCTGAGCAACAACTCCGCCTCTGATCCAAACCTTATCACCGGCCTTGACTGCAACAGAATAATTGACCAGCATATCGGCCAGTTTTTCAATTCTTGGATCTATCATGGGGATTCACCTCAAAATGATATTTTTCAACCCTTCACTCGTATGATTTTACCACCATCCGGCTTGCCGAATTACCGGCAAAGGTATAAACTTATTGATGCAACATACCAAATTCAGAGGATTGTATGACCGTTATCGAATTTAATTGGGAAAGTGCTCATCAAATCACTTATTACGGAATTGAGTGGAAACCCGATCCCATTGCACGCGGTGTAGTCCTTTTAGTGCATGGGCTTGGTGAACACACCGGCAGATACCAACATGTTGCTCAAATCCTTAACCAAAATGGGTATGCTGTCATCGGCTCGGATCATGCCGGACATGGTCAAACCGGCGGCAAACGTGGTCATGTCGACTCCTACGAATGCTTCTTTGAAGAGCTGGATGCACTGATAAACCGAAGCAGAGAAAACTATCCGAATCTTCCCGTTTTTTTATATGGTCACTCACTCGGCGGGAGCATTGTCCTCGCCTATTTACTCAAACGTAAACCCGCCGTTACCGGAGCAATTGTGACCTCTCCCGGCATTAAACTTGCTTCGGATCCCGGCGTCATGCTTGTATTTGGAAAAATTCTCAACCGGCTCGTACCTTCCACCGCCTTGAACAACGGCTTGAAACTCGAAGGACTTTCCAGAGACCCGCAGGTCATTCAGGCTTACAAAAGCGATCCTCTTGTTCATCCATGGATTTCTGCACGTCTGGCAATCCAGCTCATTGAAAACGGGGAATGGATTCGGGAGAACGGAGAGAAAATCTCCGTGCCTGTCCTTTTACTGCATGGCAATTCCGATGCATTAACCTCAGTGGAAGGCTCACGCGAACTGGCAGAAAAAAATCCACAATTTATCACCTATGTTGAATGGGAAGGGGGGTACCATGAATTACACAATGAACCGGACAAAGACCGAGTATTTGAGGTTATTCTAAACTGGTTAGAAAAACAGATCACCGCAACCTCTCACTAATCGGTTACAACTTTCACCCCAGTTCAGGATAAATGGACTTGACCCGAATTTCCCAGCGGGCTACAATAATCATGGACGCGGTGCACCGCTTGGGCACGGCTGCGCTGCAACTTAACAATCTATCCAATGGATTAAGAGGAGAGTTTCAATGGCTGATTACCTGATTCGTGGCGCGTTAAAGGACGTTGATCCTGCCGTTTATGACCTCATTCAGATTGAAACGGAGCGCCAGTTTCGCAAACTAATCCTCATTCCCAGTGAAAGCACCGCACCACTGGCAGTCCGCGAAGCCCTCGGCTCGGTTTTTCAAAACTTGTACGCTGAAGGTTACCCGGATGAAGAAACTCGCTGGATGAGCGAGGACGAGATTCTCGATTACACCGCCCGTCTTTCTCATTACAGACGCTATTCCGACCCGCGATACTACAAAGGCGTTGAATACGCCGACATCATCGAATCCCTTGCGCGCCGCCGATGCGCGGAAGTCTTTGCGACCCCCCGTGTATCTGCCGACCAATTGTACGTTAATGTTCAACCTCTTTCCGGCGCACCGGCTAACAATGCTGTTTATCATGCCCTGATCAACCCCGGCGATACCATACTTGGCATGAACCTTCTGCATGGTGGACACTTAACCCATGGTTCATCGGTCAACCGTTCGGGAAAACTTTACAACGTCATCCACTACAATGTCAATCCGCAAACCGAACAGATTGATTACGACGCCGTTGAGGCTCTTGCGCAGGAACATAAACCAAAATTGATCATCGCCGGCTATTCTTCTTACCCATGGGTGCCGGATTGGTCACGTTTTCGCGCCATTGCCGACTCCGTTGGAGCGGTTTTACTGGCTGATGTTTCCCACATCGCAGGCTTAATTGCCGGCGGAGCAATTCCTTCTCCAGTTGGAATCGCTCAGGTGGTGACCTTCACAACCCACAAGACCTTGATGGGCCCACGCAGCGCCGTGATCCTGACCCACGACAGCGGCATTGCTCGCAAAATTGACCGGGCAGTCTTCCCCGGCGAGCAAGGCGGGCCGCATATGCATGCCATTGCCGCTCTTGCCACCGCCCTAAAAATTGCCAGAACCGATACATTCCGAGAATTACAGCACCAGATTGTCAAAAACTGTCTGGCGCTCACCCAAAGATTGATGGAACGCGGCTTACGCATCCCTTATGGAGGTAGCGATACCCATCTGGGCAATGTGGACTGTAAGACCATCGTTGGCAAAGATGGCACCCCACTTTCGGGTGATTTGGCTGCCCGAATCCTGGATATTGCCGGTATTGTCTTGAACCGCAACACCATTCCGGGTGATAAAACCGCCCTGAATGCCTCCGGCATTCGCTACGGTACACCCTGGGTGACCCAGCGCGGCATGAAAGAAGCCGAGATGGTTAAAATCGCCGATATTATGGCGGATGTCTTGCTGGCCATCCAACCCTATTCCCTTGAAACACGCAAAGGGGATGCCATCCGTGCCAAGATAAGTTTTGATGTTTTGGAAGACGCCAAGATCCGAGTCCGTACTTTAGCGGAGAATGCCGGCATTGATCAGGAAACCTCCCGCCACGGTTACCCCCATTTCTTCTTCATGGATGATCAGGCTCAAAGCAAAAATGGCTGGACGGCCTATGACCTGAAAGGGCGTGGGATCCGCACCTTTGTCAATTATGTTTTTACTGCTGATAGTGAAGATTTGAAGCCGGGTGAGTCCCAATCCACATCCCTAATCACACCATCGGCAGAAGTACCAGGCATCCTGACGTGCGTGGGTGTTGAACACTTTCGTCTCAGTCTACCGGTGGAAAAAGCCGGGCTGGTTGCTGCCTGGCTACGTGATCTTTCGGATGGCTACGTCAAATTCGATGACGATTTACTCCGCCGCACCCCGGGTCCAATCTATGTGACCGAATCAACCGATAATGCCGTAACCTCGGCGGGGAAATCTGGTGAGAGCCACCGAAAACCTTATTACATTGGAATTAAACCCGAAACTCAGGGTGAACCATTGCCCGTTTTCCAGTGGGAGGAGAAGGAACCCGATCAACTCCGCCGAACCCCCTTGTACGAAATCCACAAGCAATTAGGGGCGAAGCTGATACCATTTGCCGGATGGGAGATGCCGGTCTGGTACACCTCAGTGGTGGAGGAACATCTGGCAACCCGTCAGGCAGCCGGATTATTCGATGTGGCACACATGGGCGTTTATCAGGCCGAAGGCCCGGATGCGGGCGTATTTCTGGATTGTGTTTGTGGCAACGACATCTCCGCTCTTGAAGTCGGCGAATCTTGTTACACTCACTTCCTGGATCCCAACGCCAACGTAATTGATGACCTGCTGGTGTACCGCCGCTCCGCCCAAAAATACCTGATTGTGGTCAATGCCGCCAATGATGATAAAGACTGGGCATGGCTCAACGCAGTCCGCAATGGAGAGGTCATGGTAGATCGTCAGCGCCCGTGGGCGCGCGCTTTTGGACGAAACGTGATCCTCCGCAACCTGCGCGACCCTAACGAGGGCAAGGACATGCGTGTGGATATAGCTTTGCAGGGACCCAAGTCGCGGGATATTTTGCTGTCCCTCGGGACGGATACCGAAACCCGCCGGCGCATCATGGCTCTCAAGCGCACCGAATTGTGTGAAGCCGTTGTCGGCGGCATTGATCTGGTCGTCTCCCGCACCGGCTACACCGGCGAAAAAATGGCGTTTGAGTTATTCGTCCATCCCGATCAGGCTGCTCAGCTTTGGCAGGCCCTGCTGGATGCAGGTAAACCGATGGGCTTGAAACCCTGTGGATTGGGCGCACGTGACTCGTTGCGTACGGAAGCCGGCCTGCCTCTCTATGGACATGAAATGGGCGGCCAGTTGAATCTGGGTGTTGCGGAAGCCGGTTTTGGCAGTTATGTCAAGACCTACAAGCCGTGGTTCATCGGACGAGAGGCATATTTAGAGCGCGAGAAGTCTCGCAATAGTGTAGTCGTTCGATTCCGCTTTACCGAAAAGGGCGTCCGAATGGCTCATCTCGGAGACCCGGTCATTGACCGAAAAGGACGCACCATTGGCGTGGTTACCAGTTGCGCGATTGATTCAGAGGGTTTTCTCACCGGGCAGGCGCTGGTGGAAACCAAATCCTCAGAGGAGGGAACTCCCTTGTGGATTTATCAATCGGCACCTGCCACTGCCGGCAAACCCCCTGCCGAATTAAAAACCGGAGATCGGGTGTTGCTTCCCAGCGCGGCTGTTATTATCAGCCGCTTTCCAAAATAGTATGGTTCACAAGGTGTACCGGTAAATCCAGTACACCTTGTGATTTTATAAAAGAAATCCAGCCAAAAAGCCTCTACCCTATTCCACCCTAAACAAGGAGAGTGAAAATATGCAGACCCTTTGGGACCACCGCTACGCCCAGCGAATGCAACGAATCAAGGCTTCCGCCATCCGCGAGTTGCTCAAATTAACCGAACAACCGGACGTCATTTCGTTTGCTGGGGGTCTTCCCGCCCCTGAGGTGTTTCCCATTGAAGAATTCAAAGAAGCCTGTATTCGAGTTCTCAACGAGCAGGGAGATTTTGCCCTTCAGTATGGTTCGACTGAGGGCTACCTCCCCCTTCGGGAGATGATTGCCCGTCATACCAGCCGTTATGGTATCCAGATTTCAGCCGAGAATGTGATGATCACCTCTGGCTCTCAACAGGCATTAGACCTGATCGGGAAGGTGTTCATCAACCGCGGAGATCGAATTTTGGTCGAATCACCCACCTATCTCGGTGCGTTACAGGCATGGAATACTTATGGAGCGGAGTATGTCACCGTCCGAACCGACGACGATGGCATGGTCACCGAAGATATAGAAGGCGCATTGAGAGCCGGGCCGAAATTCATTTATGTGCTACCCAACTTCCAGAATCCGATGGGAGTTACCATTTCCCTCGAAAGGCGCGAACAGCTGGTGGAGATGGCGGATCGCTATGGGGTACCGATTGTCGAAGATGATCCTTACGGCCAACTACGCTTTGAGGGAAAACACCTGCCTGCCGTTGAGGTAATTGATGCCCGAACCCGCGTTCAGAATGGCCATTATACCGGCAATGTGATCTACCTGAGCACCTTTTCCAAAATCCTTGCTCCCGGCATCCGTTTGGCATGGATCATCGCCCCGCCTGAGGTTATCCGAAAACTGGTGCTGGCCAAACAGGGCACCGATTTGCACACAGCCACCTTTAATCAGGTCGTTGCCTATGAGGTCGGCCGGCATGGATTTCTGGATCAACATGTCAAGAAGATCTGTCAGGTTTACAAAGAACGACGGGATGTCATGTTGGAAGCCCTCGAAGAACACATGCCAGAGGGAGTCACCTGGACCCATCCGCAAGGCGGTTTGTTCCTCTGGCTGCGCCTGCCAGAACAGTGCGATGCAACCGAGCTCTTCCCTGCCGCCGTGAAGAATAAAGTGGCTTACGTTCCCGGTGAAAGTTTCCATCCCAATGGCGGTGGCAAAAATACCATGCGCCTGAATTTCTCTTATCCAACTCCCGAAAAAATCAATGAGGGAATTGCTCGTTTAGGTAAAATGCTCAAAGAAGAAATTTGCGCCAATCAAAAAATTTTTCAGGGCGCTTAACCCGACAAAGAACCCTGAATCCGAATCAATAACGAGCCGTTGACCGGCTCGTTTTTGATTCGAGCGAAATCAACCCCGTCTTTATACCGGTTTACGCCAGATTTTGAACTCTCGTAAAATTGAACCCCCGACGAATTCCCTCAAAATAGAATTATCCGGGATCAAGTCCATATTGAGTGGTAAAAACCATTCGATGAAAGCCAACAACCGCTTGGCCTCAATATATTCCGGCGTGCCATAAGGAACCTGGCGCAATAACGGTTCTGCCAACGGCTTTAGCGCAGAAAGTTCGTAAACCAAGGCAGAATTAAATATCTCATCGGCATTTTCCTGATAGGGGAAAATGTAGTTCTTTTCACCCCGCCGCACGGATTCCCAGCGTCCTATGGTTTCCTGAGCCGAATAGCCCCGCTCGCGGGCATCTCTCACGATCCTTCGCAATAAGCGTGTATCGGTTGTGGAAATGCGATTGTGACGATCCAGGTTTAATTGGGTCAAACAGGACACATAAATCCGAAAAGTTCGTTCTGTCGGTAAATTGGGCAACAGGCGCGGATTCAAGCCATGGATGCCCTCCAAAATCACCAATTGATCCTTCTCCAGCCGGACAACTTCTCCCGGAAAACTTTTTCCCTCTCTGAAATCAAAACGAGGTAATTGAACTTCCTCTCCTTGAATTAACCTCGTTAAGTCATGTTCCAGTCGGCGAATGTCCAGCGCCTCCAGCGCTTCAAAATCATAATCTCCATTTTCATCCCTTGGAGTGAATTCTCGATCCACAAAATAATTGTCCATCTCCAGCGCAAAGGGAGATAAACCATATGCCAATAATTGAACTGAAAGTCGTTTTGCAAAGGTGGTTTTACCGGAAGATGACGGGCCGGCAATCAGAATGATACGGCTTTGATCAGCGCGCCGGACAATCTCGCGGGCAATTTCGGCAATTTTCTGTTCATGCAAAGCTTCCGAAACCAGAATAATCTCACGGATACGATTGGTGGAAATGGCATCGTTCAGGGCGCCAACGCTGTCAATGCCGAGATGAGCCAGCCACGCCCCGTACTGCTTGAAGGTCTTCAACAGAATCGAGAAATCCGGCAGGGGCAGTAGTTCCTTAGGAGCATGCCGACGTGGATATTGAAGGATAAAACCCTCATCCATAGCTCGCAGTCCAAACCAGCGCAAATAGCCCGTGGAAGGCACCATATAGCCGTGATGATAATCGCGGTGTGAGCCCAGTTGATATAAAACCAGCGTATCACGATGCCGGTATCTCAATAAACTGACCTTATCCTGATGCCCTTTGGATTCAAAATATTGAATGGCTTCTTTGAGCGGAACCGTCAAACGTTCAAATGGTAAATCTTGTTCAACCAATTCCCGCATTCGAGATTCCAAACGTTCTAATTCTCCCTCAGTGAGTGGGTCTCTTCCTCCCACCTGACAGTAATACCCGCCGGAAGTCACCGAATGATCAACGGTTAAAACCGCATCTGGGAAAATCTCCTCAAAAGCCGCCTCCAGCAGGAAGGTAAGTGAACGCCGGTAGATGCGCGCCCCGTCAGCGCTGGTCATTGTGAGTGGGGTAACTTTGGATTCGATGGTAATCGGGTAGGTCAACTCCCGCAATTCATGATTGACAATCGCTCCGACAATTAAAGGATTATCCCATTCAGGTAATGCTTTCAAAAAGTCACCTACCGGTGTGTTCCGTTTGCCCTGCAACACTCTGCCGTCCGGCAGGTGAACTTCCACCTCATCGCGCGGTTTAATGAATGTGATTTGATTTTTTCCTCGATCGCTCATCTTTACGTTTGCCTACAAAAGGTTGGGTTTTAAAGAGTAAAAATCAGTATACCACCTTGATTTACAACCGAAAAAAATTGGTTGTGGGGTTTCCTTGAATACCGCCTGCAAATCTGCAAGGGCTTTGACTGACCAAAGCCCTTGCAGAACCGCTAAACGATCCAAAAAACTTTACGGCCTGAGCAGCTCGACCTGTGCAAAGTCATCAGCGGTTAAAGTGCCGGGATCGGCCTGACTGGGCGAATAGGTACTGCTCAACATCACCTCCTGACTGGTCTGGCTGTTGGCCGGCCAGATCAGGTCAATGATGCGGGTATGATTGCGATGCCCATCGCTTGGTGCCCCGCCAAACCGCCATTGGGCTGATTTTTGCTCAACATCCCGCACTCTCCACACCCCAGCGGAGGGATATCCTTCCTGTCCCAGGACTGCAACGACGAATCCCCATGTGGAGGGATCTCCACTCCCCAGCGCGGCGCGCGGAACACGCACCGTCACCGTCCGCGCAGCAGGATCAACCAGGATCTTCATATTTATTTCGCTGGCCTGCACCGGTTCGAGAGTATCACTCTTCGGAATCAGCACCTGCGGCGTCCACCCCTCCAGCCAGAGAGCATATTCCCATCCATTGCCGCGAGATAGAGCCGCATTTCGGCCGGGCAACAACAAACGCGCACCCGTCCCATTGCCGGGGTCTTGATCAATGTAGATATCAATGGTTTGAATGGCCAGACCATTTGGAGAGCCCCACGGATTTGGAATCGGTCCGTAAAAACCGATCCGGAATATTAAATTGTTATCGTCATAGGACACCCGGAAGGATTTAAGGTCAAATGCTTTATTCTGAAAGACCGCATCGGTGGGGTATGTGTAAGTGCCCGGGCCGTAATCATCCCCTTCTGGATCCTCCACCTCGAACAAGACCGTTGAAAGGCCCAAATCCGGAATGACAAATTGCGCAGGTCCTTTTTGGGGGAAAACGGACTGACTCGGACCAACCCCAATGAAAAAGCGGTATTCATCACCGGTTTCAAACTCACCCAGCAGAGTGAGTGGCAAAGAAATCTCCAGGATGCCTGCGCTCGAAGCGGCTGCTCCTATGGATTCACCTTCAACCCAGTTTTCCGCGCTTGCTTTGTAAAGGGTCAGATTCCCGCCGCCATCCCAGACTAAGGCATAACTGGCTGCCATCCCAAGTAAACCGGGTGGTTCAGATAGGGTATACGGGTAACTGGATTTGGTGCGGCGATCCTGTAAATAAATGACCACCGGCGTTTCAAGAGTGCGAGCCATAGCCCCGCCGCTTGCCGCATCAACCCGAAGGTAAAGGTTATTGGCATCCATTGCATAAGCAAATCCTGCGATTACAGTATTTTCACCACCTGGGTAGTAGGCTGCCTTGTCCCACTCCTCTGCCCCAACAGCACCATCAATGACCGGTGAGGAAAGCCCTTGTAGAGGAGTTTCGGCGCTCACCGGGCGTGCCTGAATGATCGGCACATCAACAAACGTCGGCACCGGCTCACCAAGGGTTTCAAATACTTTGCGTAACAGTTCACGAAAGCCGAGATCAAAATATTCATCCTGACCCGAGTCCTGGTCAGCCCCATACCACCAGAACCAATCCGAACCTTCGGCAAGCAGCATATAATCCAGGGCGGTTTCAACTTTTTCCGCAGGTGCCTGACGAACTTTGGAAATGTCATATTTTGCCAGTACTTCTCGGGTTTGCCGCAGGTATTCCCATGCGGTATTCTCTTCCGCTTCGCCAATCCAGGTATCGTAATTCGGGCTGAACCACGCTCCTGGGAACAGGTCTTGGATCACCCGCTGGTCGGGGAATTTTTGAATGTATTCACTAGGAGTAATCGTCCGAATGGTTTTGCTTTCAGACAGCAGTTGGTAAAAAGTGCTGAGAAATTCAATGCCGTCATTATCGTAATACTCCCAGGCATTTTCTCCATCGAGAATAATTGAAACAACATGCGGTCCCTCGGCATTTTGCTCTTTCAACTTTGCACGGATATTCTCCAATCTCTGGATTAGATCCTTGGCTGCTGCCGTTCCTGAAACGCCCGAGTAAGTAAAGCCAATTTTGTCCGAGAGGACGCCATCGCGGAAGAAAACCGCCAGTTTATCACCAGCCTGATTGGTCACGTAATAGGGACGGTAGAGTTCATCCGGCTGATTGACGGTTTCTTTACTATCACGGGTGAAACCATCCAGCCCTAGCGATTTTGCGAGTACGGGTTCACCTGTTGCCATCCAAGAGTAACCGGCCCGCAAAACGAACGGCACCATGATTTGCGCCACTGCTCCCTCACCCGGCCAAAGTCCACGCGGCGGTTGGCCAAAATTGTCTTCATACAGGGCAACACTGCGCTGCAAGTGAGTCAAGGCATCTTGTGGATAAGAAAACTTTTGGGGCAAATCCGAACCGGGGTTGCCTTTTGCTTGCAAATTGGTATCAATCAGCAACGGTAAAATCGGATGAGCGTAAGGGGTGGTGGTGACTTCAATTTGTCCGGCTTCCTGCAATTGCCGGTGAAGAGGGATGATTTCCGCCATCACCCGCCGCACTTCTTGAAAGACAATCACCTTATCCTCTTCAGTAAAATTTTCCCCTTTCTCAACTAAATCCTTCAAGGGTGGTTGATTGAGGAACATCGGATCAAACCACACTAGATTCCACCAGATTTGCAGGTCGCGGAAATCCTGTTCCGTAAAGGTATTCAAAGCATTTTGAATTGCTTCTGGATCGGTTCCTCCGCGCTTTTGCAATAATTCTTTATAACGCGGGTAGCGACCGATCAACTTGTCCCAATTGGCATCAAAAAATCGTTGAAGAATAAAGCGTTTTTCATCCTCCGTTAACTGGTTTGCAGCTTTCTCGGTCATCACCCAGTAAAGGTCCTTTGCCCCGTTGTTGACGAAATCTTCCAGCTGGCGCAACAGGACAGGGGTGAGGTTAAAAGTGACATGCACATTCGGGTACTGCGAGACCAGATAGGCCATGTCATAATAATCTTTGGTAGCATGAACCCGAACCCACGGTCGAGTATATACTCCATTTTCATCCTTGTAGTAGAGCGGCTGGTGTTGATGCCACATCAGATTGAGGTAAAGCACATCTTCTGTTGCTTGCAATTCTGGTGTGGGAGTGGGTTCTTCAACCGCAGGAGTACCAACAATCACCGGCTGCGTTGGAGCAACCGGCGTAACGGGCTGAGTCTGACAAGCCGAAATTACCAGAACCAGCACCATAAAAATGAGCAGAATACGATGGTTAATTTTCATCTTCTCATCCTCCTTACATCAAGAATTATCTTTTTGCTAACGCAGAATCATAAATTTGCACGCCACTTAAAGCCGTACCAATCCACAGCCTGCCGAAGGGGTCGAACGCAAATGCCAGCGGTTCGCCTCCGTTGAAGCCGGAATTATTCTCGCGATAAATCGTCCACTGATCTACCCCATCGAACCGGCTGACCAACCCACCCGGTTCGGTCGGGAAACCATGACCGAGCCAAAATCCTTTTCCGGGTTGCTCGATCATATTATTAACCACACTGGTGGGCAATAAAGAGGTACCCAATCGGTAGAAAATCCAGTCCTTCTCATCCCACCGGGCTATCCCACCGCCGATGGTGGCAATCCATACCCGATTTTGAGAATCGATCATCAGATGAGATACCCCTCCCCATCCTAAATCACGTGAAGAAAAATCCCAACTATCCATCGTAAAGGTGGAAAGTGCCAGTCGAGTGACTCCTTTTTGTGTTCCAAGCCAGAGATATTCTTCTCCCTGGAACATTTGATGCGCAAGGGAAAAAATGAAAGGGTCAGGCAATGCGAAAAAATTCTGGCTATACGAAATCAATTGTCTTCCGTCCCACTCAAAAAGTCCGTTTAGTGTCCCAATCCAAAGATGACCCTTCTCGTCCTCTACCAGGGAGCGCACCTTCACTTCTCTACCATACTTACCCGCATCCAGGATTTGTTCCCAATTTCCATCGCACAGGCAACTTAAACCACTTTCCGTCCCAAACCATAAATTTCCCTTGCGGTCTTCGTAAACCACCCGCACCCGATCATCCCCAATACCGGAGTTTTGACGGTTATACACCCGGCTATCCTCTCCCCATGGCGAACCCTCACTCACATGCCACAGGGCCGCCCCTTGATCTGTTGCAATCATCATGTCCCCGTTGGCTCGCAAATGCAAATTATAAATGGTGTTGGAAGGCAACGGAGCTGTTTGTGCCATCAAGTGCTGCCATCCGCCCCGCAATAAAGCCCGGTCATACTCATAAGTGACTTTACCAATCACGATGAACCCTGTGAAAGCAATGATCAACCACCAGAACACTTTGGGCGGTTTAGGCAGCATTTCTTCCAGATAGTCCCAATATTGCTCCTGCTCCATAATCCAGGTATAGGCCGACCTTAAAAACCCCGATCCACTCATACATAGCGCTGGAATGACAATCAAAGAATATTGCGGCCATTTGGTTGGGTAGACCAGTAAAATTACAAATTGGACAACAAACCACCCCGTCAGCCATGGTTCTTTTCGTCCGTAAAAATAAAGCCCGACTATCCCTGCCCAGAAAATAAACTCGTCCAGAGTGAGAAAAAAGAAGACCCGTGGATGCCATGGCAAAGCAGTGGCCACCCAGATTACTGGCTGCCACCACGGGTAGCCAGCCTGCAGTACATCTCCCCCTTGGGTATACTGGCGGTGAAAGTTGAAAATTTCAACCACCCGGCGCAATGGTTCATTCCAAAGATAGGGGTTGAGTGCAAAAAAGGTTCCCGCAGCAATTCCGCCCCAAAGGATCAATTCCTGCCAAGCAATCTTGCGGCGGAACTGGCCGATTAAAAATGCCAACGGGATGATCATCATAGCGTATGGATATTTTCCGGCAATCGCAGCGCCCATTGCTGCCGCTGAAAACCACAAAAGCAATGGATTTCCAGGTTTCGATTCCCTTTCAAAATACTGCCGGAATAACAAAACCGCCAGCAAAGAGGCGAACAGGGGAAAGGCTTCCAGGTAAACCTGACTGGTGTATTTAATGGTATAGGAATGAAATGTCAGCAGCAGTGCCGCCAAAGGATCAAAAAGCGCCAGGATCAAAACCTGCAAAACGCCGAAAAACGCACTAATAGAACGGTTAAAGTAAAATTCAAAATCCGGGTTGACACTTTCGCCCCTCAATAAAAATGGCAGGCTGTACATCAATTTAATAAGAGGCGGGTGTTCTCTATTCTGATCGTAGTTGATGATTCCATTCCAATCCCCCTGCCGGATCAACTGAGCGTACTCCCTGCCTGCTCGCATGTACACCGGTTCATCTGCGTCTAGCGGTAACTGCCAGACCGCCCAGGCATGGATCAGGCTGGACAACAAGACAATCACCGCAATCGTGTGCCGGCGTTTCCACCACTTGGGAAGGGCACGAAGAGGAAAGTTAAGCAATTTGGCTAACATAGGCAGCTGCTGCCACTAGAAGGGAGTCGTTTAACTCTCTGGAATCTGAATGAATTGATAAATCAAAACATCCCCGGCCGCGATTGTCTCCGGAAACTCAAAATCATCCAAAGATCCATTCTGCTCTACCGAAACGATCGCATCAATCAGTCGGCCTGCCAGCGGCTGCAAACGATATCTCCCGGGCTTCAATCCTTCTGGTGACCGAAGGGTCACCCCATTTTGCGGCTGGTCACCCAAATTTAATAGGATCAAAATCTGATCGTTCTGGCTGACTCGGGCATAGCTTAGAATAGAAGGCGAAGAACTGGACAGCGGAATAAACTGGCCGGTTTGCAACGCGTCTGATTGGTTTCGTATCCTCAACAGGTTAATGTAAAACCTGAGTAATGATTCGGGGTCTTCCAATTGCTTCTGGACATTTTTCTCGGGGTAATCCATTTTCGGAAATATCCATGGAGTAGTGCTGGTAAAGCCGGCCATCCTTTCCGATGACCAATGCATCGGCGTGCGGATATTACGATGATCACCCTGGCCGGTCAGCCCGATTTCCTCCCCATAATAAATAAATGGCACTCCTGGGCTGGTCAAATATACCGCTGCGGCAAGACGCGCCTTATCAATATCCTTCATCAGGACGGTCATCACTCGGTCTTGATCGTGATTGGTCAAAAAGACGCCCATGCTGCCGGTTGGGAATAAACGCGTTTCGAAGGTCAATGTATTACTCAAAGAAATCGCATCCCGATCATTGATATTACTCAAAATGGAACGTGCCAGATCAAAATTGAACACCATATCCATTTCGGAATTGCGAACATAACGGACTGCTTCAAAACTGTTCGCCCAGACCTCCCCCACAGTTATCGCCTGGGGCTTGAGCGATTTGTAATAAGCGTAGAAATTGGCCAGCCATTCATGGGTTAAAGCCGTGTTTTCCTGCTGGGTTTCTTCTTCAATCAGATGTTTGGCGGCATCCAGACGAAAGCCATCTACACCTACATCCTCCAGCCAGAAACGAACAATTTGGTAAATTTCCTCTTTTACTGCCGGATTTTTCAGATTCAGGTCGGGCATTTGATCCCAGAAAAGCGCGTAATAGTACTTTCCGTTAGACGCTCGATGCCAGACTACCTGTCCTTGCGGCCCGCTATAGCCGGGGTTTTCATCCTGCCAGATATAGTAATCATAGAAAGGAGATTCAGATTCTAGCGCCTGTTTAAACCATGGGTGCTGGGTGGATGTATGGTTGATGACCAGATCAATGATGACTTTGATCCCGCGCTGGTGGGCAGCCTCGATCAACTCCCTAAAATCATCCATAGTGCCATAATCGGGATTGACATTGTAATAATCGGTCACATCATATCCATGATAGGACGGCGAAGGGTGAATGGGCATTAACCAAAGCGCAGTAACGCCTAAATCGGTAGCCGTTTCGGGATTTCCATCGTTCAAGTAATCCAGTTTTTGAATTAAGCCACGAAAATCACCGATCCCATCCCCATTCGAGTCGTAAAAACTGCGGACAAAAACCTGATAAAAAACCGCCGTTTTCCACCATTCTCCATTTTCCTGAACCACATCGGTAGGAGTTAGGGTAATAACCGGCTCATTGACCTGCACCGCATTACCATTCGGCGAGGATTGAGGTGCTGTACACGCGCTGACCAGAGTCAGGATGATAAGAAGAAAGACAGGTTTGTTCAATCGCCTTGAAATCATCGGGTTTTGGACAAAATCACACCGCCTAGCGCTGGCAAGGCGAGGTGCGTGATTCGATCTTGAAGGACTCGCTCACAATTTTGGTCAGTTTGAACCTGAATGAACCACTGACCGGGAAGGGAATAATTTTGCGAGGTTGACGAAAGATTGATGACCACCGCCAAAGTTTCCTGCTCGTATTGCCGCTCCAGCACAACCAACCAATCGTTGCAATCCAGCACCTTGAACTTGCCTTTGCTGAAGGCCTGGAAATTTTTCCTTACCTCAATCAATTTTCGGTAATAGTTCAACAGTTGTGTATTCTGTTGTTTTCCCCACAGCATCGGCAGCCGCGATTCCTCCGGTACACCGCGCCCGTCCTGCCGCACATCTCGCTTCTGAGATAAGCCGACTTCTGTACCATAATAGATCACTGGCGGACCCGAAAGGCTGAATTGTAACAAAGCAGCCAATTTAAGACGGCGCTGGTCGTTGCCGGCCGCCCAGAGGAAGCGATTCATGTCGTGATTATCCAGAAAAGATGGCCGGGAAAAGTCTGCGGGGAAGTAAGCCTGATGCCTCTCTAAAAACGATGCCATTTTATGACCATCCCAACGCCCAAATGCAAGCGACTGGCGCAACCCCTCTAACAGAATAAAATCCAGCGCCCCATCCAACTGACCGGTAAATGTCAATTGAACATCGGAGGGATCCACAATCTCCCCAAATGTCCAACAATCCGGCTTTACCTGCCGGGTCACCTTGCGAAAATCAGCCCAAAAATCAGCTGCCGGCCCAATGGCGTAATCTACACGAAACCCATCTACGCCAAATTCCAACCAGTAACGGGCGGCATTCAAAACATACTCTCGAGCGGGCGGATAGCGGAGATTCAATTGTGGAAGACTCTTGACCCCAAAAAAGGTTTCGTAGTCATCCGGGTAATGATGAAAGGTGAACCATTCGCGGTAGGGACTTTGCGGATCAGAAATTGCCGATTGAAAATAGGGATGCAGGTTTGAAACATGATTTGGAACAAAGTCCAGTAACACCCTGATTCCCCTGTGATGCGCTTCCGTTAGAAGATCGCGTAAATCATCTTTACTGCCAAGCCGCGCTTCTACCTCAAAAAAATCGGTGGCATCATACCCGTGATGGCTGGGACTTTGAAAGATAGGCGTCAGCCAAAGCGTGTTGACTCCTAAATCGGCCAGATAATCAAGATGATCGGTGATTCCCCTCAGCGTTCCGCCAAAAAAACCACCTGGGGTTTTCGGTTTCTTCCAGTTCTCGCCCTTAGCCGGAGAAAAGCGGTCTACAAAGACCTCATAGACAATGGCATCCCTGGTCCAGTCAGGCAAGGGGTCATCATCCACGTAGCAGGCAAACACCCGCCCATGATCCGACAACACTTCCCCTTTCCCGCTTACCTCTAAACCAAAACAATATCGCACCACAGTCCCCGCCGGAAATCCGGGCAATACCGCTTCGTAATAACTGATATATCCCCACAGGACATTATCCCATTCTGTGTGAGTAAAAAGGAGCGGAGCAGCAAATCCATTCAAGGCATGTCCGAAGTGACCTTGTGGATCACTGCCGTCGCTGGTCCAGTAAACCCAACCCCGCCGCACAGGGAATTCCGGGCCGGCTGAAAGCACCAGTTGAATTGCATGGGCCGGCAGTGGATCACGCGGAAACCTGCGAAATGCATGACTAATTCCCGCGCGGAGACCATATACCCGCTCCAGTCTTAGTTGTTCGGTTGCTAATGTACCAAAGATGAAATCGTCCACCAAATTCCCTGTTTTATTTCAGGATTAACCCTTTACACCACCAACCGTCAAGCCAGCTTCAAAGTATCGATTCAAAGCCAGATAAACCAGAACGGTGGGAATGACAACAATCACAGCACCGGCCGCAAATTGACCCCAAGGCACTGATACGCTGTTGGCCAGTGAGTACAAAGCCGGAACGGCTAATTTAACCGTATCCGGTGCAGGTACCAGTACGGATGAGAAAATGAAATCTCCCCAACCGGTCATAAAGGCGAGAATGGCAGTCACTGCGAGTGCCGGGCGTGCCAGCGGCAGGGCAATCAGGAAGAAGGCTTGCACCGGCGTGGTTCCATCAATCTGGGCAGCCTCCTCCAAATCAATTGGAATGGTATCGAAATATCCTTTGAGATTCCAGGTACAAAATACGAGAGTGGCCGAGGTAAAGGCTAAAATCAAACCCAAATGCTTACCAAACAGCCCAATAGCGGTCAACACCTGAGCAATCGCCACCAGCGAGAGGATCCCCGGAAAAGTGGAAATCGCCAGCAGGAAAATCAGGAAAAACTCCCGTCCCTTGAAACGAAACCGCGACAAGGCAAACGCCGCTGAGGTACACACCACCAGGCTGGCAACTGTCGTAATACTGGCAACTTTGAAACTATTGGTAAGCCATGTCAGGTAAGGTCGCTCAAATAGCATGAACCGGTAGTTTTCAAAACTCCAATCAACCGGGAAGAACATACCCGGCAGGCTGAGGGTATACAGACGCCCACCTGAACGCCCCGAAGCCAGCAGAGCAAACCAAACCGGGTAAAGCGCAAAAATAACCGCAATGACCAGAAAGGTATATTGCAAAATTCGTACACCGACCGGAGTTTTCCTGATCATGACTCATATGCTCCTTTCGTAATGCGGGTAATTCTCAAGCTATACAGGGTAGCAAGGAAGAGCATGATAAAAATCAACACCGCAAAGGCAGTTGCACGCCCGTAATTTTGCAGCTGGTAAATCTGGCGATAGGCATATACCATCACAAATTCGGTTGCGCCAGGCGTATCGGCGCCCGCCAGCGGCCCGCCTGCTGTGATGGCATACGCTGTCCCAAACATTTGAAATGCGGTGATCGAGGTCAGCACGGTTGCCGGAAGCACCGCCGGACGAATCAATGGCAAAGTAATCCGCTGTAACTGAACCCACCAGTTAGCCCCATCTACTTCGGCTGCCTCATACAACTCAACCGGAATAGATTGTAGCGCACCAAGAATAGCCACCATGAAGAAAGGGTAAGAGAACCACAGGTCGGCCAGCACCACCACCCCAAACGCACTGACCGGGTTTTGCAGCCAGATCGGCCCCTGAATTCCTATTTGGGCTAGCAGCTGATTGATGGTACCCTGCTGGCGGAAGAAAAACTGCCACACCAGAGCCATTAATATTGCTACGGATGAAGCTCCCCACGGTACAAACAAAGCCACGCGGAAAAAAGTTTTGCCCTTTAAGCGGGTGTCGTTTAAAATCAATGCCAGGGCAAGACCAAACACAAAAGTCAACGGCACCCGAATGGCAACAAAGAGAATGGTTCGCAGCACCACCACAATGAACGGACCCGTGGACATCAATTGATTAAAGGCAGCCCGGATCGAAAGCACGTAAGCCAACCCAACCACCAGCAGGACGGCAATCAGCCACACCATCCCGCTGGAAATTGGCCTGTCAATTTCCCGGTCAAACCTCCGGTTGACATACACCGCTCCGACAAATGGTGCAAAGACCAGCAAAATCTTGCCGAGCGCCATCAAAGCTTCGGCTGAAAACAATTTACCCAGCAGGGCTTGATAATTGGCAAATAATGGATCTGCCAGACGATACGGCGATCCAAGTCCCCCCTGAGCATTTTGTCGGAATTGAGGCCAGCAAAGAGGATCGAGGAGACCGGTCAAGAAAACTTCGCAATCCGGTTTTGGGCGAAATTTGTTCCGATTGGTGAACGAAATGTAAGTATTCAAAACAATGGGGTAAACATTGAATACCAGAATGCCCAACATGGTTGGAAACAGAAACAAAAAAATCGTCAGGCTCTTGCGTGTTCCCTTCCAGGTGACCATAGCGGACTCCTCTCTCCTGTTTTCATGAACGGGAAGGATAAGAAGAGGGAGAGCCCCATAATCAGGGCTCTCCCATTTTGGTTACCGATTTACTTCATTCCTTCAACGGCTTCCAAGATCGCAGCCTGGGCTTCTTTCAATGCAGTCTGCGGATCCTGAGCGCCGGTCCAGATAGCGGCAGATGCGCGGCCAACCGGACCCCATTGAGCAGAGGAGAACGGCGACGGCGACATCGGCACACCGATGGCTAGGGCTTTACCGTAACCAGCCACTGCCGGCAGCTGAGCAACTTCGGGATCGTCGATGGCCGCTTTTTGAGCCGGGATGGTCTTGTTAATCAGAGCCAGTTTCTTCTGAACCTCGGCGCTGGTGAAGTACTTCATCACATCCAGGGCCACCTCGGCTTTACCGCGGTCAACCGCATTCTTGCTCAGCATGAGAGTCTTGATACCCACAAAGGGTTTCCCCATCGCCACGATGGTGTAATCAATTCCAGCATCTTCGATGCCAGCAATTGCCCACGGGCCGGTCCACCACATGCCAACCTTGCCTTCCTGCAAAGCAGCATTGCAGATATCGTAGCTGTTTTCAGCCAGCGATACGGCTTTGAGTTTAACCAGCCATTCAGCCGCTTTCAAAGCTTCCGGAGTATCCATGTAGGCATTGCCGTCTTCATCTACATAAGCCGGCACACCAAAGCCAAAGTAAATTGGCGACATGTGATAGGCATCTTCCGCACCAAACCCCTGGTTGCAGATTAGCGGAATACCCTTATCGGCGTAGAACTTTTCAGCCTTTGCCAGGAGGTCATCCCAGGCAAACGGATCGGTGGGCAGGTATTCTTCGGTGACCAATGCTTTATTGGCAACCAGTGCAATACCTTCCATCGTTTCAGGCAACGCCCAGATCGTATCCATCCAGGTCACACCGTTGATGCCAGATTCGGTGTAAATGCTCTCAAGGAAAGCCTTGTCAATACCGAAATCGTTCAACGCAACGATGTTGCCCTGCAACGCCTGTTCACCGATTTTATCGTTTGCCCAACCGATAATGTCCGGACCTTCGCCAGCCGGGATCGCCACGTTCAGAGCATTGGCAACATCCTCAGGTTTAGAAAGGTCAATTTTGACATTCGGGTGAGAGGCTTCGTAATCCTTAAAAGCCTGGGTAATGGCTTCCAGATATTTACCGTCCCACTGATGCCAGATGGTAATGGTCACTTGCTCCGCAGTCGGAGGTGTAGTGGGTTCTGCCGGGGCAGTCGTGGGTTCCGCCGGGGCAGTCGTCGGCTGTTCGGGAGCAGTCGTGGGAGCGGGGGTAGCCGCCGGTTGGCAGGCTGCCAGAACAAACGAGGCGATCAGCAACAAGCCGATCAAGGGCATAAATTTTTTCAACATCTCTTTCCTCCTAAAAAGTTTGGATTTACGAGTCCCTCCGGTGGAGGGCAACCCTTCTCAAAAGGGTGTTCTCTTCTGTTGTAACTAATCCTTTCAATTGAAGCTGAAAATCCTGCACATCACCTCCTTTCCAAAAATTAACTTGCTTCAGCCAGTTGATGTAAACTCAATGAAATTGCCTGAGCAACGGCGCCCATTGCAGAAGAGCGCCTGCCAAGCACGGCAGAAGTAATGGTCACTGCTTGCGAGGCAACTTTGAGGCTGCGTTGTTTAGCCACTTTACGCACCGGTTCAAGCAGTAAATCACCGACCTGAGCAACCCCTCCGCCAATCACAATCCTGGTCGGATTAAAGAGGTTAATCAAATTCGCCAGCGCAGTTCCGAGGTAATAACCCGCTTCTTGAACCAACTTTTGGGAAAGATGATCCCCTTTGCGGGCTGCAGCGATCACATCCATTGCACTTATGGTTTCTATGGAAGGGCGCTCACTCAATGTAGTGCGTGTGCCGGCTTTGATGGCTCGAATCGCTTTCTGAGCAATAGCCCGTCCGCCGGCTAGCGCCTCCAAACACCCGCGATTCCCACAGGTGCATAAAGGTCCATCTTCCTCAATAGTTACGTGACCGATTTCACCCGCACATCCGGTCGTACCGCGGTAAATCTGTCCCTCGATTAACAATCCCGCCCCGATACCGGTGCCGACTTTGATATAAACCAGATTATCTACCCCACGGCCGGCTCCAAATGCCCATTCTCCCAAAGCACCAAACTCGGCATCATTCCCAAGCGTCACCGGACATCCCCATGCCTTCTCCAACCACTCGCGAATCGGGAAGAGATCCCACCCCGGCATAATGGGAGGGCCGCTGACCATTCCAGCATCAGTCACAATCGGACCGGGCACCCCAACACCAATGGCCGTAATTTGACTCAATTTCACGCCGAGTTGTTCCAGCCACGAGCGCATCATTTGATCAACAAAGGGCAGGCAAACCTGTGGCCCCTCAAAAATGTCCAGCGAGGCTTCAATTTCATCAATTACATGAGCAAGATAATCCGCCAATACAAAAGTTACGTGGGTCGCCCCGATGTCCACTCCCACCACCAGCCCACCTTGCGGGTTGATTTCCAGAGCAATTGCACGTCGCCCACGCGAGGATTGGCCGTTCGTTTCACGGACCAGACCGGCTTTGATCAAATCCCCAACAATTGCGGTAACAGCCGCACGGGTTAATCCCAGCTCCCGCGAAAGTTCTATTCTCGAAATTCCGCTTGGGCTGAAACGGATTAAGTCCAGCGCGGCGTGCTTGTTAAGATTTTTAACACTTGCTTTGGGAACTTGCCAAAAAGTCGTGTCCAAAGAGCGCATTTCTCCCTATATCTTGTAAAGATTATAACCAAATTCTAAAGAATGTCAAGTAACTTAACAATCGCGGGAGAATACAAAAACTTGATGTATACACAACATTATATCACGTCGGAATCGTTTCGAGTATAATTTGCCTCATGTTCCAAACATCCATTTGGCGATTGATCAAAACCACACCCGCCCCCGGCGCCTGGAATATGGCACTGGATGAGGCCATGCTCCAATTTGCAGCTGAGGGTAAATCTCCCCCCACCTTACGGTTGTACGCCTGGGAGCCTCCCTGCCTTTCATTGGGTTATGCACAACCTATCAAGGATGTAGATTTTCAAAATTTGATCGAGAACGACTGGGAACTGGTACGCCGTCCTACCGGAGGTAGAGCAATTTTACACACGGATGAACTGACTTACGCGGTCATTGCCCCCCAAACTGAACCTCGGGTTGTCGGCTCAATTCTGGAAAGTTACCGCCGCCTTTCAATGGCATTGGTAGAGGCTTTGCGCTTATTGGACCTACCAGCCACGGCAGATAAAGAATACCCGCTTCCCGAAGGTAGCCAACCAAACGCAGCCGTCTGTTTTGAAGTGCCATCTAATTACGAAATCACCGTTAACGGTAAAAAATTAATCGGCAGCGCTCAGGCTCGCCGCTACAAAGGAGTCCTCCAGCACGGCTCTTTGCCCTTATTTGGTGACCTGACCCGCATCACAAAAGCCCTACGCTTCGAATCCGAGATCGAACGCCAACAGGCTGCTCAGCGATTGTTGGATCATGCCACTACGGTTGAGATGGTGCTCGGCAAAGTCTTAGATTGGGAAACGGCTGCAGCGGCTTTCAAAACCGCCTTTGAGCGAATCCTGAACATTGAATTTGTGGAAACCGAACCAGAACCCGATGAATTGAGATGCGCAGAGGATTTATTTATTCAAAAATATGCTCATCCTTCATGGACAGAGCGCATCTAATGCCGTTTCTCTTACTTGATAAAGATCACATCAGCGTAACCCAGACTGCGGAACAACCGGCTGAGATAGGACTCGGCGTTTAATTGAGCCCAATTCAAAATACCATCTGCCAGCGCGCTTTTTTCAATTTCACGAACAGCGGCCTGGCGCGCCAGTGTTTCTAATTGGATTTCCCCCCGGCGTAATATCCCGGTTTCCCGATCATAAACATACGAAAGGTCATTGTCGAGAGTGGTCAAAAAAATTTCAGCTTCTGGCAAACGAACGTACAAAATACCATTTTGAACCCATAAATCTTCGGGTTTTAATTTTTCCAGGTCCACGCCGGCAATCACTTTACCATGCGCCACGAATAGCAATTTATCCCCAAACAAAAAACCTAGGTCATTTTGTCCCGTTTGAACTGCACCCAATAAAGTAGACAGAAAAAGAAAGCGGCCTCTTGGCTAAGTGGACAGACACCTAAGTTGAAAGGGTGTCTGTCTTGTTTTCAATTGTATCCGTTCATAATTGAAAAAGTAAATAT
>Ga0226835_1000108_pt1 | contig 156312 bp, 120 predicted proteins | sample LAC_MetaG_1_FD_163627 | JGI IMG/M metagenome (GOLD analysis project Ga0226835, IMG submission 163627) | Anaerobic ammonium oxidizing microbial communities from anammox membrane bioreactor (MBR) in UC Berkley, California, United States -... | ecosystem: Engineered > Bioreactor > Anaerobic >... | reverse complement strand
AGCCTCAGATTTCAGATTCTCCTGCTGCGCCTCTGCCTTACGTTTCGCTTCAGCCTTCGCCTTTGCCTCAGCCTCCGCCGCCCGCTGTTTTTGCAGGCGTTGTCTTTCTGCTTCTTTTAAGTCATATTCAAGTTCTCTGTTCAATTTATCAGGGTCTGTTTTTGAATCGTCAATGTAAATCCCTCTCGAACTTTGAAATTCAATGTCTACCCGATCCGTTCCACAGCCCAAAAAAAACAGGAGGGAAATACCGCTCAAGAAGAGCGCTCTCAGGTAATGAGACGGTGTATTACCGTGTAAAATCTTCATTTCTTCACGGAGGTTTTTATCTCCTCCTTCGCTCCTCTTAACAGGAGGGATTTGGTTGCAGCTTTGCTGCGTTACATATAAAGCGCCCGTCTGCTTATCATTCCACCAACGTACTTTCATCTTCATATGACTGTCTGTAAAGAAACATGAAAAGGCCAATCTAAAAAATCCTGAATACACACAGGATTTCTTTGTATTTTATATTTATCTACCTGATGCTCCCAGGAGACATTGTATATTCTCACGAGAAGGGTTATGAATTATTCCCTTTTCAGTAATAATGGCGGTGATATTGCGTGCCGGAGTGACATCAAAAGCAGGATTAAAGACCTTTACTCCTTCAGGCGCAGTTCTCTTGCCAAATCCACTGGTTATTTCTTCCGGAGAACGTTCTTCGATGGGAATCTCGTCTCCGGACTTTATGCTAAAATCAAAGGTTGAAACAGGCGCTGCGACGTAAAAGGGAATGCCATGCTCCCTAGCCAGAATGGAGACACTGTACGTACCGATCTTATTTGCGGTGTCACCGTTGGCAGCAATTCGGTCCGCTCCTACAATGACGCACTGTACCTTTCCCAGCTTCATGACATGCCCTGCCATGTTATCGCAAATCAGGGTAACATCAATTCCTGCGTGAACCAGCTCCCATGCCGTTAGCCTTGCACCTTGCAGCAAGGGACGCGTTTCATCTGCATATACTTTGATATGTTTGCCTTGTTCCTTTGCCTTGAAAAGGACAGCCAGTGCGGTTCCATAATCAGCCGTTGCTAAACCTCCCGCATTACAATGGGTCAAGATACCGTTGCCGTCTTTGATAAGACCGACACCATTTTCTCCGATTTGCCTGCAAATAATCTTGTCATCATTTTGTATCCTAAGCGCTTCTTGCAGGAGCGCTTCTTTTATTTCCAGAACCGATTTATCCAAATTCTCCTGTGCAATGCGCTCCATGCGGGTAAGTCCCCAAAAGAGATTGACAGCCGTGGGCCGTGAAGCAGCTAAATAGGCAGTCACCTGTTTGAGTTCTTTCAAAAAGGTTTCCGCACTTTCTCCTTGAATATCTTTAACGCCCAGGACTACACCCATGGCACCTGCAATACCAATTGCCGGTGCGCCTCTCACCATAAGTGTCTTGATGGCGTGCCAAATGCTTTTTATATCCTCACAGTAAACGAACTTTAATTCCGTAGGCAATACGGTTTGATCGATCAGTCGGATACGACCGTTCACATCCCCTTCCCATTCTATGGTTGGTAATGGCATTTCACCTCCCTTGCGCAATATTTATCCTGATTTTGTAGTTCTGTTGAACAAACAAGAGATTTTTTCTCTGAAGTGGACCTTTTTTACAAAAACACCGACTATAACAGCCCAAATTCAATCCTCACTGCAGTATCTTTTTTTGCAACCTCATCGGCCAGCTTTTTTTTGTAGAGAGCGAGTTTTTGTCTTAATTTCGGATCGGATATGCTTAATATTTGTATCGCTAATATTGCAGCATTGACGGCTCCAGACTTTCCAATCCCCATGGTTGGCACCGGAACACCTGATGGCATTTGCACCATGGAGAGGAGTGAGTCCAATCCACCCAGTCCAGATGTTGGCATGGGTACACCAATAACTGGGATAGGGGTGAGGCTGGCAATAACACCGGCCAGATGCGCTGCCCCCCCTGCGCCAGCAATAATTATATCGTAATTCTTTTCCGCCTCTACTGCATACGAATGCGCCCTCTCCGGCGACCGGTGAGCTGAAATGACATTCACATCGCAGTTCACCTCAAATTCCTTGAGTACACTTATAGCTTCTTTCATCGTAGCAAGGTCAGAATCGCTACCCATCACAATCCCAATTACTTTATCTGTCATGATCACCTCACAAAACCCTTATGCTAACAAAGAATTATAGATTTGTGTAATAAAATTTGGAAAGAATGCAGAAAGGGCATTTGTCGCTTGTCTGGTTTGTCTGCGAAGTCGATTCAGGTAGGGAATGCGGTGAGGCTTATTGAGCAGATATCGCGCTGTGGCAGAAATTTTCACTCTTCCCCCTTTGGTTACCATATTTTCGCAGATTTCCATATCCTCATCCACCCCATCTGAAATTGCACGCACCACGACAAAAGGAATTCCCATGGCATTGGCCCGTTCCGCTATTGCAAAAGATTCCATGTCTACAGCGATTGCGGACGTTTGGTTTCCAATATGTTTTTTAAGAGAGGAGTGCTGGATTATTTTATCAACGGACAAGATGTCTCCACAATGTAATTTGAGAGAGTCGGTGCTGCCTAATTTAACAGCGAGTTCCACGGCTGATGCATCACAGGGCAGGGTAGCATCAATGCAGATCTCTCCTTCCGTGACTTCTCGCAGAGAATGGAGGACCTGTTTTCCGATAACCAGATCACCAACACCAATTCGGGGGTTTACGCTACCGGCAAAACCGGAAGAAACCATAAGCTGTATTTTGAAATATTTTGATAGGTGATGAATAATTTCCGATACATTTTTCCCCACCCCTGACTGAACCAGGGTTATCGGGAAACCACAAAATTCAGCCTGATAAAATGTAGCGTGAGAGTACCGGATCTTTTTTAAGATATTTACGTGTGATTTCAGAGCCGCCGATTCTTGGCTTAATGCAAAAAACACTGCTATCATAAATCTTCCTTTTCAACAGAAACCAAGTAAATAGAATCAAATTTAGAAAAAATTTTCAATACAAATTATGAAAAAGTATCTGATTGCACCAATCACAATTATGGGTAAAACCTTACAGGAGGCACACTTTTAAATAATACTTGACAGTATCACATAATTGATATAGCATTTTATACGCATGCTATAATCCGCTTGATATATTGATTTTTGCCTTAATTCATGTAAATGGAGCAGCGCCTATTATGAGGGTATCATTATCACTAAGTTCTTCTTTGACGAAATACTTGCTTAAGAACAAAATTTTATCCAAAGAAAGGTTTCCTTTGGTATTAATGCTGGAGGTTACCCATCAATGCAATCTTGCCTGTGAAGGCTGTGGCCGAATCCGGGAATATAAAGAAACGATGCGGGAGATGTTAAGCACAGAAGAGTGTATTCAGGCAGTGAAAGAGTGTCCTGCCCCTGTTGTCACCGTTACCGGCGGTGAGCCTCTGATGCATCCGGAGATTGATAAAATTATCAACGCTATTGTAAATAAAAAGAGACACGTCTATTTGTGCACAAACGGAATATTGCTTCCTGATGCAATAAAAAAACTAAAACCCAGCAAGTACTTCAATATCAATGTCCATATCGACGGACTTGCCAGCACCCATAACGCCATTGCCGGGAAAGGGGTCTTTGAACGAGCAATTCATGCAATTCAGATGGCAAAACGTGCAGGGTTTAAAGTTTGTACGAATACCACAATCTATAAAAATACCAGTGAAAAGGAGATCGACGAACTGTTCACTTTTCTCGAAGGATTAGGAGTAGACGGCATGTTGGTCTCTCCGGGGTTTAGTTTTGAACACAATGAAAACGAAGTGTTTCTTTGCCGAAATGAGATACAGGAACGCTTTGGGTTTATTTATGGGATTTCTAAAAAATACAAAATACTCAATTCTCCCTTGTATTTAAAGTTTCTGAGAGGAGAAAGATCGCTCAGGTGCACACCATGGGGAAACCCAACCAGAAACTATCTGGGGTGGAAGAGTCCCTGCTATCTCATTACTGATACCCATTATAAAACCTTTAATGAATGCATGGAAAACACGGACTGGACGAAATATCAGGAAGGCAGTGACCCGCGTTGTGAAAATTGCATGATGCACTGTGGTTTTGAGCCTACCGTGGTACTGGAAGGTGGGAAGCGAATATCAGACATTATAGAAATGGTGAAATGGAACTTCCGTTAGGAAAAGAGAGACATTTGTAACGAACCCCAATTTATTTGTGATTATTTGCTTTTGAAATTTTGAATGAGATTGCGGTATCTGCTCAATGCCATAAGCGGAAAGTAATTGCGATACATATGGTATTTTAGATAAAAGACTTTTGGAAAACCGGTTGCAGTAAATTCATTCTCATCCCAACTTCCATCTTCCTTTTGTTTGGCTAGCAAGAATTTTATCCCTTTTTCTACGGCATCAGAATTTATCTCACCGCCTACAATCAAGCCCAATAAAGCCCAGGCTGTTTGTGAAGGTGTGCTTTTGCCAATCGCCTTGAGGAACGGATCATCGTAAGATTGAATGGTTTCTCCCCATCCCCCATCAGAATTCTGGACATTTTTCAGCCAGTCAATGGCTCGCCTGATATACGAAGCATTCATGTTTTCTCCAGCCGCAGAAAGTCCGGAAAGCACAGACCACGTACCATAAATATAGTTTGCACCCCAACGCCCAAACCATGAACCATCCTTTTCTTGTTCTTTTTTAAGAAATTCTATTGCTTTTCTGACATGCTGAGAAGATTTGCCAAACCCGGTACGACCTAAAAAGTCGAGACACCTGGCAGTAACATCACTCGTGCTAGGATCTAATAGGGCATTAAAGTCTGCAAAAGGAATATGATTTAAAATAGTTTTGTTGTTATTACGATCGAAAGCGCCCCATCCTCCGTCATCACATTGCATAGCCAGGAGCCATCGTATCCCCCGTAAAAAAGCAGCCTCCTTATGAGCTGTCTCCGGCAGTGATATCCGTTGCAACGCCATAAGCACAGCAGCGCTATCATCCGTGTCGGGATAAAACTCATTTGCATATTGAAAGTACCAGCCGCTTGGCTCATCTACCTTGCATTTTAAAGACCAATCGCCAAAATTCCTTATTTCCTTGCTGAGAAGCCACTGCCCAGCCCTTTGTAATACAGGATCGGCGCTGGATATCCCAGACTCGTGAAGTGCTATGACTGCCCATGCGGTATCCCATACCGGTGATACGCATGGTTGTAAATAGAGACTGTCTCCATCGTAGACAATCAGATTTTCCATCTCTTGAATCTGTTTTACCAATGCTGGATGATCATCCGGATAGCCAAGGCACTTCATAGCAAAAATCGAATTAACAATTGCAGGCCAAATTGCGCCAAGTCCGCCAGATTTCTCCAAATGATCCAGCATCCATTTTTCTGCCTTGCGAAGGGCAATTCTCCGAATACATTGAATGGGCTGCCGTTCGTAGCGCCTGAAAATACTATCGGCATCAATAAAGAAATTACGCCAGCTTAAACTTGGTTGATCGCGTTTGATACGATAAACAACTTTTTCACGCGGTATCAAGTAGATCTCTTTCAGCAAATCGTCCCCAACAGGAATATGAGGTTTTTTTGCTATCGCAATAGAAAGAGGTACCACGATACATCTTGACCAGTAAGACATCTCATAGATGCTAAAGAAAAATCCAGGCGGAAACAGAATCATTTCCGCAGGAACGGCTGGCACTGCCTGCCAGTCAACCTGCCCAAACATAGCAAGATAAATCTTCGTGAAGCAATTAGCCTTCATAATGCCCCCTTTCTCGAGGATACATTTCCTGGCCCTCTGCATGAAAGGTTCGTCCGCGGTATATCCTGCCAATTTCAAAGCAAAATAAGCCTTCACCGAAGCGCTAATTTCACTGGGCCCTCCGTAATAGATATTCCAGCCACCGTCAGAAAGCTGATGATCACGGAGGAGATTCGCAGCCATTTTTTGTTTCTTGTGATCTATTTTTCCAAGAAAATGCATAACCATGATATATTCCGCAGTTATGGTTGTGTCTGCTTCTAAAATTCCCACCCAATGCCCATCAAGCGGGTTTTGGCTCTTAAGAAGATATTGCTGTGATCTGTGTATTCCGATCTCCAAAGGATTTTTTACCGCTGATAAAGCATGGAAACCTGTCTGTATCGGCAAACTTTCAAATAGTAAATTATCTTTCGATAATTCAGGAACAGGGTGCTTTCCATTCCCATTCCCATTAAACTTATAAATACTTGTTTCCAGTCGTTCAAAAAGATTTAACAAAAAATTTCTCATGCCACAATAGTCCCCCGACAACACCCACGGTATTAATATTATTGACTTATTAAGTAGACGGTCATCATAACGTTATGAAAATCACATAATAGCAGATTTTAAAGACGATTTCAAGAAAAACTTGCGCCGGGATGTTACTATTTTGAACACAAAACTTAAGATAGGATTTTGAGATTGTTGGCAGGCTGTATCGTAGTTACAAAAAGACGGTACTCTTTTCCCGCGCCCAGGAAAAAAGGTTCAAGACGAAACGCATAATCAGTATCTGTTGCGAAACCATGTAATTTCATCATACTATTGAGAACAAATAGATATCAGACGAACCCTTGACTTTGTAACGCAACAAACTGCCTCGCAAGCAAGATACATGACAAATCATGATACCGTGCTCGCTCCTATTTTTGTTAAGATTCCACTTGCCCGTAATAAACAATTTGAGCGTCGCTTTAAGACCATCTTCTCTGTTGTCTGCTTTACAGGTAAGCGGTCTGGATACCGAAATACTTCAATTCTGGCGCCGTAACGAATTCATCACATACCCGTACCAAGCCATCTGCGTTAACGTAATCTTCTATACCTTTGGATAATCAAATCTTTTGAACGATTGACACACCCACTTATGGAGGATTCAATTGCGCTTTGTCATAGAAAATAATACCGTGACTTTCCTATGAAGAGCAACGCTTAAAGTACCCATTACTTTCTGCATGCCGTTAGATAGGAATCACTGTAAAGGTGTTGATTCATGATAATCTCTGCAGTTATTGCGGCGTCCATTAAGTCCTTGTCGAGCACATCCATTACTGCGGCATCCAATCCGTAGGAAATCCCCATCGTCAGGAACACCCTCGCCAAAAGCCTCTTTTCCTTCGTTCCCTGAGAAAAATTGCTCAGTCCCACGTTCCTATGCGGCGGAGGATCGGAAATCATTTTGATCTGATTAAAGATATCGAACATAAGCGCTGGTTGCTTCTGGTCGACATTAATTGGAAAGAGTACGGGATCGATATATACCTTTGACAACTCGAATTCATGTTCCACGGCCTTTTCGACGATTTTCATGGCAAATTCCATGCGCCGTGCAACATCCTGCGGAATACCGGTTTTGTCCATAGTCAGACATATCAGTGATGCATTGTATTCCTTCGCCAGGGTCATGAATTTATCCAATTCTTCCGGATCCCCTTTCGAGGAATTGATTAAAATCTCGTTCTTTGCAACCGACAATCCTGCCTTTACCACATCAAATTTCTGGCTATCAATAGCAATCGGTGTCTTTACCGTGTCCTGAACAACCTCAACCAACCATTTCATTGCTTCGGCGGGGTCAGCAGCAGCAGTGCCAACATTTACATCCAGAAAGCTTGCCCCTGCCTCTGTCTGTTTTATTGCAAGTTCCCTTACCGCCTTCGGATCTTTATTTTTTATCGCCTCTCGTACGTCTTTAAACATACCATTAATACGCTCGCCGATAGAAATCATTGTATGTTTATCCTTTCTTGAAAATTCTTCCTCTTTAATATAAACGATCAATACACTTTTTTACCGCAGCAACGGCCTTCGGATGGCTCATACGGATAATATCAACACCCGATTGCAACAAACTAACAGCCGTAATGGTCTCCCACATGGGGCCTCTTTCATCCCGTGCTCCCCATTGAGGAACTTCTTTGTCGTCCGATTTTGACTCCTTGGTTCTCCACGCCTCATGTCCAACATCGCAGATCACGGGCATAGACATCATTTTATCTCCCGTAAGTGCGGCCAGCCGTTCACGTTCCTGGATAGAATAGGTGTACTCCAGGCCGTAACCTAAGGCGCCAGTTGACTGGAACATAACGATTCGGTTGAGCGGAAAGTCCATTTCGGACACAAGAATATTGACCTGTTTTGCTATATTGATGTCTACCGGTGCCAACGTAATAAGCGCATGTCCGTCTGCCAGGCAAGTAGCGGTAAGCGTTTTGTAATTATCCTGAGTAACAACTCCCAGCAGGCAACACTCTCCTTTTGCAGCCTGACTCACCTTGGGCATAACATCATTATCCTTTTCATCATGCTCACATCCCCAAATAATCAGAGGGACACCTACTGCAGCAAGAATCGACTTTACCGTTGTCGCTGTCTCTTCTGCGGTTCTATTGCCTTTATCAGGATGAATTCCCTCCAGTTTAAGACAGATTAAATCTGCGCCATACTGTTCTACACATTTTTTAGCCCATTGTGCGGGATCGTGAAGAACGTCTGCAAAGGGCTTGGACAATGTTTCCGGCCAGTCTTCCGGCGGTACATCATAGACATCCATGGCAACCACGGGTTTTTGGCCGGGATTCCCTTCAAAATCCATAAAAGGAATACTCTTTGCGCCACCTATCGTAATGGTTTTTGTCCTGCTACCTCCTTTATCCTTTGTGGCTCCAAGGGTAATCTCATTGACAGCACCAGACCACTTGTCAGCTACATTTGGTATTTCCATTCAATTATCTCCTGCCAATCCGTTTAATATCTAAAAATCTCACTACGCCCATCCTGGCGGCGGCGAATACACAAACAAAATTTCTCCTTTTTTGCGCTATGTATGGCCAGTCGCTATTTTCCCGAGCATACTTACCGGCAAATGTTTCTGCAGAAACTTCCCTAGTTTTTGATATAACTCATTTTCACGGGAAATTTCAAACACCGAGGCTCCGCACGCCGCAGTATCATAAACCTCCTGGTCAAAAGGAAGTATTGCAGATATTTCAATCCCCATGCTATCCAGCTTCTGCTGAAGATTTTCATGAATACCATTCCTGGGCACCCGGTTTAAGATACAGCACTTTTGCCTGATCGTAACAGGAAGTGAATCGGCCAATGCGAGGATCCTTTGTAAGGTCAGCGCACCAACAATCGTTGGTTCACTTACGATCAGCAGGAGATCCACATTATTCGTTGTCCTGCGTGAGAGATGCTCCATTCCAGCCTCGTTGTCCGTAATAACAAATGGATACGTTGTTCCAACTTTATCCAGATATTTACGAAGGAGATTATTCACATAACAATAACACTTCGGCCCTTCCGGCCTGCCCATTGTTAAAAGATCGAATTTTTCCTTTTCAATGATAGATTCCTCAATGGCATACTCAATATACCGATCCTTTGACATCCCGGAAAAATCAACTTTTTTCTCCACAATGTCTTCACGGAGATCAGCAACGGTGCTTTGCACATGAAGACCAAGCAATGAGCCGAGGGACGCATTCGGATCAGCGTCTACTGCAGACACCGGCTTGCCAACCTCTTCAGTAATATATCGGATAATAAGGGCTGAAAGGGTTGATTTCCCTGTTCCTCCCTTTCCTGCAACTGCAATGTGAAAAGCCATACAAATTCCTCTTTATGAAACCATCAGTTCCTCTGCAACAGATGGAAATTTTTCTATATCCGTATGCGGCAGAAAATTTGCCGACACATACTCCTCCATATATTTATTATTGCTCATGAGGTCAAAATATGTCATTCTCGACGCAATGACTCTGGCAACCTCATAAGCATCTTTTGCAAGGAGGGCCATTTTTGCACCAAGCACTGAAGTATTCCCCACAAATTGCACCTTTGAGGCAGATACGTCAGGGAGCATCCCAATCGTTATTGCACTCCGCACATCCAGATAATTTCCGAATCCTCCGGCAAGGTAGAGTTGTTCAATGTTATTCGGCTCCATTCCCATGGATTCAAGTAAGGTAGAAATTGCCGAATAGATCGCAGCTTTTGACCGCAAGAGATTCTGAATATCGGCCTGGGTAATAACAATATCCCGTTTTGTAGAGGTTTCACTCCTGTCAACGAGAATAAATTCATATCCATTATCCGTTCTTCTTAAACGGTCTGAGTTTATCCCTTTTTGAAAATTACCAGTCCGGTCTATGACTCCGCTTCTGACAAGATTAGCAAGACAGTCTAAAAGCCCTGAGCCACAAATACCGCTCGCCGGAGCGTCTCCAATGGTTTTGTAAGAAACATCATAATTTTTCTTGATCGTCAACTTTTCTATAGCTCCCTTCGCCGCACGGGTACCACAGGAGATACCACTGCCTTCAAAGGAAGGGCCGGCCGATGCGGAACAGCACACCATCCAATCTTTATTACCCAGCACGATCTCGCCATTCGTGCCGATATCGATAAGCAATGATAACATCTCCGCTTTGTCCAGCCGGATTGCCAAAGCGCCGGAAGAAATATCCCCGCCCACATAAGCTCCAACACACGGAAGATTATAGAGCAAGCCATTGTTGTTGATTTTCATTCCCACTTCATGCGCTCTCAAAGGCGGCACAAAGCTCGCTGCTGGAAGATATGGCTCTTTCCTGATATTTGTAGGGTCCAATCCTATCAGGAAGTGGGTCATTACCGTGTTTCCCGCACAAACTACCGCATTAATATCATGAATCGTGAGATGATTTCTTTTTACCAGGGTGAAAACAAGATGGTTAATATCTTCGATCAACACCTCCTGCATGATATCCATGGCGGTGTTTTCAGCAGCATAGATAATCCTCTGAATGTAATCGTCTCCGTATTTAATCTGAGAATTATAAGTCGCTTCAATATCTATCGTCTCTCCACGGGAAAGATTCAGAAGATGAGCGACTACCGTGGTTGTTCCCACGTCAACCGCAACACCATAGTTTCCTTCCCTGGTATCGCCACCTTGTATTTCAATAATCTCAACCGAAGAGCCTCTGTATCCCAGCGTTACTGTAATCTTCCAGCCGCTACTCCTTAAAATACCCGGAAGGCATTTGAGGACATCAAAATTTATAGTTAATTTTTCCAGAGAGATATCGGTTTTCATCATAATCCCTCTGCAGAGTCGCTCATAATCTGCCATACTATCATCCAGCGTTGGCTGCGGCAGTTCAAGATACACTTTATTTACCAAAGGTTCTCGCCGAAATTGTTCTACCCGAGAGGTGGCTGCAGCCAGGGATCCTGAAAATTGCGGAAATTCACCAGCAAGGATTTGACTTTTATCAAGCTTCGATTCTTCGGGAATAATTACTTCCAGGTTGCCCATTACCTTCGTACTACATGCAAGGACAAACCCCTTTTGCGCTTCCGATACTGAGATATGTGTCGTGGGCATGCTTTCAATCATGCCGGAGCCAAGAATCACCTTACACTTACCACACGTGCCGTCGCCACCGCAGAGGGCGTTTATAAACAAATCCCCCTTATATGCAGCATCGAGGATTGTTTTCCCCTTTTCAATCTCTACGGTAACATCAACGGGAAAGAAATGTACTTTACAGTGTGAGTTTTCCATATGTTGGACCTGAAGTGAAAATCCATAAACAGCTTTATTGTTTAACTCGTATAACCTTCTCTTTTTAACATATTGCTGCCCTCCCTCTTCGCGCTTTTCGAGAGAGACTTATTTGCAGATTTTTGACATATGTTATGATTTCCATACCGTTTTCAGATATGAAGGGAGTCCGGATGCCTCCCTGGGACCTACCAGAATTTCCCACCCAAGGGTCTCCTGAAGTTTTCCGGACATTACTGCAACGAGGCCTGGAATTATCAGCTTCTTGTGCTTTACCTTGGTATCAACCTGCGCGTCCGTCATAGCCTTTGCTACAGCCTTATCGTTTAATTTATCCCCTGAGTACGCAGTTAATACTGAAGTCCCGCCTGTATCGACCGATAAAATATATGCAGGAATCCGGCTCGATTCAACCTCTCCCTCAACCGTGTAATAGGTAAGTGAAAAATTCGTGGTAAATAATACAGGAGAATCGTCCCTGACATCACCAACGGCATACAATCGTGGCTCCACCTGTATAGGCTTTTGCGGGTCTGTAAAGATATTAGTCCTGGCGGTAAGCAAGGGCATAATAGCCCATGGTTCGCATACATTCACCGCAACAATGCCGGCATACTTCAACAGATAGGTGCTCGCCAGCGCAATTTCCTGGAATGCATCTTCATCATTTACAAAGGTAATCATGGGGAATCCAAGGTCACGGAAGTTCTTCTTCAAGGCAAGGCGTCTCACTTTGGTCAGTTTTTGCAGCACCTCTTTGGGATTATTACCACTTACATCTAACACAATTTCTTCAACACCCGCCTTCTTAGCACGTTCTGCAAGATCAGCAAACTCCTCAAGGGTCTGAGCCGCTATAGTCATCGGGCACTTCTTTTCATGTGCAAGAGCTGCCATCGCCTCACAATTCCCTGCACTGGCTCCATGAATCAGAGGTCTCTTTTCTGCGCATTTTTGCAAGACAGCTTTCATGTTGTCTACGGATGTACTGCTTAAAATAATATTCAGGTGAGACCCATCGCTTACCTTTTTTACCGTATCAGCAAATTTATCTGCTGTATTACTCTTATTTATGATGACAATCAGATCGATCTCAATTTCTGTACCAACACGCGCCATCTTTAAGCTGTTGATTTTTTTCAAACGATCGTTAAAAGCAGCCTCATCCAAGTCATCATGGATAGTAACGGCAACGCCCGTGGGATGATAAAATTTTTCTTCGTGTCTGAACAGGACATTTTCCTCACCAATCTGAACCTGCCTCGCTCCGGTGCCAATCGTCACGAGTTTAATGGGAGGGGCTGCAGCAGCTCCCAGTACCTTCTTCGCCTCTTCACTTACATCCGGACAATCTGACAGGTTTGCCTTTTTCTGTGCCAATTGCATTGCAAATGCCAGACAGGTAGGCCTTCCACACTTTTTGCAATTTGTTTTTGGAAGGAGTTTGTAAATGTCTAATCCTGTTAGTGCCATTCTTTACTATCCTTTCAAATTAAAGAAACTTGCGCAGTATCAAACAAAGAATCACCCATTCGTCCTTAATCGCAAAAGAAGGACGTCAATTTGATAACACAAAAAAATCTTCATATGATATTGCGCAATCACCATAGAATTATGCTTTTAAATCGTCGCTTGTCTGTATAATTTTCCTGACTAATCCATATTTGAAAGCCTCTTCAGCAGACATCCAGAAATTTCTCTTGGTATCTGTCTCCACCTTTTCCAGAGGCTGCCCCGTCTCAACAGAAATCAAACGGTTAATCTTTTCACGACATTTAAGGATTTCGCTAGCCTCTATTTGAATGTCGGCCGCAGTACCATGGATACCCGTGGAAGGCTGATGAATAAGCACTCGGGCGTTGGGCAAACTAAAACGATTTTCCTTTTTTGCACCAAGCAGGATAATCACTGCTGCGCTGGCGGCGACACCTGCACAGATCGCTTTTACTTTAGGTTTTATAAATCGCATCATATCATAGATTGCAAAACCAGCATCAGCATCTCCTCCCGGAGAATTAATGAACATTTTAATGTCTTCATCGCTTTCTCCTTCAAGAAGGATAAGCTGAGTCATGATCTGTTGTGCCATTTTCTTGCTCACCTCGTCTGAAACCATGACCGTGCGCGTCTTTAACAATCTTGCAATCAGATCGCCTCCGGAGCGTTTTTCCTTTTCTTCACCACCACTTTCATCCTGCATACGCACCACCTGTCTCTTTCCTGCGAAGGGTATTGGCATATCAAAGATCATGTATCGACTCCACAAATTAAAAATAGATAAATTTAGTCATCCACACAGCCGAAAAAAATCAGCCTTTACCCTTTTCTCCTTTATAGAAAAGAGTCGAAGGGAGATAATAATCGGCATCACCCAAATCCTGTTTTTCCTTTTCCGGTGTCGTCTTGTAAACGGGATACCACATCATTCCCTAAAACATTGGCGCCATAGCAAGCGCCGGATGATTCACTTTTTGCATATATGCCAACACTTCATCTTCGGTCTGGGCAACTGTTTCATCGGCTATTTTATTGAGAAAATCTTCGAGGCCTAGTTCCTCCGCAGTCTTGACCAGTGTCTCTGTCAGCTCTTCCTTCAGAGCCTTGGGCATCCACACAACACGGCCCAAACCACCATCTGCTGAAATAAACTTTCTGCTGCCCAAATAAAACTTGCTGTGGCCCATAAAGCCGGGGGTCTGCAAACCACCGCCAACCGTTCCGGCAAGCGTAGAAAATTTCATACCGCATGGGGTCATTTCGGTAAAGTCGCGGTCTACCACCATGATACCATTAGTTGCGGGCAACATAGCGGAAATACATTCAAAACAGCCGCAACTGGTCATCGGGTCTGTCATAATACTATACAAACTCACCTTCTCCAGAGACCGGTTTGAACCGTTGAAAATAAACGAATTTGTGCCTTCCCACTGACCTAGTCTCTCGTCAACGGTTTTTCCTCTTTCTATAGGCTGGTTTGGCCCCGTTGGATTTATCTCGTAACCCGCCTTGCCATCGAGCCAACTGACAGAGCCACAAAGACCAGAGCGTTCCGGAGTAACAACACAAATATGAGTGGGAGCAAAACTTTGACAGAGCGTACAGCTATAAAATAAATTTACCGAGTCATCCGTCATACCCTTTAACCGCGCATCACGTTCTGCATAGGCAGCACGCACATCATTTAATACCTTTTCCACATCTTCTCTTTTTGTGTAAAAAGTAACCTGAACCTTATCAACAATAGCCCCGAAATTGTTATGGAACTGGGAGTGAATAATACTGCCAATGTGCTTGATCCTGAATCCTGACTTAAAGGCTTCTTTGCTGATACGATGACGAATGATATCCCTTTGCCCCATGTGAAACAACCCCTGGGCTTCACCGAGAAACCGATGCATCTGTCGTTCAAAGATTGGCTCAAAATCGGGCTGCATCTTTCTTCCAGCCACTTCAACCATAATGCCAATTGATACCCCAGGACCAGGCTTAATTTCGTCAAGATCGGGTCCAATAACCTGTATCTTACCATCCTCTATCTCGTCAATTTCTTTGGTGCACACATATTCAAAGGCTGGGACGCCTGGGCCGCCAATCTCAATCTGCATATCCTCTTTTCTAATACGCTCACCTTCGAAGGCCGGACCATAAGGCACAGGAATATCCATTTTATGGATTGAAACCTTCAAGCCGCGAACTTCAACACATTTATCCACAATCTTGTCAACCGGCACTCGGGAGACAACATGTTCATAGGTACAAACACCCGTCGGCAATATCTCCGGGATGTCAATGTTCGAAATTGTAGGAAACCCGTAATTTATGGCACCAGCAGCATTGGCATATTGTTCATCGGTTACTGCAGTCCCTATTGCCATGACAAAGGCAAAAATACGGTTCTTATTGTATAAGAGGTTTCTTCTAAAATCACCCGGTGGTACATTTCCAAAAGAAAGCGCTGCCCTATTTGCAAAACCAAGGGCATACACCGCTGCGGAAGTTTCCTTTCCAAATGGCACGAGTCTCGTGTCCCAACCCATCTGGACACCCTTTTCAGCCAACTGCTCAGCAAAAGACACCCCAAAGTTATTTGACTGAATAAAAACGTAAAGATTCTTTTGCTGTAACTCTCTTGCAATTTTTACGGCTGCGTCTGCGTCAGGTGCACATCCAACAATAGCGGCAAATCCCGGCGCAGTACCATCCACGAATTCAATTCCACGTTCGCGCATAATAACATCGCTTGCCGCTCCCAACCATATCCCGTCAACCGGATGGGGTCCAATCAAATATTTACACGCCTCGTACACCTCCTCGGCAAAAAGAGTGGCCATACCTGCATCCAATGTATGCCCCAGATATGGCACCCAGTGGTGTTCCACAGGAAGCGGAGGCAGCATGCTCCGCGCCATACCCAGCACTTGAGCACAATCTTCCAGGGTTTTTACAGCAATACCTGTCATTGAATAAATAATAGGTAAGTAATAGGCCGTATTAGGAAATTCAACTTTACAATCACGCCCTTTTTGCTCAATTGCTTCAGCCAGTTTTTTATCAGCTTTATCAACAATCTGATATGCACCGCGAATAGCGGCGGAACATATAATTTTTGACATAAAAATTATCCCCTCTTAATTTCCCATTAATGATGTCCACCTGGAGTAGGCTTACACTCCCTTTCCAACGCTCTTCTTTCAGCCATATCGTAAAGTTTTCTTTCCTTTTTCACGTTTATACCGAGCGCATCTCTCTTCTTTTCTATATGATCCATCACCATCCTGGCTATTTTTTTGAAATCCTTTTCAAAATCCCATCTAGCACCAACCAATTCTTCCATTTCGCTGGTTAACAGCCTTTGCATATCAGGCGCACCTGCTACCGGAGAATTTGTACCAAAAACCGTGTATACACCCGAAGCGACAAAATACTGGCCAATAGCTATTGCCTTTTCGCTCATCCATTCAAGGCATACCCCCGCAACAGGTAAATCGCTGATATCATTTCCCAAGCCTCCCTCTTTTGCCATTTCCGATACTGCGATAAGAATACGACTGTTATCGACACAAGCGCCGGAATGTAGTACAGGCGGTATACCTACGGTCTCACAAACCTCTTTAAGCCCAGCACCGCACACATCTTTCATTTCAGGAATCATTAATCCCCCATCGGCACATTGTCCAGCAGCACAACCTGTCGCTACCACCAATATATCATTTGCTATCAACTCCTTTGCCAGATTTACATACGATGTTTCACCCAATCCAATTTTTGGACTCGTGCAACCGGCGATACCAACAACCCCCCGGATTCTTCCATTTATTATATTGTCGTTTAGAGGCCTGTAACTCGCCCTAAACCTTCCACCCAACATATACTTGATCGTTTCATGACTAAAACCAGCAACAATATTAGGCTCTGCGCCACCAGGGATAAACACCTTCTTATTGTCACGATTTTTGTAGTTCTCAATAGCCATAAACAGAATCTTCTTTGCTGCCTCAATGGCATGCTCATCACTAAACTCTACGTGCTCTGCTCCAAATATTTTCGCTTTCGGCAGCGTCGTAACTATCTTCGTATGGAAATGTTTTGCCGTCTCTACAATTGCCTGCATTACACATTGTATATCCACGACCATTAACTCCACCACACCTGTAGAAATCGCTGGCTCCTGCATTGTCATATGCCCAGCCATTGGAATTCCATGTCTGACAAGGAGTTCATTTGCTGTACAACACAAACCTGCAACAATCACTCCCTTGGCTCCTGTTGCATGAACTGCCTTAGTAACCTCAGGATCGCTGGAAGCCAAAACTACTGCTTCTGCAAGTTGTGGTTCGTGACCATGAACAATAATATTCACAAAATCTTTCTTAAGAACCCCCATACTTGATCTTCCCTGAACAGGCTTAGGGGTGCCAAATAAGATGTCTTGCAATTCCGTCGCTATCATACTGCCGCCCCAGCCATCCGCCAACGCAACACGCATGGCCTGTTTCGTCAGATTTCTATAGTCCTGATCGCCGCCTATTCCTGTTCTATGGAAACTTTCACACACCTCCCTATCTATAGCCCTGGACGCAATACCAATTTTTTCCCATATTTTTTGGCGCGCCTCTGGCGCTCTTTTTAGAAACAACAGAGTGCCATAGGGTTTTCCAAACTCCATCAGCGCCATCTCGCCAACCTCTTCAGCAATTTCATTAATCTTTCGATCCTTCGTCTTTATCCCGAAACACTCAGCAACCATCATCAGTTTATCGACGTCTTTGATCCTGTAGCCAGGAGCTTCTCCTCGCGCTGTAGCAACCAAAAGATGCGCCACCGCACGCCCGTGATCTGAGTGGCAGGCAGTCCCCGCACCACTCATTCTCAGAAAGTGCCTTGCAGCAAAGGTATTGGCATCAGCGCCACAAATACCCTTCTTTGGCCCCTTGCCGAAAGGGTCGATATTACATGGTCCATAGTTACAATGCCGACAGCATAACGCCAGACTTCCATATCCACATTGAGGAAGCTGAGCCTGGTACCTATCATACATTGTTTCTACCTTCATTTCTTTCATTCTGTCATGCATTACCTGATCTACAGTTTTCTGTTTTTCTTCCATAATTTATAACCCTCCTTTGCTATATCCGCGAATACCACTCCGACTGCGTTAAGACATAATCTGTCAGTGCGCCAGATTACATATCCAGCACTCTCAAGTGTAGCAATATAGAACAATACATTATAAAAATATACACATCAAAATCAAGGGAAAATAGAAACTTTTACGTTCCTTTCGTACTCTGCACCAAATTCTCTTTTATTTGTCTTACTTCTGACAGCAACTGATCATTTTCTGTGAAGACCGCCCTCCCCACAATGTCCGATTCGAGAATCTTATCATTGTAAGAAATAAATCCTAAGACAGGGATATTATTGAGTCCATTTTTAATCAGCGATTTATGTTCATCGGATGCCACCTTATTTCCAACGGCGTAAATCGACTTAAGGCCTATATCGTCAGCCAGTTTTTTGACCTGAAAAGCCGTCTGGATACTCTTGGAACCCGGCTCTACTATGACAATCAACGCATTTACCGCACGCACGGTAGCACGGCCAAGGTGTTCTACTCCAGCTTCCATATCCACGATTACCACCTCGTCTCTTTGCACGATAAGGTGACTCAGCAATGCCCTCAAAAAAGCGCTTTCGGGGCAAGCACACCCGCCGCCTCCCCGTTTTATAGCCCCTAGCACCAGTAGCCTTATGCCTTCATGTTCCAGAGAGAGTTTTTCAGGCAAATCCGTAACCTTGGGATTTAATGAAAAAAACTTTCCATACTCATCAGAGGCTCCGGTACGCTCCTTGATTAAGTCTTTCATCTGGCTAATCGGAACGATCTCCGATACATTTTTCATACCCAGCGTTACTGCCAAATTGGCTACCGGGTCTGCATCTATTGCAATGACCTTTTTCCCGTTTTCCGCAAAAACCTTCGCCAGAGCAGCAACAAAAGTTGTCTTCCCAACACCGCCTTTCCCTGAAACTGCGATCTTCATAATATCATCACCTTTATCTCTCTGTTGATTTATGTAATCATTACAAATTAGTAGTAATTATATCATGATTTCAAAATATTTATATAAGAAAAATTTCAAGAAATTATTTTTTGTCCATAAAAGTTCGGCAAGGCATGATTCTGGTGCTTGCACGAAAACCAGATGAAGACGGATAATACGAAGAAGGCAAAAAAGAATTGAATAAATGAAACAGAAGAGATGCACTTGTGGCGAGAAATAAAGGTTTCGCTACCAGCGACAGGAAAGATATTTGTCTATGAACTTTGCAGTGCAATTGAACAAAAGGGGTCCGTCTTGTTAAACAAGATAGGCTCTATTCTCATTTTAGGCATGATTTACTGAAGCCGTGCAGTTACAAATTCATGTTGCCCTTTAAAGCATTAGATAGAATTCAGGCTATTTATCACAATGCCTGTTATTAATTTCGGATAAAAATATGTTGACTTAGGGGGCATGACCTTACGTGCTGTAGCAATTTCTCTGACTTGTTCAATACGGGTAGGCCTAAGAAAGAATGCCAGTTGATACTGTCCAGACTTCACGAGCGATACGGCTTCTGTCTCCTCCTTCACATATTTCACATAATCTTTCAAGGTTACGTCGTTGGAATCTATACCCAACGCCTTGTTTATTATCGCACCGTGAAGGATACCCGCATCCAAATGTCGCCATTCGGGATGGTCTTTGGCAAATACCGCGTCAAGGAGTTTTTCGTTGCTCAATTGCAATTTATAATAGGTATCGTCCTGACCGACATACATGATAAAAGCGTGGCCTTTGGTCTCATTGCTGAGGCTTGACATGAAATCCTCTACGCTGCACCCCCTGCCTAACAGTTCGACTTTAAAAGACTCTTGTATCGATTGTAGAATCCGGTCAAAGCGATAATCCTTTATATTCCGTACAAGCCTATGGGCAGGCAATATCTTCAGCCCATTATTATTCATTGACACGCATACCATCATCACATAATCAGAAGGCAGTTCCGACCCGGCTCCGCCATTTTCTTTCCGCATCTGTTCTTTATAAACCAATGCAGTCTCATACCGATGGTGACCGTCTGCAATGAAGAGTGGTTTCTCCCTCATAAGGGTAACCAATCTGTCGATCGTGTGTTTTTCCTCGATTACCCAAAGCCTATTTTTCACCCCGGTATTATCTACAAAATTCACATCGGCTTTTGCAGGTGTTATCGTTGACAGATAACTATCGATCTCATTATTCTCATCGGGAAAAAGGGCAAAGATAGAGCTGAGATTTGCCCGGCATGACTGGGTAAGTTTCAAGCGGTCTGCCTTTGGGCCAGGAAGTGTCTGCTCATGGGGATAAATGTCTCCTTTATCAAAAGGTTCCAGCTTTACCAGCGCAACAAAGCCTCTCCGGACCAGCCACTTGTTACCAGACAAAAATTCCTGATCATAAATATAAACCGCAGGGGCGTCTTCCTGTTTAAGGACACCATTTTCCCTCCAACTCTTGAGAAATTCAGCAGCGCGGGTATATTTGTTGGATTCTTCGGTATCGCCGGGAAAATCCTTTCCCAAATCCAGGCGGATGATATTATTCGGGTGAATCTGATAAAATCTCTCTTGTTCCTGAGGCGAAATTACATCATACGGTGGCGTCACAACGGACGCCATGCCCGTAATGACATCTTGATTATACCGCAATCCCCGAAACGGTTTTATAATAGCCATAGTAAATTTATGATTTTTGATCTTTATATTCCATGTCGTTCACCTGTGTGTTTACGACAAAGTCCAAAATCGTAAGTCTGAAATAAGAAATTCCCCACTTCGTTCAAATGCCATCCTGGGGCATTAAGATTCTTCGGCTTCATTTCAGAATGAGATTTAGCGAAGAATGACAGATCTAGGTACCTTCCTCCCAGGAAGCAAGATACTTTTCCTGCTCTTTGGTAAGGGAATCAATCGAAATACCCATAGATTTCAGTTTGAGGCTCGCGACCCATTGATCAATCTCTTTGGGTACATCATAAACCTTTGGCACTAATTTTCCCTTATTTTTTATGACATGTTCGGTAGCCAATGCCTGAGTCGCGAAACTCATATCCATCACGCACGCGGGATGACCTTCCGCTGCGGCAAGATTAATAAGGCGCCCTTCTCCCAGGAGATAAACCGACTTCCCATTCTTTAAAACATACTGATCTACAAAATTACGAACCGATTTATTAATCTTTGATGATATTGTTTCTAATGCACCAATGTCTATTTCTACATTAAAGTGACCTGAATTGCAAACCATTGCCCCATTCTTCATGGCTTCAAAATGCTCTCTTCTGATTACATGAATATTTCCCGTTAACGTACAAAACAGATCGCCAATCTTGACTGCTTCACTCATTGGCATTACCATAAAGCCATCCATTGCAGCTTCCAGGGACTTAATCGGGTTAATTTCAGTAATTACCACATTTGCTCCCATACCCTTTGCACGCATAGCAAGCCCTTTTCCACACCATCCATAACCAGCAACAACAAACACCTTACCGGCCAGCAGGCTGTCTGTGGCACGAATAATGCCATCGATGGTAGATTGTCCGGTTCCGTAACGATTGTCAAAAAGATGTTTTGTATCTGCATCGTTTACAGCGATGACAGGGATCTTCAATGATCCGTCTTTCTCCATAGCCTTCAATCGTATCACACCGGTAGTCGTTTCTTCCATGCTTCCCAAAATCTGCGGAATAAGTTCTTTGCGTTCTTTATGGATAGCAGAAACCAGATCTGCACCGTCATCCATCGTAACGGTTGGTTTATGATCCAGTGCTGAGATAATATGCTTGTAATACGTTTTGTTGTCTTCCCCCTTGATAGCAAAGACCGGAATACCATAGTCCTTCACCAGAGCGGCAGCAACGTCATCCTGGGTAGACAAAGGATTCGAGGCGCAGAGAACAATGTCTGCTCCTCCGGCCTTAAGTGTCCTTGCCAGATTGGCCGTCTCGGCCGTTACATGAAGGCATGCCGACATCTTCATTCCTTGCAAGGGCTTTTCTTTTTCAAATCGTTCCTTTACTTGAGCGAGAACTGGCATGTCATTACTTGCCCATTCAATGCGTTTCTTACCACCCAATGCCAGATTTATATCTTTAATATCATGGTTCATGAATCCTCCTTTTCTTCTAAAGATTTCCTTAACAGATGTCTCTTTTTTTGAATTCTTTGTTAAGATAGTTTTTGGTTGGCATCGCTGTAAATAGCAAGGGGCACGTTGTAACGCGCCCCTTTATTCCACCAACTAAACACCCGCAGCTTTTCGCAAGGCGTCCACCATATCTGTCTTTTCCCACGTAAACGTATCTTCCGGGCGGCCAAAATGACCGTGACGGGCGGTAATCTTATATATAGGCCTTCTGAGTTTTAGCCGATCGATTATACCTTTCGGTGTCATATCAAAAACCTTTTCACAAATTTGAGTAAGTTTTTCGTCAGGAATCTTGCCTGTACCTTCTGTAGTAATGTGAACAGCAAGCGGTTTTGCCACACCAATAGCATAGGCCACCTGTGCTTCGCATCGGTCTGCCAGACCAGAGGCTACCACATTCTTTGCAATATGTCGGGCCGCATAGCAGGCACTTCGATCGACCTTCGTCGGATCCTTTCCTGAAAAAGCACCTCCGCCGTGGCGTCCCCACCCTCCGTAAGTATCCACGATAATCTTTCGTCCGGTTAGCCCACAATCACCCTGCGGACCACCGACCACAAAACGTCCCGTTGGATTTATATGATAAATTGTTTTATCATCCAATAAATTAGCTGGAATTACCTGTTTTACAACCTTTTCAATCATATCCTCTCTGATCGTTTCATATTTTACATCGGGCGCATGCTGGGTTGAAACAACCACCGTATGTACCCGGACAGGTTTATGATCCTCGTATTCTACCGTTACCTGGGATTTTGCATCGGGACGGAGATACTTCAATTCACCGCCCTGTCTCAATTCGGCGTGTTTTATGATAATCCTGTTGGCCAGCATAATAGGAAGCGGCATCAGTTCCGGCGTATCATTGCAGGCATAACCAAACATCATACCCTGATCACCAGCGCCCTGTTCCTTATGTAAACCTTCGCCTTCGGATACACCCTGCGAAATATCGGGGGACTGTTTTCCAATGCTGGTAATAACTGCACATGTGTTGTAATCGAATCCTATCGACGCATCAATATAACCAATTTCTTTTATTGTGTTTCTTACAATATCAGGAATGTTCACATTCGCCTTTGTGGTAAATTCTCCCGCCACAAAGGCAACACCTGTCGTTACCAAGGTTTCACATGCTACCCGGCTCATTGGGTCTTGCTCAAGCATTGCATCCAACACAGCATCAGATATCTGGTCAGCGACCTTATCCGGATGCCCCATAGACACTGATTCCGAGGTAAATAAATACCTTCCTTTCTTCATACTGATACTGTCCTCTCCTTCAATAAAATTTTTCTTAGTGCCTCTACATTACGATCAGTAGCACCCCTTTGATTTATCACAACCAATTGCGCCCTCTTGCCCATTTCCCGGGCTACGTCCGGACACTCCAATATATACATCATCGCATTTAAGAGCGCCGATTCATCCTGAACAATCTCTATGGCATCGGCCTCCTTTAATAACTGAACCTCCTCGCGAAAATTAAACGTATGCGGACCAACAATAACTGGTTTAGCCAGTCCCGCCGGTTCCATCATGTTCTGCCCGCCCTGAGGGACAAGGCTCTTCCCCACAAACACACAATCAGCAATGCTGTATGTAATTTGTAAATCCCCCATAGTATCGACGAGGATAACCGTTTCAGCTTTCGGTTCGCTTATCTTTTCTCCCTCATCGAGAAAAGTTTTTCTGACACACCGAAATCGTAAAGATTCAATGAGTTTAACAATCTCATTCACTCTTTCAATATGCCGCGGCACTAAAATGAGTCTTACGTTCTGAATCTTCTCTCTAATACGCTGGAAAATTCTTAATATAACGCCCTCTTCGCCTTCATGGGTACTGCCACAGACGATTACTTTTTCCCCTTTGTCAATTCCAAAAAGGAACATTAATTGCTTTTTGGTGTCTTCTGCGATGTCAGTCACAACATTATCATATTTCATATTCCCGGTAATACCTACCTGGGATTCCGGAACACCTAAATTCATAAGACGGGAGGCGTCAATCTCCGTCCTTGCGCAAAAAACATTTTCCTTTTTAGTCAAACCCGCAAAGAACTCTTTCGAAATCTTTCTTAACACGCGGTACCATTTCAGCGATCTTTCAGATATTCTGGCATTCAGCAACACTACCGGAATACGCATTTTTGCCGTGCTTATCAGGAAATTAGGCCATATCTCAAGCTCAACCAATATCACACAACAAGGTTGTATGGCATTCAGCGCCTTATTGACCACCCAGCTCAAATCGAGCGGAAAATAAAAAATCTTCTTACCATTAAAATACCTTTTTGCAACAGACATTCCCGTGTTTGTATTGGTAGAAAGAACAATATCCAAATTATTAAACTCTTTTTCAATGGATTTTACAAGTGTTTTTACCATTAGAACCTCTCCAACAGAGGCACAATGGATCCATATGCAGGATTTCCCGCCTTTCCTTCTGCCAATCCAACCCAAACGTTGCATGAAACCAGACCGATAACGTTCGCTGCTTGCAAATTTCAAAAAAAAATATGGCAATCCTATGGTAAGCGCTGTTACATATGCAGCATCAAACAGTTTCGACATGTGTGGAGAATGGACTTTCAGGTTGTTATTTGTTTTGTTAATCGTACTCAGAGTGCGACAACATAAAAACTAATTTACTCTGCCACAACACTGTTTAAACTTTTTGCCACTACCACACGGACAAGGCTGATTTCTTCCTGTCTTGATACTAACTTTGAGAGGCTCTATCTTACGCCCAGCCCGTTCCTCTGAGTCCGCGGCGGCATCCTGGGGAACACTGGCAGGCACTGACGACTCTTGCATCGTTTTCAACCCGGAAACCTCCTGATGGACATAATGATCGGGGTGCCATACATCTCTTCGTTCTGCTTCCTTACCCAATTGTAATTTAAAGATAAGATCCGTCACCTCGTCCCGAATTGACAAATTCATACTCTCATACATACCCAAGGCTTCTCTTTTGTATTCTATCCTCGGATCAATCTGGGCATATCCGCGAAGACCGATGCCCGATCTCAAATGGTCCATGGCGTAAAGATGATCTTTCCATTTTGTGTCGATCTTTTCCAGCAAGAGGATCTGTGCAATCTTTTCCATCTCTTCTTTGCCCATGGTATTTTCTTTGGTTTCGTATGCCTCTTCTGCTTTTCTTATGAATAAACTTTCCACATTTCCGCGCGTCTTTTCTTTAATCTCATCTAAATCAACAGACACGCCAAATTTTTGCTGAAACCAAGCTGCAAGATCGAAGGGGTCTTCCACTCCTCTCCCGTTCTTTGTATCGTAAGCAAAAGCTGTTGTCTCCCGGATGCTGTCCTCCATCATTCGGCAAACATAATCCCGGATATTCCTGCCCTCCAAAACATCCTGACGCAGTGCATAAACCGCTTTTCTCTGCTGATCCATAACCTCATCATACTCAAGCAGGTGTTTTCGTATTTCAAAATTATGTTCTTCAACCTTTTTCTGCGCTCTTTCAATGGACTTAGTAACCATCGAGTGTTCAATTGCCATGCCTTCTTCCATCCCGAAGGTTTTCAGCAGAGAACTAACTCGTTCTGAGGCAAAAATACGCATTAAATCATCCTGAAGCGACACATAAAAACGGGAAGAACCGGGATCGCCCTGGCGGCCTGAGCGTCCGCGAAGCTGATTGTCAATACGCCGCGCTTCATGCCTTTCAGAACCAACAATATGAAGGCCTCCGATAGCCGCAATGCCTTCCCCCAACACAATGTCGGTACCTCTTCCGGCCATATTCGTTGCAATAGTAACGTTCCCCCGCTGCCCGGCTTTTGCAACAATGTGTGCTTCTTTTTCATGCTGCTTGGCATTTAATACCTCGTGCTCAATACCCTCCCGCATGAGTTTCTCACTCAGCAATTCTGACCTTTCAATTGAAACCGTTCCCACCAGTATTGGTCTGCCTGTTTTATGCACCTCTACAATCTCTTGAATGATGGCATCAAACTTTTCTTTTTCCGTCCGATAGACCCGATCGGGAAAGTTTGTACGACGCATGGGTTTGTTGGTGGGAACTATAACGACTTCCAGTTTATAGATTTTGTCGAACTCTGCGGCCTCCGTCATTGCCGTTCCTGTCATCCCGGCAAGTTTTTTATATAATCGAAAGAAATTCTGAAGAGTAATCGTAGCAAGGGTCTGGTTTTCCTCTTTAATGCGTTGATGCTCCTTCGCCTGAACGGCCTGATGCAGCCCATCACTCCACACACGACCTTCCATCAAACGCCCGGTAAATTCATCTACAATAATTACCTCACCACCCTTAACAATATAATCTCTGTCATTTTTAAACAGATGGTGAGCACGGAGCGCCTGTTCTATATAATGCGGCCACTCCATATTTTTATCAGTATAAATACTTTCAACATTCAGTAATTTCTCAACTTCTTCAATACCCTCTTCGGTAAGATGCGCCATTCGTTCCTTCTCTTTTATCTCAAAATGTTTCCCTGTTTTTAAACGTCTGGCGGCTTTATCGGCTAAATAATATTTTTCTGTAGACTCCTCTGCGGGACCAGATATGATCAAAGGGGTGCGAGCCTCATCAATCAATATGCTGTCAACTTCATCAACAATGGCATAATTGAGGCCACGGCTAATCTGTACCTGTTCTTCCGTTCTTACCCTCATATTATCACGGAGATAATCGAAACCAAATTCGTTATTTGTTCCGTAGGTAATATCGCATAAATACGCTGCCTTCTTATCGTCGTATGCCTGGTTTGATTGAATGGCGCCTGCTCTTAGCCCTAAAAATTCATACAAAGGACTCATCCAATCCCTATCGCGCTTTGCCAGATAATCGTTGACGGTAACCACGTGGACACCTTTTCCCGGCAATGCATTCAGGTAAGCCGGCAGGGTAGCCACAAGAGTCTTACCTTCTCCGGTTGCCATTTCGGCAATCTTTCCCTGATGTAAGACAATTCCACCAATGAGTTGCACATCGAAGTGCCGCATGGTGCGATTGGGGCTGTCTGGATTAGGGGCAACAAGCACCCGGCGGCTCGCTTCCCTTGTTGTAGCAAATGCCTCTGGCAGAAGATCATCTATGGTTTCACCGTTAGACAATCTTTCCTTAAATTTGTCTGTTTTTTGACGAAGCTCCGCATCCGTAAGCGACATCATTTGAGTTTCGAGAGCATTGATATGCGCCACCATGGGCATTATCTTTTTGATCATTCTCTCGTTAGATGTTCCAAATAGTTTTGTTAGGAAACTCATAGGTAATTATGCCTTCCGTGTTTTTTTAAGAGAAACAAGGGGGTCTTTCATGCCCGCTGCATTAAACCAAATCGAATTTCTTGGTACTTTTAATATTCATTGCCCAAGAATTTCAAAGTTAAAATGAATGAAATTAGCTGGTTATTTTAAGCAAATGCCGACATATATGTCAAGGTAATGTTTATGGACAACAAAAAAGGAAGGCTGTTGAGCTATCCTTGATCAACAGCCTTCCAAGAAGTGCAATATTCTGTGTACAGATTGAAATACGTACTGAACACAGGCTAGAAAAGCCCCTTTACCTTCCCCGAATCAACATCAACATCCACGCGCCGGAATGCCGGGTCGGAACTCGTTCCGGGCATCAGTTTAATATCGCCTGCCATAGGCACTACAAACCCGGCTCCTTTGAACGTCAATATATCACGGATGCGTAATCTCCACCCCTTCGGCGCACCTTTTAATTGAGGATTGTCGGTGACAGAAAGATGGGTTTTTACCATACACGTTCCCATTTTTGAAATATCCGGGTCATTATCCAATGCCTTGATTTTTGTTAGGGCATCCGGTGTGAAATCAACCCCATCAGCGCCATAAACTTCCTTTGCAATCAGTTCAATACGCGTCTTTAACGGTGCACTTAAGTCATAAAGAAATTTAAAATTCGTTGGGTGGTTACACGCGTCAATTACTGCATCGGCCAGCTCCAATGCGCCCTCTCCACCTTTCAGCCAGTGTCGAGATACGGCAACACGGGACCCAGCCGCATCTGCAATCTTACGAACCACTTTAATTTCTTCATCGGTATCCGTATGGAAGTGATTGATACAAACCACCGGATTAATACCGGCCTTCCTTACCGTTTCAATATGATGAACAAGATTTTCCGTTCCTTTTTCCACCCACGCAACATTTTCCTCTTTATAAGCAGGATCAAGTGGACGACCAGGCACAGGAATCGGGGCGCCACCGTGACATTTCAGCGCCCTGATGGTGGTAACAACCACAGCCGCATTAGGCCTTTGACCCGAGTAACGGCATTTTAAATTCCAGAATTTTTCAAATCCAATATCAGCCCCGAAACCAGACTCGGTTACGTGGTAATCCCCCAACTTTAAGCCAATCCTGTCGGCAATAACGGATGATTGACCAATGGCTATATTAGCAAAAGGTCCTGCATGAACAAAAACCGGTTGCCCTTCTATGGTTTGCATGAGGTTTGGATTAATGGTTGAGACCATCCATGCAGTCATGGCGCCAGCCACTTCAAGATCGGTAGTTGTTATGGGTTTGCCTTTTTTATCATAAGCAACAACCATCCTGCCGATCCGTTCCCTCATGTCTTTTAAATCTTTTGCAACCGAAAGGATTGCCATGAGTTCCGAGGATACCGCTATAGCAAATCCGGATTCCATCATGAAACCATCCATCCTGCTGCCAATACCAATTATTATTTTTCTCAGCGCCTGGGCGCAAAAGTCAATAATCCACTTGAGTTCAATCCTATCGGGATCGATATCAAGACGTCTTAAATTGCTTTTTGCAAGCCTTTCATCATCGTAATTGAATTCATGTTGTATTCTGGAGGTGATGGCAACCATAGCCAGGTTATGGGCATTTATAATGGCATTAATATCACCTGTTAAGCCCAGTGAAAAAGGAGTCAATGGAATGCATTGGGAAAGTCCGCCACCTGCAGCAGACCCCTTGATGTTCATCGTTGGTCCCCCTGATGGCTGACGGATGGCGCCGATAACCTTTTTATTCCTTTTGCCTAAACCCTGCACCAGTCCCATAGTGGTGGTGGATTTCCCCTCGCCCAGTGGCGTTGGGGTAATGGCAGTTACATCAATGAATTTCCCATCGGGTTTATTCCCGACCCGTTTCAAAACCTTATCGAAATCAACCTTTGCGACATAATGTCCATGAGGAAGCAGTTCTTCTTTCTCCAGACCTAACTCTTCGGCCAATTGATACACCGTTTTCATTCGGTTTTCAGCGTCTTCTGCTATTTCCCAATCTGCATGCTTGGTGGGGTCCAATACCATTATTTCACCTCCTAAAAATAGATTTCTGTAAGAATAAAATCCAAATTCATTAAAATCGTCGCTGCCAGATATTAAAAATCATACATTTATGCATCAAGACACCAAGTCCGTGGATTATACAAATAAAATTTTTAAGGTCAAGAAAAATGACTCACAAGTATAAAGATTATCATTACTATATTTAAAATTTTATTGACACGGGCTTTTATAGAAATAAAATGCCCATCGGATGGCTATCCAACACGTGCCTCCTATAGGCAATTTTACGGTTAGATTCCAGGCAGTAGAAAACCACACGGGATTATTAGTTTATTTAAATAGCGCCTGAACGAAAACACATGCTTTTGTCATTTCGACCTAAGGGAAAAATCTTTAAACCCTGCAATTTTAACGCTCAAAAGATTTCTCGCTCCGCTCAAAATGACATTTTTGGTAGTTTTTATTCAGACACTAACTATTTTTAAAGTATAATTTCTGCACCCTTATCATCATCGTTACCATGAATATTTCATCTGCACCATACCTACGCTTGTGCATTATTTTCGTTTCAAAATTCGCCCGTTGCTTAAGAAAGGAGGAATCAATACATAATTAATTGCCGTAATTTATTTGTGGCTGATTTTGTAGTTCCTTCGCTCTTTGAACAACCCGTGAATTTATTTAGTAGTTCCTTTTACTGCGAAAAGGAGGAGGTTTTTAATGAAGAATTTATACCACGGTGGTTTGCCGGGTATTGTATGCAGCGCAATGATATGTTTCGCTGCATCCGTTTTTGCCCAAGAAACTGCACCACTATCAGCACCATCGGAAGAAAGCAAGATAGCCAGTTTTTTTAAAAGCGTAGAAATAAGTGGATTCATCGATACCTATTATAGCTATAACTTTTCAAAGCCGGATGATCAGCGGGGATCCGCCGGAGGATTTACCCGGGATGCTGCAGAGGGGGACTGGATAGACGTGAGGGCATTCGACAGGGAAAACAATTCCTTTACTTTAGACAACATCGAAATCTCCGTCTTTAAACCATCAACAGAAAAAGACCCCATTGGATTTGGCTTTACGACAAATTATGGTGAAATTGCACAGAGAATAACATTTGTGGATAGCGATGGTCGGCGGGATGGATCAGATCCATTGAGCAGTCAGGATTTTACCGTTAGCCAGGGGTTCATAACCTATAAGGCGCCTTTGGGGAAGGGGCTTGACTTTAAATTTGGCAAATTCGCCACCTGGATCGGCGCTGAGCTCTGGGAAAGCGTAGACAACCCCAACTTTTCCCGTTCACTCCTTTATCAGAATGCGGTCCCATTTACCAATACCGGTCTGGCAATTAGCTATCCTCTTCTTGACCAGCTAACGACTTCCTTTTATCTTGTAAATGGTTGGGATACCTTTGTGGATAACAATGACAGCAAAACATTGGGATATCAGTTTAACTGGAAGGTAAGCGAAAATACGAGCTTTATTTTGAATGGCGTTCACGGAGCGGAACAAAATGAGGACATTGCACCAGGCGCCGACAATAACTTGAGGCATTTCTGGGATGTAATCATGGTATTTAAACCTTTTGAAAAGACTGTGTTTAACCTTAACTTTGATTTTGGCACCGAAGCTGATGCCGCAGGGTCAGCCGGCGGTTCCGTGGCGGGGCATGGCAATGGCAAATGGTGGGGATTCTCTGGTATTGTTAGCCGGGACATTACGGATTATTTTGGGCTGGCCCTGAGGGGTGAATATTTCGATGACCATGATGGGGCAAGATTGGGAGTTTCAGCCCTTCATCTCTGGGAAATCACCCTCACCGTCAATTTTAAGATTATGGAAAACCTTCTGCTCAGACCAGAAGTCCGTTATGATGAAGGAAGTCGGGATATATTCGGAGGTCACGACAATGAACTTACCACAGCAATTGATGTGGCGTATCTGTTCTAATCATGCTATTATCCAATTACTTTTGGCATTCATCATTTACCGTGAAATGCCAAAATGATATAATCCCCCTATATCGCATAAAAAACAAAGGTATGGGGGGATTTTTATTTATATGAGACTATCAATTGGTGCCTTTATTCTTATTGTAATACCCCTGTTTTCCACGGCGCTTTACTTAAACGCAACCTGCGGTAATTTTATCTGCAATGACTTTAAGATTATTGCAGAAAACTCATTTATCAGGGAATGGCGATACCTCCCAAAAATCTTTACGAAAGATTATTTCTCTCTCTCCGGAGAAATGGGCTATCGTCCCCTGGTCATCGTTTCATATTTCATTGATTATGCCATATGGCAGGCAAATCCCTTCGGATTTCACACCACAAACGTTGTTTTGCATATCATTAATACGGTGCTATTTTATCGTTTGCTCCGTGCTATTTTGTCTAATAACAAGATCATTTTTCTCTCAATTTTGTTCTTTGTTAGTCATCCTGTCCTCGTAGAGACCGTAAACGCCATTGGCTATCGGGAAGACCTCCTGTCCGCAACCTTTCTCCTCGTCTCGTTTATTTACTTTATAAAATCTGACTCACTTTTTTACGCAGAACACAGGCAAATATTCCGTTGTATCATTTATTATGCCGTCTCTCTGATTTCCTATCTCTGTGCCCTTTTTTCAAAAGAAACAGCAATAACCCTTCCCATTCTGCTGATGTTATTTACGGTGTTTTTTCATCAAAAACCGTGGTCCTCCCTTACAAGAAGACTGAAGGGAATTTATGCAGGATTCCTTGTTATTTCCCTGTTCTATCTCGTCATTCGGTTTATGATGTTCAGCAACCCTGCATTCCAATCTGGCTACCAACCAGGCAGTTTTTGGGTCAATGCCTCCACCATGATAAAGATTCTTGCATCTTACATCAAACTGTCATTCTTTCCGCTTCATCTTAATGCAGACTATGTGGTTCCCAGGGTAACGCATCCGTGGGAAGCATCATGGATTCTTGCCGTAACCTTCGTATGCTCAATTTTTATCATATTTGCAATCCTGTGCAGAACAAGGAACATGTTTGCCCTTTGGATGTCGTGGTTTTTTGTCACACTCCTGCCCGTCATGATTATCAATCCGATAGACAATATCATGGCTGAGAGGTATCTTTATATTCCGGCAATGGGGTTTTGTGTGGCAAAAGGGATCCTCATTTACCGGATCACCGATCGCACCCTTTCTCCACACGCAATCCCAATGAGACAGATAGTACAACGAACCCTGGTTATCCTCATGATTGGGGGCTACGGAGTTACCATTATCCGGAAGAACGGGAATTGGCGGGATGAACTTACGCTGTGGACAAAAACCATTGCCGACTACCCGAACAGCTATCGCGCCCACAACAATCTCGGCAATATCTATTTCAATCAGGGGTCTCTCGATAAGGCAAGAATAGAGTATGAAGAGGCGTTAAGGATAAAACCTGACTATGCCCTGGCCCATAATGGACTCGGCAATATTGGCAATAGCATAGGCGATCCCGACAAGGCGATAGTGGAATTCAAAAAAGCCGTTAAATTGGATCCCAGCCAACTGCAAGGTCATTACAATCTGGCACGTGTTTATGAAAAGTTGGGGAAACACCACGAGGCAATTGATGAATATAATATTGTAATCCGCCTGAATCCCCATAACCTTGACACGTATTATGCGCTTGGAAGTTTATACCAGGGCGCAGACCTGACAGATAAAGCTATAGAGGTATACCAGAAAACAATTTTTCTGAATCCCGATATGATCGATAGTTATAAAAACCTTATTTTTATCTATCTTAACAAAAAAAATGACAAGGAAGTGGCCCGTCATTATCTGAAGAAATTGTTAAAAATAGACCCTGCACAGGCACAAAAAGAAGATATCCAGCAAGCCTTGGACCAGCTACGGTGATGAGGAAAAGGTATCTTAGGCAAATACCAATTCAGGGGAAAAGATGGGCCCACAAGGATTCGAACCTTGGACACGCGGATTATGAGTCCGCTGCTCTAACCAGCTGAGCTATGGGCCCCTGTATGACAAAGAAAAATTATAACAGACTCCTGTCTCTTTTCAATTTCATTTTCAAATAGCCCGTTTGAGTTTATTTTCTTCGACTGTTTCACCTTTTTCGTTTTACGGTTTCCGCCTCTGTTGCGTTTTTACTGCATATTTCGGCTTACGCAACACAGCATCTACTGTATTATGGATTCAGTATACAACCCTGCATTTCTGACGGCAAGGCATTCCAAAACATATTGAATTCTCTCATACATTCCTCTCTCCCCCAAATATTCTATGGCGCCCTGTCACGCATGAACCTCCCGCACCTTCTCTATAGCCCCTACGGGGCATTCCTCAACACATATGAGGCATCCCTTGCAATTATCGTAATCCGTAAAGGGGAAACCGTCTTCATTCACTGCAATGCAACCATCAGGACATCTGGCAACACAGGTCATACACCGGGTACAGGATTCATAATTCCAGACAGGCTTGAACACCCGCCAGTTGCCGGTCTTTCTCAGGGGGGTATTCCTCGTAGTATTTACGGCAGGACTGGAAATCATGGCCGGTTCGAAGGGGACATTTACAACCGGACTTCCTAAAAAAACGGCCTCTGATGTCTTTACTTCTATAGGTTGAATCGCATAAAAACAAGAGAGCGCCGCCTCCCTATTTTTCGCTACAAGCTCTTTGTCGGTCAGTATCTCCGATGCCTCCTTTTCAACTGCCTTTTTTAAGGAATCCTCTCTGAGGCCGGCAATCCTTGAGGCAACGCCACCGGCCAGGGTGCTCAGGACAGGCAGTCTTAGTATTTCAAGACTGATTTTCGTTATATCTAAGGCAATAACCTGTTCAGCGATTTTATATTTTTCTTTTGCGTCTGCAGGACTATGGGTTGTGTTTATAAAGACAACGCCGCCCTCTTTAAGCCTTGATAGGGGATTTGCCAAGGGGTCATTCAGGATGGTTTCATCCAGGATAATTACGATGTCGGGTTCAGAAATTACCCCTCGTTCCAGAATGGGTACGTGAGATATACGTGTAAAGGCTGTTATTGGCGCACCCCGCCTCTCAGCGCCGTAAAGAGGGAAGTCTTGAGCATGGTAGCCTTCAAAAAAGGCGGCGGTACCAAGTACCCTGCTTGCGACCTTTACCCCTTGCCCACCCCTGCCGTGGAATCTGACCCTGAGCATCTATTCAGCTCCAGAAACGTATGAGAGGATTACGAAAACTCCCTTTCTGCACTTTTATCCTGTGGGAGTTTTTGTGTTAAGACATTTCAATCGGATATGATGGATTAGCATTATACCACATCCATTCTTGATAAGACAAGAGACGGTTTTTGAATACGGGCGGTACAACAGGTAATTTATTTGGTTGCGGCTACATCACAACAGGCATGTCAATGCCAAGTATAAAATTTGACTTAAGATAAGGCATTTGTTAAAATTCGCTCTTCATATTATATTGCACAGCAAGGCCGCAACAAAATCTTCCCTATCAAGGAGGGAGCAGAAAACTTGTCAAAAAAGATTTTACGTAATGATACTACTAAGATTGCAGAGATTATCCTGAATTCGTTGTATAGGAATTTTTATTTTATTTAAGCGGGTCACAGGGTAGCACTGGCAAACTCTGTTTGTCTGTGTGATATATTTCAAATCCGTGTGTATATTCAAACACCATGGACAAACAAGTTTGTCCATGCCACCCTGTAACCGAAGACATAACTTGACATACAGATTACAAATTGGAATTCACCGGTAAGTTCTCTCGTTTTTTAAAATAAATATCGTATTTTTTGGAATAAGGATTTATATTATTGAGTAATTGGATTGTTAGCATTGACCTGGGGGGAACAAATTTAAAAGCAGGCATCGTTGATACGTATGGGAAAGTTCTCCATCGCCTTTCCACAAAAACCGATTCTGATGCAGACCCTCAGACCATTTCGAATCAAATCCTCGACCTCATTACAGCAACGATTCGGGGCGCCCAGATAAAAGAATCTGATATTCTTGGCATTGGACTGGGATCACCAGGCCTCGTTGATAAAGCGGGCGAAACGATCCTCTTTTCTCCCAACCTACCCCGTTGGCGCAATATACCTATAAAACACATCGTGTCAGAACGGTTTTCAAAACCCTGCGTGCTGGAAAATGATGCCAATGCTGCCGCCTGGGGTGAGAAATGGGTGGGTGCAGGCAAAAAAGTAAAATCGTTGGTAATGTTGACTTTAGGAACAGGGGTAGGAGGTGGTATCGTTATCGACAATAAGCTGTGGCGGGGCGCCAATAACGTGGCTGCAGAGATTGGCCACATGGTGATACAAATAGATGGACCACTATGCAATTGCGGGAACCGGGGGTGCGTTGAGGTGTTTGCATCAGCAACAGGCATGGTGCGACGTTTTAAAGAATTGCTAGATAACGGCGCCTTATCTTCACTGAAAGGTTCTGGTGAGATTACGGCAAGAATGATTAACGATGCCGCCATTCAAGGTGATAAGGTATCGTTGGATGTTATTGAAGAGACAGGTCGCTATCTCGGGATTACCCTTACCAATATCATGCATGTATTAAACCCGGAGATGATTGTATTGGCTGGCGGCATGGCTGGCGCCGGAGAATTATTGATGGGCCCTATCAGGCGAGTTACTACTCAAAGGGCATTTGAGGCATCATATCAAGATACGAAAATTGTGTTTTCAGAACTTGGAAATGATGCAGGAATTATAGGAGCGGCCGGATGTCTACTGAAAGAATTAGAAATTTCTGCATAATTGCACACATTGATCACGGGAAATCTACCCTGGCAGACCGCTTGCTGGAAAAGACCCATACCATATCGTCCCGGGAATTCCGCAATCAGATGCTGGACGATATGGATCTGGAGCGGGAACGTGGCATTACGATCAAGGCAAGCGCGGTTGCTTTGAAACTGGTGCGGAATGGCGAGGAGTATAATCTCAATTTAATCGATACGCCCGGCCATGTGGATTTCAGTTACGAAGTATCCCGGAGCCTTGGCGCCTGCGAAGGGGCATTATTGCTTGTGGATGCATCACAGGGCGTCGAGGCGCAGACCGTTGCCAACACCTATCTTGCCATGGAGCACAATTTAACGATTATTCCCGTCATTAGCAAGATCGACCTGCCACAGTCCCGTCCTTACGAAGTGCTTACCGAAATGGAAAAAACCCTGGGCATCGATCCTGCAGATGCATTAATGGCAAGCGCAAAGACCGGAGAAGGTGTTGATGAAATCTTTGGAGCTATAATCAGACGCATACCTCCGCCTAAGGGGAGTCCCAGCGCACCGTTAAAATCCCTGATCTTTGATTCCGTGTATGATGCGTATCGGGGCGTCATTGTGTACCTGCGTATCTTTGACGGCTCTGTTAAAGTGGGTGACGAGATATACATGATGAAGACAAACCGTTCGTTTAAAGTTGAAGAGGTCGGTGTCTTTAAACCTAAGATGGCAGCCAAAAATTGTCTTTCAGCGGGCGAGGTAGGTTACTGCATTGCCAATATAAAATCTATTCATGATGTCAAGGTGGGAGATACGGTAACTCACAATAGGGAAAGGGCTGCCGAGGCGTTGCCGGGATATCGTCCACCTATGCCCATGGTATACTGTGGTGTATATCCGGCGGATAATGCCGATTTTCACGTATTGCGCGAGGCGCTGGAACGGTTGAGACTGAACGATTCGTCATTTACCTTTGAACCGGAGACTTCCCAGGCGCTTGGGTTTGGGTTCCGGTGTGGATTCCTCGGTCTCCTGCATATGGAAATTGTACAGGAACGTCTGGAGCGTGAAAGCAACATCAATATTGTACAAACCGCCCCCAACGTGACCTATGAGATATTGAAAACCAACAAAGAGGTAATTAAGGTCGATAATCCGGAAAAGGTTCCGCCGGTAAATGAGATAGATGAATTCAGAGAACCGTTGGTCCGTGCCAGCTTTGTTTTGCCCACAGAATATGTCGGTACTATCATGCAATTTGCCGAAGGGCGCAGGGGAAGATATAAAGGCACTGAGTACCTCAGTGAAAGGCGTGCAATACTTATTTATGAAATGCCATTAGCTGAAATTATCTTTGATTTTTTTGATAAGCTGAAATCTGCTACACGGGGCTATGGAACGCTGGATTACGATTTTATGGGTTATGAGCCTGCTGACCTGGTAAAACTGGACATTTTGGTGTCGGGCAAACGTGTGGATGCACTTTCAACCATTGTCCACAGGAAAGATGCAGAGACAAAAGGACGACGGCTGGTTAAAAAACTCAAGAATGAAATTTCACGACACCTCTTTGAGGTGGTTTTACAAGCAGCAATTGGAAGCAGGGTTATTGCCAGAGAAACTATACGGCCGATTGCTAAAAACGTAACGGCCAAGTGTTATGGCGGTGATATTACACGAAAACGAAAGCTTTTGGAAAAACAAAAAGAAGGCAAAAAGAGAATGAAGTCCGTCGGAAATGTGGAGATTCCGCAAAAGGCCTTCTTGTCGGTATTATCTGTTGATGAATGAGGTGTAAAGTGGCTGATATAAAAGAAAAACAAGCAATTACCAGAGGAAAAGAGGGGGATAAAAAGAAGAAGGGTAAATTACGTGAAAATATCGAATCGATAATTATCGCCGTCGCCGTGGCCTTTGCTATCCGTTATTTTGTCGTGGAGGCATTCAAAATCCCCACAGGCTCAATGGCGCCCACCTTGTTAGGCGAGCACAAGAATGTGAAATGCCCGAATTGCGGATGGTTTTTTTATGCCGATCGTCAGAGTGAAAATGCCCAATGCCCTAATTGTCAATTCGAGATACGTCTCTCCGCTTATTGCGACGTTTGCGGCTCCAGGATCCGGTATAACTGGCCTGCATGGTTATGGAGGAAAGGATATTGTCAAAAGTGTCAGGTTGCAGTTAGCTGGCCAGACCTGGCGAACCGGATAATTCATGGTGGGAACAGAATCGTGGTGAATAAATTCTGGTATAAATTTAAAGACCCACAGCGGTGGGACGTTGTGGTGTTTATTTATCCGTTGTACGATCTCACGTGTAAAAATTGTTCTACACAACTTCCCGACACGGAGTGGCATGAAGGAATCCGGTGTCCACGATGTGGTTTAACGAAATTCTCAAAGCAGAAGAAAAATTATATTAAACGACTTGTTGGATTGCCTGGTGAAAAACTTCAGATTGTTAATGGCGATCTTTATATCAACGATAAGATACAAAGGAAGCCGGCTCCCGTGCAGGAAACGTTATGGCTTCCGGTCTACGACAGTAATTATCTGGCGAAAGAAGAGGATGCCCCGGTATGGATAACCGACGGCGATGCATGGCAGACCCACGACAAGTCAATTACACTGGATACCCTGTCCAGAGCAAATTCAAACGCATCACTCGCGACATTTGGACGAAGTATTTCCGATCAAAACGGGTATAATAGCCGGACCGGACATACGGAAATGGGCGATACAAAGATCAGCTTTGACGTTACCCTCTTAAAAGGTTCTCAACTCCTGACACTTGTCCTGGAAAAAAATAATGACATATTTACCGCCCTTATTCCCGCAGACAACGCTGATAAAAAAACTCGACTCCTGAGGAATGGAACGATTGTGGTGGAAAAGGATATCGGTTTGCAAACCGGACATTCGCATAAGATTGAATTCTCAAATGTGGATCGTATGGTATCCCTCGCCATAGACAATAAAGAGATCTTTGCATTTGACTATGACGATGGGATGGTCCCTGATCAGCGTTCCTTTGAAACAAGTAAAATTTGCTTTGGCGGCACCCGTATTCATGCCACCTTTGAGAATATTAAAATATTTCACGATCTTTATTATACCAGTCTCTCGTCGGGTACGTGGGGCACCACGAAGCCGGTACAGTTGGGAGAAAAGGATTATTTTATGCTTGGAGACAATAGCAGAAACAGCAATGATAGCCGCGTATGGAAGTTTGTCCCGAAAAAGAATATTGTTGGCAAGGCATTTTTTGTTTTCTGGCCTCTGAACACAATTAAATTTATAAAATAACGTTATGAATTTGCTAAGAGCAGAGGGATTAACCAAGTCATACGGCAAGCGCACCGTTGTAAATCATGTCAGTTTTGAGGTCAATGATGGAGAGATTGTAGGAATACTCGGTCAAAATGGGGCAGGAAAAAGCACCTCCTTCAGTATGATCATTGGCGCTGTCCGTCCCGACAGCGGCCGTGTAATCTTTCAAAATGAGGACATTACAGATCTTCCCATTTATATGCGTGCACGGAAAGGGATGGGATACCTGTGCCAGGAACCATCCGTCTTTCAGCGTCTGACAGTCGAGGAAAACATTCTGGCAATCCTGGAGACCCACCGGTACAATTCCGACGAGAAATATAAACGACTGATCGGACTACTAAACGAATTTAACCTGGCATCCCTGGCAAAAAACAAGGCTTTTACCCTTTCGGGTGGAGAAAGGCGACGGCTTGAAATCGCGCGGGCGCTTGCCAGCTCTCCTACCATGATCCTCCTCGACGAGCCATTTACCGGAGTCGACCCTATTGCTGTTGGCGAGGTGCAGGATATCCTCCTGAAACTAAAGAACAAGGGGATTGGGCTCCTGATTACCGACCACAATGTCCGCGAGGCGCTGAGTATTACAAATCACTCGTATATAATCAGTGAAGGCACCGTCGTTGCCAAAGGCACCACCCAGGAAATCCTGAATAACCCCATTGCGCGCCAATCCTATTTAGGAGATAATTTCCCTACCAGCGAACATCGGCTAGCCGACTTCAAAGACGTCCATAGCAAAAAGCCAAATGACTCAGACCAAAAGCCCATCATTCGTAAAGATACCAAGACCAGGTAATCGTCGTTATTCTGCATTTTTTAAGAACGAAGCTTCCCTGCAAATGAAAAGTATGGTTCAGCTTTGCTGTCGTTCCCACTTACCTTATGGATAAAGAAGAATTTCTCACCGAAGACGTTTTAGCGGACAAAATATATGATAGGGCGGTTATCAGAAAACTGCTGTCCCATGTATTGCGGTATAAGACATCAGGTTTGTTATCTGTCTTTATTGTGCTTATTACTACCGTTTTATTTTTACTGTGCCCGTATCTCTTTGGATATGCAATTGATCATGGAATCAGTAAGGGTGATACGGCGTTACTCTACAAAACGGCATTCGCCATCCTCGGGATCGAAACTTTAAGGCTCCTATTAGTCGTGGTTCAAAGCTATAACATTCAGGCCATTGGACAGAAGGTTATGCTGGATATACGCATGGAACTTTTTCGCCATGTTCAATCACTCCCCGTTTCTTTTTTTGATAAAAATCCTGTTGGGAGAGTTGTTACACGTCTGACCAACGATATTGCAGCCATTGGAGAGCTTTTTTCCGCGGGTGTTATCGTGGTAATCGGAGACATCTTCATCATCATTGGGATATTTGTGGCCATGATAATGCTCAACTGGAAGCTTGCCATCATCACCCTTTCCGTCTTCCCCATAATCGTGATAATTGCCCTCTGGTTCGGAAAACACATGAAGACTTCGTTCCGTGAAATACGGCGCAAGCTGGCAAGTATTAACGCATATCTCAATGAAAATATCACCGGGATGAAGGTCATCCAGCTTTTTAACCGGGAGAAGAGAAATTACGCCAAATTTGACGCAATCAATGATGACTATTTAAAAGAACAGGTCAAATATATCCGCTATTTTGCGATATTCCAGCCGGCAATTAACATGGTAAATGCATTAGCGGTAGGCCTGGTGATATGGTATGGCGCAGCGAGATACATGCATGGTTTTCTTACCCTTGGCGTCTTAGTGTCGTTCCTGGCGTATATTCATGACTTATTTGACCCCATCCGTGATATCGTCGAGAAATATAATATTTTTCAGGGGGCCATGGCGTCATCGGAACGGGTGTTTGGTCTCATGGAGGAACCAGCCGAAATAGATTATGCCATTTCTAATCCCGCCAGAGAAGTCCCTCTGAAGGATTTTAAAGGAGAAATAGAATTCCAAAATATCTGGTTTGCTTATCATAAAAATGATTATGTGTTGAAAGATATTTCTTTTCATATTAAACCCGGACAATCGGTTGCGCTGGTAGGAGTAACTGGCAGCGGAAAGACGTCAATTGCAAGCATCCTGACGCGGCTCTATGAAACTCAAAAAGGAACTATTCTGCTGGACCGGATTGATATACGGAATATAGAAAAGACAGGACTGCGATACGTTGTTGGATTGGTAAGCCAGGATGTCTTTTTATTTGCAGGCACCTTGCGGGACAATATCACCTTATTTAATCCTATGTCCGACACAAAGGTGTTAGAAACCATTGAGGTATTGGGGCTGATGCCCTTTATTGATCGCATGCCCGGCGGGCTCGATATGGAAATTGCCGAGCGTGGCGCAAATCTCTCGGTAGGCGAACGCCAATTTATCTCACTTTCCAGGATCATCCTGTACGACCCACAGGTAATAATCCTTGACGAGGCAACGTCCAGCATGGACACAATCTCCGAGGTCTTGATCCAGAATGCCCTTCTTAAAGCTACCAGAGACCGGACTTCTATCTTCATTGCCCACCGATTGTCCACCATTCTTCATTGTGACAAGATCATAGTATTAAGCAGGGGCGAGAAGGTGGAAGAGGGCAGCCATGAAGAACTTCTTCGTTTCGGGGGGCTTTACAGCCAGTTATATAAGATGTATATAAAAGAGAACCTGATAGAACATGGATAAGCATGTAAAATTATGGTGGTTTTAGACACGGAAAAGGGTAAAATTGCCATCAATGTATATGCACGTTACTCGCAGGCAATTTATACATCAAAAGGGTCTGTAAGCAGCCATGAAGTCTGACCTCACCTTTATCACCAACGAAGGAAACAAAAACCTGCAAGAAAGATTCAGGGTTCTTATTCAAGATACCCGGTTTTTCGATGTGCTTGTCGGTTATTTCTATACCAGCGGATTTCACGCCATCTATAAATCTCTGGAAAATACCGAAAAGATCAGGATTCTTATTGGTATAAGCACGAACAAGCAGACAACGGATCTCATTCAAAGGGCAAAAAACAATTACCAACCATCACTTACTTATTCTCACACCGAAGTTAAAGAACAATTCGAACAATCTGTCACTGAAGAAGTAGAGAATTCAGAGGATAATTCTACCGTTGAAGAAGGTATCCTTAAGTTTATTGAATGGCTTAAAAATGGAAAGTTGGAAATCAGGGCATATCCGACGGAAAATATTCACGCAAAGCTTTATATTATGACCTTTGTTGCAGGCGACAGGGATATAGGAAGGGTCATTACAGGGTCGAGCAATTTTACTCAATCCGGTCTTATTGACAATTTTGAGTTTAATGTTGAACTAAAAAACCGGGCTGATTATGAATTCGCATTGCAAAAATTTAATGAACTATGGAAGGATGCAGTAGACGTAAGAGAACGATATATCGACATAATTCAAATAAAAACCTGGCTGAATAATACCATTACCCCATATGAATTGTACCTGAAATTCTTGTATGAATATTTCAAGGATGAGCTTGGTCAGACAGATGAAGTGTTTTTGAAATATCTTCCCGAAAAATTTAAAAAACTGGAATATCAGGCGCAGGCAGTTTTAAATGCCAGGAAGATACTCCTTGAATACGGCGGTGTTTTTATTTCTGATGTTGTCGGCTTAGGCAAGACTTACATATCGGCAATGCTGGCAGGTCAGCTTGACGGCAGAACCCTTGTCATTGCCCCTCCGGTTCTTCTCGAAAAATCTAATCCCGGGTCATGGCTCAATGTCTTTTCTGATTTCCGGGTGCCGGCTGACTTTGAATCACTGGGCAAACTGGATGACCTTATTGAGAAAGGGACTGAGAAATATACCAATATTATTATTGATGAGGCACACCGTTTTAGAACGGAAACAACCATTACCTATGAAAAATTGTCGGAAATCTGCCGTGGGAAAAGGGTTGTTCTTGTAACGGCAACTCCCTACAACAATGCGCCAAAAGATATTCTAAGCCTTTTAAAACTATTTCAGAAGGCCAGAAAAAGCACTATCCCAAACCTTCCGGATTTAGAAGGCTTCTTTCATGGTCTGGATAAAAAGTTAAAAAAACTGGACCGGCAGAAGGATTATGGTAAATACATAAATACGGTAAAAGAAAATGCGCTAGAACTCCGTGAAAAAGTCCTCAAATATTTAATGGTTCGCCGCACCCGCACAGAGATCGAAAAGTACTTTTATAAAGACATAAAGAGCCAAAACCTTAAATTCCCTGATGTTGAAAAACCCGTTCCTCTTTTTTATGAACTTAATGATACAGAGGACGAAATATTCAACAAGACCATAGAATTGATAGCGAAGGAATTCAAATATGCCCGCTATATGCCCATGCTTTATTATGAAGGTAAAGTTGACCAGCTTGAACAGCAGTCACAGAGAAACATGGGCAAGTTTATGAAAATCCTGCTGGTGAAGCGCCTTGAAAGCAGTTTCTTCGCCTTTAAAAATTCGGTGGATAGATTCCTGCGCTCTTACGAGATGTTTATAAAAGAGTTTGATAACGGTAATGTTTATGTAAGCAAAAAACACACGAAAAAAATATTTGAATTGCTAGAGAGCGATGACGATGAAGCCGTTCAGCAATTGATAGACAAAGGCAAGGCGGAAAGATATGCAAACAGTGAATTTAGAGAAGGTTTAAGAAAAGACTTACAGCACGACCATGACATCCTCCTGGAGATTAAAAAACTGTGGCATCACATTGACCGCGACCCGAAGCTTTTAAAATTTTTGGGGGAATTATCCAAAAATCCGGTTTTGAAAGAAAATCACCTGATTATCTTTACAGAATCAAAGGAAACCGCAAACTATCTGTTCAAAAATATAAATGAACAATACCCTGATAAAGTGCTGTGTTTTACCGGCGATTCAGGTGAAGCAACGCGAGACAAAGTGATTGAAAATTTTGACGCAAGAGCACGTCATCCGAAAGAAGATTATCGGATACTGGTCTCCACTGAAGTATTGGCTGAAGGCGTTAACCTGCACCGCTCAAATACCGTGATCAATTACGACATCCCCTGGAATCCTACCCGCATGATGCAGCGGGTAGGACGTGTTAACCGTGTTGATACGCCATTTGACAAGATCCACACCTTTAATTTTTTCCCGACCAAGCAATCAAATGACCAGATCAAACTGAAAGAAGCGGCAGAGGCAAAAATCAATGCCTTCTTAACCCTGCTTGGCGGCGACGCAGAACTATTGACTGAGGGCGAACCCATTGGCTCGCACGAACTCTTTAACCGATTAATTTCCAAGCAGACACTGGAAGGCGAGGAAGGGGCAGAGGAAAGCGAACTGAAATACCTCCATGTGATAAAAGAGATCCGCGATAAAGCCCCAGACCTATTTGAAAGGATAAAACACCTCCCCAAAAAGGCGCGCACCGCCAAAACCCTGACAGGGTTCCAAACCCTGTCAGGGTTAATTACTTACTTCAGACGTGGAAAGCTGCAGAAATTTTTTAAAGCCGACATTAAAAATGTGGGGGAAGAAATGGATTTCCTGACTGCGGCAAAACTGCTGGAGAGCAGTCCTGACGAAGCAAAGGAAAAACTCCCCGAACATTTTTACGAACTCCTGGAAAAAAATAAAGAGGCATTTATTTTGGCGACAACGGAGGAAATGCCGCATCACGGGCAAAGGAGCGGACGTGACAGTGCTGCAAATATCCTGAGAATTTTAAAGGCCACCCTAAAGAACACACAAAAACTGACAGAAGACCAGGAACTATACCTGAAAAAGGTGCTTACCCAACTGGAGGAAGGCGGACTGCCCAGACAGACGGCAATCCAAACACTGAAGACCCTGAATGCGCTTAAGAATGAAATCATTAATCCGTTCAAGGTGCTGGCGGTGCTTCAGACCCACATCCCGGCAAAACTCCTGGAAGAACACTATGCCGAACAAAACCCAGTGATATTTGGCAAACGGGAAGTTATACTATCATTATATTTAACAGCAAAACAACCCTGACAGGGTTTGAAACCCTGTCAGGGTTAGTGGGTTACCTGGTCTTGGAGGAAGATTATGAGCACAACGGTTACGCCACTGCTACCAGGAAACTGGTATCATATTTATAATCGGGGTATCAATGGCGAAACCCTTTACCACACAGAGGCAAATTACCAATACTTTCTGGACTTGCTCGCCAAATATGTTTTCTGCACAGCAAAAGTCTATGCATATTGTCTTATGAAGAACCACTTTCACCTGTTGATTTCTATTCGTGATGATACAGAGAGGAAGCCGCATCTGTATTTTTCAGACATGTTTAACAGCTATACACAAGGGCTTAACAAACAACTGGGACGGACGGGAAGTCTCTTTGAACGTCCCTTTCGCCGTAAGGTGATTCTCTCCGAAAAACAACGGGTTCAGGTAACTATCTATATACACAATAATCCCCGGCATCATGGTATCATGGACAGCTTTGCAAAGTATCAATACTCATCTTACAGGACCGTGCTGTCGAGCGCCCCAACGAAAATAGAGCGTGAAGAAGTGCTTTCCTGGTTTGGTGGGCATGATAGTTTTGTGGCATATCATAGTGCTGGTTGTAATGACATTTCAGATGATCTAATATTGGAGTAATTAACCCTGACAGGGTTTGAAACCCTGTCAGGGTTAAAAAAAATGCTATGGATAAACATCAGGCACAAAACATTATCAAAGAAACCTTTGAAAGTGCTTTTGATAAAGGAAGGTTTGTTGGTTTTATCAAAAACCTTTTAAAGCGAATTGAGGAATCATCATTCACTTACCAGGGACAATTCATTCCTGATGCCTACAAGCCATATATCAGCAGTCTGGAACGCATCGGTAAATTCAATGACGGTGAAAACAGGATTGATATCCTTATCGTAAAACTCCAGAAAGAGACCTCCCTTGAACGCGCCCGTACCATGCAGCGCAACTTTGTCGCATGGTATCTGAACGGCAGCCGTGGCGGTGAACTAAAGGATGCTGCGCTGGTTGCCTTTGTATCGCCCGATGAAGAAGGCTGGCGGTTTTCCCTGGTGAAGATGGACTATAAGTTTGAACAAACTCCAACCGACAAGACGAAGGCAAAGGAAGAGTTCACCCCTGCACGGCGCTGGTCATTCCTGGTCGGCGCAAACGAAAACAGCCACACCGCCCAGAGCAGACTGGTTGATATACTGGCAAATGATGAACACAGCCCAACCCTTGCCGAACTGGAGCAGGCGTTTGACATTGAAACCGTTACCAGGGAATTTTTCATCAAATACCGTGAGCTTTTCATCCGCACAAAAGAAGAACTGGACAAAATAGTAGCGCAGGCTTCCAGCCTGCAGAATGAATTTAAATCGAAGGGGGTTGATACCGTAAACTTTGCCAAAAAACTCTTAGGCCAGATTGTCTTTCTCTATTTTTTGCAGAAAAAAGGCTGGTTCGGCGTTGTCCGCGATGCCGCATGGGGCACAGGCTCTAAACATTTTTTGCATGAACTTTTTGGAAAAAAAGTAACTCAAGCTTCCAGCTTGAGGTCAATTAATACGAACCACAATCAGGATGCCTGCGATACTACAAATTTCTTCAACAACATTCTGGAACCGCTCTTTTATGAAGCCCTGCGTATCGACCACAGCCATGATGATCACTATTTACAGCCGATTTAACTGCAAAATCCCATTCTTAAACGGCGGTCTCTTTGACCCTATTGGCAGTAATGGCGGGTACGACTGGGTGCATACCGATATCTGCCTGCCGGATAGCCTGTTCTCCAATAAGAATAAGACAAAGGAAGGCGATATTGGTGACGGCATTCTGGATATTTTTGACCGTTACAACTTTACCGTGAGAGAAGACGAGCCGATGGAAAAGGAGGTTGCCATTGACCCTGAACTGCTGGGCAAGGCGTATGAAAAGTTCAATGCCATCCGTCCCGACAATTTTGAAGAATATAAAAAGGCATTAAAGAGCGGAAAAAAAGGCGAAGAAAGCAAATTCAACAAACAATACGGCGTCTATTACACCCCGCGTGAGATTGTCCACTATATGTGCCAGCAGAGCCTGATTAATTACCTGCATACAGAATTGGCCGATTCTAATTCCAACTCTGACAGGGTTTCAAACCCTGTCAGAGTTAAGTCAAAAAACGGCATTGCCTCCAATCAAATATTAGGCGGAAAACAGTTGTCTATATTTGCCAAAGAAGGCAAACAGAGGCAGTTGGACTTAAGGATTGATCCCAACCCTGACAAGGTTTCAAGCCCTGTCAGGGTTAACAAGGTAAGCAAGGAGGACATTGAAACCCTGATCCACCTCGGCGAGCAGGTTAGTGAGAATGAAGAAATAGCACTGATCAAAGAACAAAAAATCTTAGAGGGCAAACAGAAGTCATCGGATTACAAATTAAAACTACCCGAAAGCATCCGTAAGAATGCTGTACTGATTGACCGGAAATTAGCGGACATCACCGTCTGTGACCCTGCGGTAGGTTCGGGCGCCTTTCCCGTGGGCATGATGAGCGAAATAGTCAAGGCAAGAAATGCGCTGTCCGTGTTCGTAACTCAAGCTTCCCTGTCTGCGTGCGGAGACGTCCAGGGAGGCAGCTTGAGCCCAGAAACCCTGACAGGGTTCCAAACCCTGTCAGGGTTAAAGTCAGATACGCCGAGAACAACTTACAGCTTCAAACGGCACTGCATTGAAAAATCCCTTTACGGTGTGGATATTGACCCCGGCGCGGTGGAAATCGCGAAACTTCGGCTGTGGCTATCGCTTGTTGTGGATGAAGACGACATAAAAAACATCAAGCCCCTGCCGAATCTGGATTACCGTATTATGCAGGGCAACAGCTTAATCTCAGAATTTATGGGAATTAATTTTGATGCCGATACGGGAAGAAAAAGCGACAGCATGTTAATTAAAGACGAGGCTGATGAATTGATAAAACAGTTTCAGGAGAAAAAAGACGAATTTTTAAATGAATCGAACGTATCAAGAAAGACAAAACTGAAAGAAGACGTTGATAACCTGTTGGTTGAAATATTTGAAACCAAATTGAAGATTCAAAAAGCAGATTATTTTAGCAGACTGAGGGAGATTGAAAGAAAACATTTAAGCTGGCCGACCGCTAAGGAGAGAGACGAATGTATCAAACAGGATAAAGAAAAACTTTATAAAGAATCTGGTTTTAACCTTGAATCAGCGGAAAAGCAACTGAAAGAATTTACCAGCGGCAGGAAGATAAAACCGTTTTTCCTGTGGAAGCTCTATTTCTCTGAGGTGTTTCATGAAAAAGGCGGGTTTGATGTGATGATTGCCAATCCGCCGTATGGTGCCGAAATTGATGAAACCATGCTTAAAAAGATAAAACAAAATCTTGTTGATACAAACAATTCAAATAGTGCTGCTCTGTTTATAGATTATGGCAAAAACAGATTAATTGGAAGAAAAGGAACGCTTACTTTTATCGTGCCTAAATCACTTCTCTATTCAGAAAACTGGTTTAGTCTTGTTAAATCAATGCTTGGAAACGTCAGTATCCTTGTGGATGTTGAAAAAGCCTTTGAAAACGTAAAACTGGAACAGGTAGTATTCGTTTATAGCAAATCTATTTATACAGATAATTATGTAGCAAGAAAATTTCTAGACAGCGAGTTTATTCGTACAACAAAAATACCCAACGACCTTGTACTGGAATACAATGCCTGGATATGCGATGTTTCTCAGGAAGAGTTGGACATAGCAAAAAACTTGAAGGTGGAATGCGTTTATATGAAAGATATTTCAGAAACAAAAAGAGGTGTTGGACTTCAAAAATATCTTTCTTCAGAAGGAGATTACCCTGTCATTGGTGGAAAGAATATTTTCAGATACGGCTGCAAGGGAGTAAAAGGTTATTTATCAAAGGAGATTCTTAAAAGCGAACGAAGTAAATTAGCCTTCATGCAACAACCGAAAATTATTTCACAAGACCTCGTGGCTCATATTCAAAATCCGACTCCACGTATCATGATTACTTCATTTTTTGATAGTACCGATAAAATTATTGGTTTAGATACTGTCCAAAATACAATAGTTACCAACAAGGAGTTTGATTATAAATATATTTTAGCTTTATTGAATTCTACCTTTGTAAGTTGGTACACATATAAATTTATTTACTGCTCAGCGATAAGGACAATGCATTTCGATAATTATTACGTTGGTAAAATCCCCATTCCTAAAAGTTCTCATCGGGATCAGCTTCCGGTTATTGCCCTCGTTGACCAAATCATCACCGCAAAGCAAAAAGCCCCCGATGCCGACACCGCTGCGCTGGAAAGACAGATTGACCAAATGGTTTACAAACTCTACGACCTGACAGAGGAGGAGATTGCGATTGTGGAGGGGAAAGAGCAGAAATTATGTTGGCAATAAAATGGCTGATTGAGTTATAATTTAGTTGAAATTATGGACGGAGGAAGAATATGAGTACAAGAGAATTGCTTATAAATGAAATTGAGCAAGTTCCGGAACCTCTTCTTAACGAGGTGTTAGATTTTGTTCATTTTCTTAAAGCAAAGATAATCCGGGAGGGAATTGCTTCTGCAGTTGCAAGCGAATCCTCTCTTGGAAAAGACTGGCTCAAAACCGAGGAAGATGAAGCATGGCAAAATTTGTGAAAGGCGATGTGGTTGTAATCCCTTTCCCATTTTCTGACCTTACCCAATCAAAAAGACGCCCCGCCCTTGTTATAACTGCATTGGATGGAGATGATTTAGTCCTCTGTCAGATAACCAGCCAAACAAGTAAAGACAAATATGCAATTTCCGTTAATGATGATGATTTTGAAACAGGGGAATTAAAGCAGCCAAGTAATGTAAGACCCAACCGCATATTTACAGCCGATGCCCATATTGTCTTGTATAGAATTGGCAACTTGAAAAATACGAAGATTTCTGAAGTGGTAGAATCTATCGTCGAAATTATCCGAAAATAATATATCTACCCTCGTTGACCAAACCCTCGCTGTGAAAAAGAGTATCTGTGGTTGCTGGAACAAAGTGGAACAAATCTTCCAAATTGACAAATTATACCCGCACACCAATTCATTGGTGTATGGGTATATCTGAATGGAAATGTTCAAAGATACATCTTTTCCCCAATCCCCATTCCCCGTTTTCACGAGGACAAGTTTCATGTGGACAAGTTCCGTGAGGACAGATCGCCTTTTGATAAATAGTATTGCATTCCTATTAAAGGGCTGTTATTATAGGAATCCATTCCTAATAAAGGGGATAGTATGCTTGAAGAATTATTTCGCCTCAGCCAGAATTTTATACGATTAAACAGCAGGGATTATATCAGATATTTCCTTAGGCACAATCCTTTCAAGAGCCGTTTTTCTATTGTAGTCGGCCAGAGAGGAGTTGGGAAAACCACAGCCATTATACAGCATATCCTCGCCTCGTATAATAAGCATATCTTTACGACCAAGGCGCTTTATATTCAGTCTGATCACTTTCTCATCGGCAACCGGTCTCTGTATGAAATAGCAGAGCAATTCTATAATCTTGGCGGTGAAATGGTATGCTTTGATGAGATACACAAGTATCCAGCATGGTCAACGGAATTGAAAAGCATCTATGACACATTCCCTAAGCTCACGATAATAGCCTCCGGCAGTTCTGCATTAGAAATTTATAAGGGTAGCCGTGATCTAAGCAGGAGGGCTGTGGTTTATCGCATGGTTGGGATGTCGTTCAGGGAATTTGTTGAGTTTACGCTCGGAATAAATCTTAAAAGCGTCAGCATTGAAGAAATAACCAAAAAACACCAGAGCATTGCGCATGAGGCCATCAAAGCAGTGGAAAAGAAAGACAGAAAAATCCTCGCCCTTTTTAAGGAGTATCTCGAACATGGGTATTACCCGTATTTCAATGAATATAAAAGCAAGGAACTCTACTATATCACCCTTGAACAGAATATACACACTACCCTTGAAGGCGATTTGATAGCCATATACCCCTCTTTAAGCGGCAACAGCATAAAAAAGATTAAAAAACTTTTGTCAATCATTGCTGGTTCTGTTCCCTTTACGCCTGATTTAAAAAGATTAAAGACATTGCTTGATGTTGGTGATGAGAGAACCCTGAAAACCTATCTCAAATACCTTGAGGATGCGGGAATAATTCTTACTGTCTCTAAAAGCGGCAGGGGACTCAGGGAGTTGGAGAAACCTGAAAAGATATATCTTAATAATTCTAACTTAACTTACGCTATATCAGGCAATATTCCAGTGAATGTTGGAACCATTAGAGAGACATTTTTTTTAAACATAGCAAGCGCTGCATATAAGGTATCAACGCCTAATCAAGGGGATTTTTTGATTGACGGCAAGTATATCTTTGAGGTTGGAGGGAAGAGCAAGAACTTTACTCAGATAAACAAGATACAGAATTCTTTTTTAGCTGTGGATGGAATAGAGCTTGGGATAGGAAACAAAATCCCACTATGGGTTTTTGGTTTTTTGTATTAGAGGAAACAAGGAACGGCAAGGAAAGGATGGGGCGAATCTTTAAAATTGACAAATTCTATCTGAATGGAAAAGTTCAAAGATACATCCCTGCCTGGTGGCAGATAGGTTTCCCCCACTCCCCATTCCCCGTTTTCATGAGGACAAGTTTCATGAGGACAAGTTCCGTGAGGACACGACCATTATGAAAGACCCGGATTGCTCACAAAATTATGACAAGTAAGCCAAAGCCCACGGATTTGGGGAGACACATTGACCCATTAAGAGTTTACTGTCTAAAGGTTTTGACCAGATGGTTTACAAACTTTATGGCCTCACACCTGAGGAAATTGAGATTGTAGAAGGGAAGGCATTATTTTTTCCATTTTTTTATTGTAGAGACAGGTTTCAAATCCGTCTCTACGCGGAGTTTCAAAACAGATGATATTGCTCAAAAACGCAAATCGATCAATACATAGATGGTTAAGAAGATTTTTATCATGCATATCTCTCGCACGGCAGACTTCCAGACAAATGGGTAAAAATTTGAGGTTTACCGCGATATCACCAGGCTTGTAAAACGGCAGGGTGCACAAGCAGTTGCGCATAAAGCGCTGGACGACAGGCCTTTTTATCTCACTTTATTTGTGCCGTCTCACTTCAAACACTTCTGCAATTCAACATTTCTCCCGAGAATCGGGCAAAAAGCCTGGGAGAGAATCGCGAGAGAAGATGGAACTTTGAGATGAGTGAAATTGCCGCTCAAAACTTTTAACCTTTTCTCAAAGACAGTTTGACAAGATATCCAAACTCTTCCAGCTTAAGCAGGAAAGAGGTCGCGGCAAATGCAGCAAATGCCAAAAGCATAGGGATAAACAGCCGAAGCCCTTTGGCATAAAGGCTTCCGCCACCGTTTAAATCAGGAAACATCCTGAGAGTGAACCAGCCAGCCACAGCCATTGCTAATGAGGCAACTACCGTTTTCAGTAATGAGGCAAAAACCTCACTTTTTATCTTAATCTGAAGTCTTTTTTGCAAGCTCAGGGTCAAAATAACTATCTGTACAATGGAGCTGATGGCGGTAGAGAGCGCAAGGCCGCCTTCCTTTAATACCCAGATAAGCGAAAGATTTAACACGAGATTTAGCCCAACACAGGTTGCGCCGATTTTTACCGGAGTAACGGTATCTTTCACGGAGTAAAATGCCCGGATTAAGACATGCAACCCGCAGTAGGCCCATACCCCAATGGCATAAAAGAGGATAACGCGTGATGTCCGGTAAGCCGATTCTGCATCAAACTGATTTCGCCGGTAAAGGAGATCGATGATCGGTTCCCGAAAGACGATAAGACTCAGCGACGCTGGAATCCCGATGAAAAGAATAAATTTTAACGCCCTGTTAAAGGCCGTCGAGAAATTACTCCAATCTTCCCGGACTGCATGGGTGGAAAAGAGTGGAAACACAGCGGTAGCCATGGCGATCCCGAATACCCCCAAAGGAAATTGGATCAACCGGTCGCTGTAATAGAGTACGGATGCGGCACCGGCCTTCATGGGAAAAGGGATGGTCATTCCTCCCAGGGTAAAGTGATCCGGCCCGCCTTGCGGCGAGGAAAATCCAACGGCAATAATGCTATCGAGTAAAACGTTGACCTGAACAATACCAAGCCCAAAGACAATGGGAGCCATGCGGGTTAATACCAATTTTAAGCCCGGATCCGTAAATCTGGGAATAAACTGATAGTATAGCTCTTTTTTACGAAACGCAGGAATCTGAATGATCACCTGAACAAGACCTGAAAGGAAGGTCGAGATGGCCACAGCATAAATCATGGTGCCCAACGTCTTCCCTGTGTAGGGAGCAACGACTGCCCCGATGATCCAGCATATGTTCATAATAACCGGCGCAATGGCGGGCATAAAAAAATGACGAAGGGTGTTCAGCACCGCACCCATAAAAGCGACCAGGCAGATGAAGAAGACATATGGAAACATGATGATAAGCAGTTTCAGGACGAGTTGCCATTTTTCCTGTATCTGGAATGCCCTCGGAATAATAAAAAAAGACCCTTCCCCCACCAGGACAATACCACCTAAGATAATAATGAGCGCTGTAGCAACAACGTTAAAAAAGGTCAGGGCTTCTTCTCTGCCGTGCTTTTCAATCCGTTCTGTAAAGATAGGGATAAAAGCTGCACTGAGGGCACCTTCACCAAAGAGCCGGCGAAATAAATTTGGAATCTTAAAGGCAACCGTGAAGGCATCCCACACCATACTTGTTCCAAAGATGCTGGCGCAGATCATGTCCCTTGCAAGGCCCAGGATGCGGCTTAAAAAGGTGCAAACGCTGATAGTCTGCACAGAGCGGAGCAGTTTTTTTGATTCAGACACAGGTGTTTGTGATACTCCTTCGGAACTTGTTACCGACCCTTATGCTCTCATACATAATTTCTCTTCTTTTTATTTTTCACAGATTTTAAGGGTATTTTCAATATTTGCAATTCTATTCGGCATTTCTTGACCTCTACCGCGAGAATCTGAAAAATTACCCGTACGCTGTGTCTGCACTATTGCGACTTCCCCCATCTAAACCATAGTATACATGCTACGGTTTTGTTCGAGAACAGGATCATATGGTAAAATAGGGAAATTCAATACGGTTAAATATTATCACAGAGTTACTATGAATTCCAAGATATAAAATAACGCAGTGTGAGTAAAAGGGAGATTTACGAAGCGATTTGTTGAGCGCGTGTATCGGCTGGTTAAGTGGCTGTTAGGGGAATTAGTGTTGGAGAAGATAGAGAAGATAGAGAAGATGAAATCGCCCCCGTCATATAAGTATAAACGAAGTTGCGTGGCAGAAGTGGTGTAAGCATGGCATGAATGTTATGGTTTAGGCATAAGGTAATTTGAAATCCCTCTGAGCATGGCAAGACTACGCCAGGTACACTTTGTCATACGGTGTAAAGGCGCGGGGTTATAAAAAGATAAAGGCAGGTGTCATCCCCTTTTAGTATTTTCCACCGTAATTGCATCCATCGGACAGCATTTTTCAAACCCCGGCGGGATATTCCAGCTTGTTGCCTTCCCGGCAATAATCTTTGCCTTATCTTCAACCAGATCCATAACCCCTTTTGCATTTTCAACGCAAATTCCACATCCCACGCATCGCGTCGGGTCTATACTCACCGTAGTGAGGGTATCATCTTTTTTTATGTTGGCCTGATCAAGGTAATGAATAGACTTTTGTTCTGGAATTATGCCCGAATATGTCAGGGAGTGTTTTTTTATCTGTTGCCGACCTGCACGGTCGTAATGGAATATTGACCGGCCACATCGCCCGCATGTATGCAACTCCTGCAATTTTTCCAGGTAATCCATAACCGTTTGTACCACCATGGCATGGCTCCATGTCAGAGGAGAAACGGAAATTGGTTCACCGGTAAACGGGTTTATTTGTTCTGCAAGCACACCGGAGGGCAACGCACGGGACACGGTCCATCTGAGATAATTTACGACGCGTTCAAGGTCTTCGATAGACTTGGCAATCGCTACATAGTATTGCGCCAGCCACATGGTACAGATTATCCAGGGATTTCCCGGAATCGTGTCGTCACTCCCAACCCGCTGATAGAAGTCGCGCTCATAGCGTGCAATACCCCCGATTTTTGTCTTGACCCATAAGGTATCTTCAATCGCTTTCATGGTATTTTGTACCTTGATATCATCCGGGGCGTATACACCAAAGGCAAACATCCCATACAAACTGGCGTCAATTGTTGCATCAATTTCATACCCACCGTCTTTCTTTGGATAGATCATGCGCAGAAATCTCTGATGCTTTTCACTGTAGAGATATTGATCTATTGCCTTTTTAATCTGCATTGCGGTCTGCCGGTATAACAATGCCTTTTCCGTATGGTAAAAGATATCGGAAAGGTTTGCGGCGGCCAGGAGTCCGCCATATACCGTCGCCGCCGTAAAGGAGAGTATGCCGCGCCTTTCTTCCCATAGGTCGTAGGAAGGGAGTGGCAATCCTGTCTGTTCATCCCGATAGCTTACCAGAAAGTCCGCTGCCTTCTCAATAAAGCCGTGATAAAGAGGACGAATCTCATCCGTTCTTCTGTACAGATCATAGTAACGCCCCATGGCCCAAAGGATCAGGGCTGTTTCATCTTCCTGAATGGGCACATGTATCTCCTCTCCTTTTACCCAGGGATGCCAGGAACTTCCGAAAGAACCGTCAGGGTTGTATTTATGCAATAAAAACCCATCTTCCACCATAACGCTTGCACAGAAGTTGTACGGTGTGATGGTGTTTGCACAGAAGTTGAAAAAATTTCTACAGGTAGTCGTATATCCTGCTTTCATCAATGCATAGGCGACCAAAGCTCCGTCTCTTGGCCACATATAACTATAAGTATCTTTTGCAAACTGCTTAATATCGGAATCGTTTGCCGCAATAATGGCGCCTCCGCTGTCTATCTGGGTCATAAGGACCAGCAGACTTCTTTTGAAAAGATTCACAACGTCTGCAGGCAGATTTCCAAAATTAAACTCCTCTTTATTTACCCAATATTGCCAGTAACATGCAGTTCTGTCGATTATTTTTTGTGGTTTGTCGTGTAAAAGAATGTCGTTCAGGGAGTCCACCTCGCCATAATTTCTGCCAGCGGCGATCCAGTAATAGGCGACGGACTCTTCATGGGGTGGAATAGTCAGTTCAATGCCAATGGTCGAGTCAACAGACCCTTGTGCAATAGGATTTCCGCCCAGGATTCCGTCCTCGGCGTCACGCCATGTCCCCTCAGCGCCGCGGAGTCTTTTGATCCCCGTTGCATATTCTCGCACCCCCCACACATCTCCGGCAGAGCAATTGATTAAAAAATAGCGGGGACCCTTGTAGTGGATAAGGCAATTCAGTTTTGCATCATAAAATACGGTATCGCCAATCTCGTTCTCCATGACGCTCAGATCCTGATGGAAAAAAAGCCGGACTTCTCTTTCGTAGTTTTTGAGGTTCCGGACGATTACCTTACGGACATAGATATTTTTCTCAAAGTCAACAACATCGTTGCAGGCAAGCTGAATGCCCAGCCTTTCGTTTAACGCCCGCGTATCTGTTACAAGGGTTTCTTTCACATATCCCGCGACGATCTTCCATTCCTTTGCGTTGACCCACGAAAAGCCTTCGTGCGTCCACACACCAAATCTGTTGGGATAGCCGAGGGTTTGGTTTTCCTTTCCCACCCGCGGATAGTATAAATCCCTGATGTTGTAGTCGACGTCAAATGCGATCAACAATGAACCATTTCCAACGGGAATATCTCTGGGCAAAGTTCTTTTCTCTCCTGATAGATGTCAAATTATATCTTCGGTTACCGGGCGGCACGGACAAACAAGTTTGTTCATGCCACACTGCAACCCGCTTAAATAAAATGAAAATTCCTATACAATTGAATCAAGGAAATAATAAGATGCAATACGTGGGATACAACGAGACCGGAAATCTTTTCAAATCTCTGAGTTGTTACAAATTTTCCTGTCCGGGTCTGGGGTATAACTGGGCTTGTTGGACAATTTCGCGAACGGCCTCTTCCCATTCAACGGCCATGATATGGACGCCGGCGACACCTTTAACTTCCCTGACCTGTTCGATAACCTCCAGACATATTCTGATACCCTCTTCCTTGCCTTTCTTGGCGGCAGAAGCGGTTGTCATGCGATTTATAATCTCGTCGGACACATCCATGCCAGGTACGTTATGTTTCATGTGTCTAGCCATGCCGACAGACTTGAGCGGAGCCACACCGGCCAGGATAAACGCCTTTTCATGGAGACCCATGTCAGCAACCATCTTCATCCATTCTTTGAATTTTTTGGTATTATAAATGATCTGTGTCTGAATGAAATCGGCTCCGGCAGCAATTTTCTTGGCAAGTCTGATCGCGCGGAATTTAAAGGGATCGGCAAAGGGATTCTCGGCAGCACCAATGAAGAACCGTGGCCCGGCCGTCTTCAACTCTTGTCCACTCTGGAACTTACTTTCATCCCGGAGCGTCTTCACCATGTGAATCAGTTGGATGGAATCGATGTCAAAGACGCCTTTTGCCATGGGATGATCACCAAATTTCTGATGGTCACCCGTTAAACACAACAGATTTTTTGCACCCAGTGCTGCAGCACCCAGGAGATCGCTCTGGATGGCAATGCGGTTCCTGTCGCGGCAGGTCATCTGAATAATAGGCTCTAATCCTGCATCAAGGACTATACGGCCGGCAGCAATGCTGGACATACGAACCACGGCGGTCTGGCAATCGGTAATATTGAAAGCATCACAATAGCCTTTTAATAGCTCTGTCTTTTTTTCTATTGCAGAACGGTCGGCACCACGAGGCGGTCCCAGCTCTGCTGTTACGGCAAATTGTCCGCTTCTGAGGATTTTTTCTAAGTTACTACCGGATTTTATGACAGAACTGTTTTCAACCATGGGAACTATTATAATAAATCCACAAACTAATTTGCATAATCGTATAACTTATAACATTTGTGCTGTTTCACAATCTTTTCGCATAGTACAAAAGAATATGTGTATCTACTAAAACTAACCTGTAAGCATTTAGCTTTCGTAGTTCTCTTAGTTTTTCAACTCAGTTTTTTCATTTATACTTTTGAAACTTCTGGATTATTCTCTGCTATTTTTAAAGTTTCATCTTCGGGTTAAAGAATTTTCTAAAACTTTGTGAAGATTTGTACTTTCGTTCTTTTATAAAGTATCTTTCGCCAACATGCTTTCATAGCCTATCTTGATAAGAGCTTTATTGTTTTTTCATGACCAAATGTTCGAGAATCATCTTTCGTGGATGGTTTTCCATGCCAGTTGTCCAGTCCTTGGGTGGCACAATCGTTTCCATCGTTGCTAATAGTTGCTGGGTATCGAGCTGATCATATATTTGATGCCATACACAGGGGGTTTCCTGGGAAACTTCACATTTTCCATTCTGTGAACCGCCACACGGTCCGTTCAATAAACTCTTTGCACATCGGCTTATAGGGCACAGCCCTCCCGTAGTTTCCAAAATACAATTTCCACAGCCAGCGCATCGTTCCCAAAAAATGCCCTGTTCGGTAGGGCCTCCCATAAAGGTAGTGTTTAGGCCGGGGAATATCCTGATCTTGGGGAATTTCTCGGCCATGTATTGCACGCCTACGCCGCAGGCAATGGAAAGAACGGCATCACAGTCCTTAATCACCTCTTTAATATCATCAATGAATTCCCATTCACACTGTCTGAGTGTGGAATCTTCCTTAACCTCAACCTGTCTGCCTTCCAATTTGGCGGCAAGCCGGAGTTGTGCTGCAAGTTCTTTAACCTGTTTTTCACCTCCGGTATGGCATATGGTTACGCATGAACCGCATCCGAGCACGCAGACCTTCTTAAACCCGGAAAGCATCTTTTTGATTTCTGGAAACGGTTTTGATGACGCTACGATCATAATAACAGACCACCACGAATTTTCACGAAACTGTAAGAAAGAATCTCAACGCAGCACAGCCACAATCAGGTTATGTCTTCGACTACAGGGGTGCATGGACAAACTTGTTTGTCCATGTTGTTTGAATATACACATGGATTTGGAACATATCACACGGAAAAAAAGTTTGTCCGTGCCACCCCGTAACCCATTAAAAATCCAGGTTTTTCAATTTACAAAAATCGCTAGAAACCTTATAAAACAAGGATTTACTGGCTCTTTGAAAATTTAATTCGGACAAGAATAATACCATTAAATTAAACGTCTTTTATTTCCCACTATTGTCCTTTGTGAGAAACGAACTAATAGAGGGGTTTGTGCGGTACGATAGATTTTTCAGCTCATCAGCCATCTTAAAAGCAATTTCAAGGATTTCTTTGCCGTTCTGCGAAGAAACAAAACGGGTTTGAAATCTTTGGATATCCATCCCCAATCCACTTAAAAGCTGGCTGGTAAACTTTGACCGCCTTTCAATCCATTCCTGTTCCTTACAAAAATGGCAGGTATCGTCCTTGCACGCCGTTACCAATACCCCATGAGCACCTAACTCAAACGCCCTGAGGTATAACGAAGGCTCCACCTTGCCCAAACCCAGAACACCTACCCGCTTGAAATGAAAAACCGGTAAGTCATCTATTGCGTTTTCCTTGTCCTCTTTATAAGCACTATATTGGCAATAAAAATTAACAATACATGGTTTTGTGTCCTGCACAAACATTCCCTGGAAAACCGAATCAAGGGCTTCTTTCCCACAATCTTCCAGAGGGGTTTTAAAACTGATTGCCTTTGCGGGGCATTCCACAACACATAAACCACAGGATTGACAATCTCCGTCGATATAAGCCGTAGTATTGCCTGTTTCAATCTTTGGCACTTCAAAAGGACACACACGAACGCAGGTAAGGCATCCGATGCAAAGATGATCGTCCACCAGGGCGCCCGCACCGCAGTTCATGCACCGCTGCGCCTCTCTTACCGCGACATTCATGGAGAATCCCAATTCTACCTCATCAAAGTTATTCAGCCTTTTATCCAAAGCCATGGTAGGCATCTCTTGTTTTTGCTCTTTTTTGATAAGCGCAATTTTGGATACAGCCACATCGGGCACGGCAGGTTTGTGTGCCCATTTTTCATCTTTCAGCGACGTATTTCTCAAGGCATTATGAATAGCGATAGCCGCTCTTTTACCATGGGCCATACTTTCGGTCATGGTTCCCCGCCCAAGTACGACATCACCTCCGGCATAGATATTACGAACAGAGGCGCTGAAAGTAGTTGGATTAACAATGATCGTGCCACCTCGTGTAACCTGAATGTCTTCCTGGCCTTGCAGGAAAAAAAGATTTGATGCTTGTCCTATTGCAAGAATAATGGTATCCGCTTCGATAATTGATTCAGACCCCTCATAAAAGGCTGGATTGAATCGCCTTTGTTCATCAAAGACATATTTCACCTTAAGGGTCTCCAGGCCTGTTACTCTCCCATCTTTTCCGATGATACGTTTTGGTCCAACCGAGTTACGAAGCACCGCTCCTTCATGAATAGCTTCCTCGATTTCAAAATCGGTAGTTGGCATTTCCCTCCGGGATTCGAGACAGGCGACAGACACCCTGTCGGGTTTCAACCGTAGCGCCGTCCGTGCACAGTCCATAGCAACAGCGCCTCCACCTATTACAAGCACCCGTTTTCCGATTTTAGCCCGTCCTGTCGTATTCACCTCATTCAAAAAGGGGATTCCTTTAATGACGCCATCGAATTGTACCCCTTCAATGTTTAAAGTGCGGCTTTCTAACAAACCCACACCAAGAAAAATCACAGAAAACCCGTCGTTCTTCAGACTGTCGAAAGTTATATCTGTTCCAAATGTTGTATTATATCGAAATTCTACGCCCAGCTTTTTAATAAAATCAACGTCATCATCAATAGATGTCCTTGGGAGACGATAGGTTGGAACCCCCATTCGAAGCATACCCCCAGGAGTTGAATTTGATTCAAATATGGTGCAGGAATACCCCAGAAGGGCTAAATCGTTTGCTGCGGCAAGCCCGGCTGGACCCGCGCCAATAATGGCGATCCTTTCCGGATAATTCTCAGCAGTCGTCTTCCTGGTTTCTTCGGAAAAATTATCACCCAGAAAACGCTTGAGCCATGCGATTGCGACCGGGGCATCAATGCTGTTTCTCCGGCATTTTGTTTCACACGGATGGGTGCAGATGCGGCCACAGGCTGCTGGCAAAGGATTTCTTTCCCTCACCAGACGAAAAGCCTCGCTGAAACGCCCTCTGGCTATGAGCTGAACATAATCACGGGCGTCTTGTCGTATGGGACAGGCCAGGATACAGGGCGCCTCTTCATTTGTTTTTTTGTCAGATATTGTACGGGTGTTTCTTGTCATAACCAAATTTTACTGATTTTGCATATTGTCAGAAATTCACGGCAAAAACTTCTACTCTCCCATTACTTTGATAATAACACGCTTACTGCGCTGACCGTCAAATTCTGCGTAAAAAACCCTTTGCCACTGCCCAAGGTCTAATTTACCCTCAGTTACCGGTATAATTGCCTGATGTCCAAGGAGGAGGTTTCTGAGATGTGCATCGCCATTCACTTCACCGGTCCGGTGGTGGTAATAATCATGGCCTTCCGGAATCAGTCTGAGCATCCACTCTTCGATATCCCGATGAAGTCCGGGTTCTGCATCATTAACGAAGATGCCCGACGTTATATGCATGGCAGACACCAGAATCATGCCTTCTTTAATACCGCTCTTCTGCAAGACCCGTTCGATTTCACGTGTAATGTTAATAAACTCACGGCGTTTTTTGGTTTGAAATGTCAAGTATTCAGTCAAAAATTTCATAGAAAAACCTTATTCGTTCAATGCTCAGAATTTTAAAGCAGGTACAAGGTATGAACCCTGCCCCTCCATAAGACCTCTTGGAATTCGTATGCCTGTAACTTTACTCTCCGGTCCAGTTACTAAAATGTAAATTCTACCAGCAATCTTAAGCTATTCAAGAAAATTTCATTATTTTTCCGTTACCTCTTAGCCATCCGGTCATCAGCCTTGTCTGGCCTTCACAAAAACCCTCATGCATCAGGAAAAAAATCCACAAACCATAATTTGGCAATGCGAAAAGGGAATACCTTGTTATCTTTTTCGATAATTTTCTCTTCTGACAGAAGAGATTTCATTCGAAAAATTTGACAGTATTTTGTCTATTACATATTTTACCTGGAAATAATTTTCAAGGCTTATTGTATTATGTCCAAATGACCGTATAAAAGTCCCTCCGCAAACGTGATGATACGACCAATATACGTTTTATGAGACAGCTATTAAACGCTGCTAGATTTTACTTCAATCTTCAGAAAAAATTCCCTATACTATATTAGTACGAACGTTTAAAAAACAGCGTTGCAAAAATGATTCATCCCTTACCGGAAGACGCCACACGAGAAGACATTCAATACCATCTTTATGTGCCAGAAAAGATCAGAAAAGACCAAGAGTTCAAAAAACCGTAAAGATTTTCCCTGGGTGGAAACCAAATTACACCTTGCAATTTCCCGCTGCGGCTGAAACTGGTGTTGGGGTGTCACAACAATCAGAGGTCAATAGGATATGTATATCGTATGGAGGAAGCGCGAATGAATATCACTCTCCGTCCGGGCAATGCCGCAGACGCACTGTCTTGTGGGGCGATCTGTTATGAGGCCTTCAAGACGATTGCCAGGCAGCACAACTTTCCGCCTGATTTTCCCTCGCCCGCGTTCGCCGCGGAATTTCTGTCAGGGCTACTGACGCATCCCGGCGTCTATGCGGTGATCGCAGAGTTTGACGGCCGGGTCGTCGGCAGCAACTTCCTCGACGAGCGCTCGACCGTGGCGGGCATCGGCCCGATTACAGTCGATCCTGCCATGCAAAATCGGACGGTCGGACGCCAGTTGATGCAACATATTCTCGATCGGGCAACGCAGCGGCGTTTTCCGGGGGTTCGGCTGATCCAGGCAGCTTATCATAACCGATCACTTTCTTTGTATACCAGGCTGGGATTCGTGGCCCGCGAGCCCTTGGCCAATCTGCAGGGGGAGCCCCTCGATGTAAAAATTCCCGGCTACACGGTACGCCCTGCTACAGAACAGGATCTGGACGCCTGCAATCGGATCTGTGTGCAAGTCCATGGCCATGACCGTAGTGGAGAGCTGCGCGATGCGATCCGGCAGGGCACTGCGACCATCGCCGAGCACGGGGGACGTATCACCGGCTATGCCACACCGGTCGCCTTCTTTGGCCATGCCATTGGCGAGACAAACGAAGCGTTGAAAGCCCTCATCGGGGCGGCACCCACGTTCCCGGGTCCCGGCTTTCTCCTGCCAATCCGCAACGGGGAGTTGTTCCGGTGGTGTTTGGACCATAGACTCCGTGTGGTCCAACCGATGACGCTCATGAGCATGGGTCTTTACAATGAACCCGCGGGCGCATTCCTGCCTTCGATTCTCTACTGAGCCTGCATCATTCATGAACAAAACGGGTGGGGGTGGCCCAAAGGCACGTGGGATGATGGGAAACTATGGTGAAAAAGCCAGAAAAACAGGGACTAAGTTGTTACATACCCTCGTTTGTATTTCGAATCAGGATTTCTGCCTTTTCACGGTAATATGTCTCTTCCAGTGGGTATTATCTGTTTCAGGATAATCGGACCGATGGTGAACACCGCGAGATTCCTTGCGTTTACGGGCGGAGGCTACAATGAGACGCGAAACCAGCAGCATGTTCTGCAACTCCCATCCCGTTGGATTGGCAAACTCTTTATCCATAACATACCGGCACCACATTTCAATCATCTCTTCCGCCTCAAGCAGGTGTTTTTCGTCCCGTTCTATCCCGGCATCCCTCCACATAAGACTCTTGAGGGAGTTTCCAATATCGTTCAGATCCAGCCAGCTAATCTTTGATCCGCCTGCAAGCTCCTGTATGGGGTAAGGAAACAATTCCCGTTTCGATCTTTGGATGGATCTGCTGGCATCTATCCCGGCAGCAGAGCCCGCCACCAGGCCTTCAAGCAACGAATTGCTGCCGAGCCGATTGGCCCCATGCATTCCGGTACAGGCTACTTCGCCGCAAGCGTAAAGCTGTCGGATGGTTGTTCTGGAAAAACGGTCGACTTTAACTCCGCCAATCATATAATGAGCACTGGGACGGACCGGTATGAGTTCCCTGGCAATGTCAATTCCAAAAGATGCGCAGATTTCCCTGATCTTGGGGAAACGAGAGTATAACCGCTCCTTGGGAATATGACGAATATCGATATATACATGGGTATGATCCGTCTTCTGCATCTCTTTCAGGATACTCTGGCTAACGACATCTCGTGGCGCCAGTTCGGCCTGCGGATGATACTTTGGCATGAACCGTTCGCCCTTTTTGTTTTTTAATATACCCCCTTCACCTCTCACCGTCTCCGTGATGAGAAACCGCACTGCCCCGGCAATGTAAAGCGTTGTGGGGTGAAACTGTACAAATTCCATATCCTGAAGGGTGGCGCCAGCCCGGTAGGCTATTGCCAATCCATCTCCTGTTGCTACCCCAGGGTTTGTTGTTTCACGATAGACTTGTCCGCATCCCCCTGTTGCAAGAATGGTTCGCTTCGCCCATATCAGCATCTTTCCTTTCTTTGCGTGCCAGGCAATAGCACCGTGACAAACTTCATCTTCTGTAATCAAATCGATTATAAAGGTATGTTCAAAAACCTTGATATTTTTGTTTTCTTTTGTAACCCGGATGAGGGTTTGTTCTATTTCTTTTCCGGTAGAGTCGCCCTGGGCGTGAATAATGCGGGGAAAGCGATGCCCGCCCTCCTGAGTAAAAATCAAAAGGTCATCTTCTTTGTCGAATGATGCACCCCATCCGATCAGTTCATTTATCCGCTTAGGACCTTCGCCAATAATGGCTTTTACTGTCACTGCGTCACACAAACCCTGCCCTGCATCCAGGGTATCTTTGATATGTTTCGATACCGTGTCTCCGGCGGAGAGAACAACCGCCACGCCTCCCTGAGCATAGGCAGTATTGTTTTCATCCATCCTTTCTTTGGTGACAACCAATACGGCATCATGTCTCGCCGCCTGTATAGCAGCGCTGAGCCCTGCTACTCCGCTTCCAATCACCAGGACATCGGTAAAAACGTGAGCAGTCGTACGGCTATCAAAGGAAATGAGATATCTTTTTGGTTCTGTTTGTTTTTTCACAGAACGAATTCTATCTTTAATAAATTTATTTGTCAAAGAAAACTGCTTTTCGCCAAGATTTCCCACTTGCATATTGAAGAAAATGTTGTAAAATTCATCTTAACCCTCTCTAATCCCCTAAAATATTTGGAATTCATTAATACTCAAAGAGATATTCCTTTATGAGAACAATAATTACAGGCGGTGCAGGTTTTATTGGTTCACATCTATGCGATTATTTGATAGAAAAGGGGCACGAAGTAGTATGTATTGACAACTTGTTAACCGGTAAAATGGATAACATTGTCCACGTGATAGGGAATTGTCAATTCCGTTTTATAAAACACAACGTAAGTGATTATATTTATGTTGACGGGCAAGTGGATAATGTATTGCATTTTGCGTCACCAGCCAGCCCTTCCGATTATTTGGAATTTCCTATACAAACATTAAAGGTTGGTTCTCTCGGTACGTTGCATAGCCTTGGGCTTGCCAAGGCAAAGAGAGCCAGGTTTCTTTTAGCCTCTACCTCTGAGGTATATGGCGATCCGCAAATCCATCCGCAGCCGGAGGATTATTGGGGGCATGTCAATCCCGTAGGACCCAGGGGGGTTTATGATGAAGCAAAACGATTTGCAGAAGCAATGACCATGGCGTACCACCGGTTTCACGGCATAGATACCAGAATTGTGAGAATATTCAATACGTATGGTCCGAGAATGCGGGTGAATGACGGCCGCGCACTACCGAACTTTATGTGTCAGGCATTGAGGAATGAAGATATTACGGTATTTGGAGACGGTTCGCAGACAAGAAGTTTCTGCTATATCTCTGACCTTGTGGAGGGCATTTATCAACTGCTCCTTTCGCATGAGCATGATCCGGTAAATATCGGAAACCCCGAAGAGATAACCATCCGCCAGTTAGCACAAGAAATGATTGCGCTTACCAACAGCAAAAGCAAGATTGTATTTAAGCAACTTCCTGTTGACGATCCTAAGATCCGGCAACCGGACATTTCCAAGGCACGAACCGTCTTGAAATGGGAACCAAAGGTTCTGCGGGCAGAAGGAATGCGAAAGACACTGGCATATTTCAGGGATGAGTTAATTTCCGGTGGAAAACGTGTATGAAAAAAGTGGTTGCCATTTTTGGCAGTCCGCGCGTCAACGGAAACTCCGATATATTGCTCAATCAGGCTATAAAGGGTGCGGAGGCAAGTGGCGCCAAGGTTGAAAAGATCGTAATCCGCGATTTACAAATCGCCCCGTGCAATGCCTGTGACGGTTGTTTTGAAAAAGGTACATGCGTTATCTATGATGATGTGCAGCCAATTTACTCACACCTTGTCGATGCGGACGGCATTATCGTCGCTTCTCCTGTCTATTTTATGAGTGTGAGTGCGCAGCTGAAAGCTTTTATTGACCGGTGCCAGCCATTTTGGGCAAAAAAGTATATCCTGCATCTTCCGGTCAGGAAAGGTATGGGAAACGCGAATGGTTTTCTGATTGCAACCGCAGCACGGAATGCGGGAGATGACTTGTTTGCTGGTGTTGTAAAAACAATAAAGGCCTTTTTTCACGTGCTAGACGTAAAATACACGGGGGAAATATTGTGTTGTGGAGTAGAAGAAAAAGGTATGGTAAACATGAAACACGACTTATTGCAAAGGGCATTTGATGCCGGCAAGCAGTTGCTAACATGGTAACGACTTCTTGAGGAAATAATCTGGTATGAAACAAGGACCTATAAGAGGAAAGGCTGAAGAACGACAACGCCGTTGTCCCGGTGAGTCTTACACGATAAGCAATTCCGTGTGTAAGGGGAGGCAGAGAGTAAATTATCCTAAATGTAACGTGTGTCTGGAAAGGGTTGAACCAGGAAATCTTACCCAATCACCTCAAGAATCCAAATTGTCGCGGGATATATTTAAGAGCTACGATATTCGCGGAAAATATCCCACAGAACTAAATGAAACAACGGCCCATAAGATTGGAGCATCCATAGCCCAGTTTTTTAAGGAAGAAGAACCAGATGTGAAAAACATTGTTGTCGGAAGGGATATGAGAGCCTCTTCCCGATCACTTGCCAACGCCTTGATTGAAGGGTTATGCACGGCCGGGCTTAACGTCGTAAATTTGGGTGTAGTTTCAACGGAGATGATGTATTTTGCTGTGGGTCACTACCAGTACGATGGCGGGGTAATGGTTACCGCTTCTCATAATCCTGCCGAATATAATGGATTTAAAATATGCAGAAAAGATGCCGTCCCCGTCGGTTTTGAAACGGGGATCGAACGTATTTCAAAGCTGACAAGTCAGTATCACCCGCCGCGTGGTGAACAACTTGGTAAGGTTATCCTGCGCGATATTTTTGGAGATTATAAGAAGCACGTCCTGAAATTTGCCAGTAACCTCAGACATCTCCGCATTGTTGTTGACGCAGGAAATGGAATGGCAGGGAAAACAATTCCTGTCGTCTGCGAGGGGCTTCCTATGGAAATTATTCCTCTTTATTTTGAACTGGATGGGACATTTCCCAATCACGAGGCTAATCCACTAAGACCTGAAAACATGGTTGATTTACAAAAAAAAGTCCGCGAAACAAGGTCTCATCTTGGAGTAGCTTTTGACGGAGATGCTGACCGATGTTTTTTTGTAGATGAAATGGGAAGAATCATTGGAGGCGATATTATTACAGCGTTGATTGCAAAACAGATTCTTGAACGAGAAAAAGGGGCTACCATTCTCTATGATCTCCGCTCAAGTTGGATTGTTCCCGAAGAAATAAAGGCAAGCGGCGGCATACCACACCGCGAGCGTGTCGGCCATGTTTATATGAAAGCGGCCATGCGGGAAAAGAAGGCTGTCTTTGGCGGAGAACTATCCGGACATTACTACTTTAAAAATAATTACTACTCTGATTCGGGAATGATTGCCTTTCTTATGGTTCTGGAAATTCTGAGCTCAAAACGCGTACCCTTCTCAAATATAGTGTCTCCTCTCAAACGGTATTATTCTACGGGTGAAATAAATTTCAAGGTGGAGGATGCGGATGAAAAAATTGCGGAGATTGCCAAGAAATTTTCAAATGGGAAAGTAGACTATATGGATGGAGTTACCGTAGAGTATATTGACTGGTGGTTCAACGTCAGGAAATCAAATACGGAATCCCTGCTTCGTTTAAATGTGGAAGGAAAAACACAAGAAATTATGGAAAAAGGGAGAAAATCCTTAATCAGCATCATTCAAGGGAAAATGGTATAAAACAAATATTCCAAAACGTCGTGTTAACTGCTTATATTGGGCTTCATGGTTAGCGTATCTGTCGATAAGCCTATATTGCGTGTGAATAGGTGCTCAAGCCAGAAGGTTGTCTTCAAAACTCAAACAGGTGAATAAGAATGTCTTCTTTTGGTCGTATTATTAGTTTATCGGTAAAAATTAGCCTGTTTGCTGCTATCGCTTGCTCCTATGTTTTCCTTGTCAGCTCACATCATATAATTTGGGCAAATTCATCAATTGGTGAGGACACAATAGATATAAAGTTTAGTAACGGTCAATTATCGGCAACGCTAAAAAATTCTCCGCTGGAAAAGGTATTAAAAGAGATCATGTCACAGAGCGGCGCCAGGATATGGCTCAATGATTCAATTGATGGAACCGTTACCGCAGAATTTCAAAATTTGCCTGTTAAAGAAGCGATACAAAAGATTTTAAGAGATAAAAATTACGCCTTTGTTTACTCTGTCCACGATGGAAAAGAAGGAAAGCTTTCGATTGTAAACGTCAGTAAAACTAACGAAAGATTTGCGAATGAAAAGGCATCTTCTGCCCTCAAGCCACCCACAAAACCGGTACCGCCAATCGTCAAAAAAGACAAACCGAAAAAGGACACGATTTCCTTTGAAACCCTTGCAAAAGACGCTTTGGAGCATGAAGATTCAGGGAAAAGAGAAGATGCTATTATAGCCTTAGGAGAAAGCAAAGATCCCAGAGCGATAGAAATTATCTCAAAGGCGTTGGCAAATGATCCCAGTGAGGATGTGCGATTAAGCGCTATCGATGCCTTAGTGGATATCGGCGATAAAAACATTATCGATCCTCTTTCCAGCGCACTCAATGATCGGGATCCCTGGGTACGCGAAAGTGCAGTTGAAGCATTAGGTGAGATAGGCGGAGAGGCAGCCATTGAGTACATAAAAAATGCGCTCAACGATGAAGATGGCTCCGTCAGAGAACTTGCCCAGGAAATCTTGGAGGAACTCAATACCAAGAAGTAGATCCATCCCAAATTTCAAATCAGGCAAAAATCATCCAATACAACATACTTGAAACGATTGAGGCGGTGAAAGGATACAATACCTTTTAGCACCCAAAGGGATTGTTAAAAAACCCTGTTCGCGTATAAATCTTTTGGCAGTAATTTTCATTTTTACAAGGTGGTGTGAAAAGACATGGAATGCTCCTGCCATACAACAAATACCAAATTTTGCGTAATCCTTTTTTTGAACCACACCTCTTGTCTTTCAACCCTTAGAAAGGGCGAGGGGATCTAGATCATCTGTCCTAAGAAGATAAACCCTCATTTTATGATGATACTGTTGAGATGCTTTCAGAGCTTTCTTATGATATCACCGTGATAGGGTGACTCTTACAGAGAAATGACCTTTCCATCCTGCAGGAAGGCAATTCCTTTGTCATGGCCTCTTCGAAAGAAAGGTATAAACGGCTACAAATAATCAATCGAAGCAAAGCGCACTATTTTAGTTATTCCCCTTTTAAGATTACGCAATATTCCCCATTTTTCCTTTTTTAGTTTGACATAAGGCACTTCTAGATGATGTGCATTTAGAACCGTAAGGCATTTGCGTAAACTCTTCAAATATTGGTCGTATAAGTTTAACCCCAGTTTTCCGATCTTATAACCGAGGTACAGTCGAATCTTACATGGGCCAACAATTCTTAATGTTTGAAAGTGATAAAAAACAGGACTCAGTTTTGCACCTATCTTTTTTTCAAAAAATAATACATTCCAAGGCGCTAAAGTTTTTTCAACTTGCTGAACAACGTGGACTGTGTCGCCAAATAATTCAGGCCAGCAATCCAGATATTTTTGATCGCCAAACTTTCCGCCTTCTACCCTGTCGAAACACCATTCCAGACACCTGCTCTGCCACCATTTCATAACCTTTGTGGCTTGTTGGGTCTTTCTAAAAGTCATAAATTGAACACAAAACCGACCGCTCGCCTGTGATTGCTCATATTCGGGAGCATAGGCATGCTCAGTAATCAAAACATGTTTTTCACTATAATCCAATTCTTTGAGCAGGATTCGCGGATTATCAAAAAAGAAGATATCTGCATCCAGATAAGTAATACGCTCAATATGCGGATCTCTGTCAAACACGGCCTGGGGTGTGAACGGTGTTAATGTCCAGCAGTATTCAACCGGTGTGCGACCAGATTTTACCTCCAATAAATCTTGTGTTTCAATTTCTTTTAATGAAATTAACGTTACATGGGGCAAGGATATCTGTTTTAACTGTTCTTCCGCCAGAGCATCCATACACAAAATCCATAAATGAAATGGCTGTGCATGAATCATCAGGGAATTGTGGAGCGCCATTCCCAAAGGTAAAAATTTACTGTCAAATAAAGTTACAAAATGCTCTGCAGATTTATTTGAAATCATTAATGACCTTTATTACCTTGTTAACTTCTTCATCGATCATCTGAGGGTGACATGGTATGGAGAGACAGCGGGCAGCATGCGTTTCAGCATGAATCAAGCCTTTCGGATCGTGCCGGATGTTTCTGCATGGTACTTGTTGGTGAACAGGTATTGGGTAGTGAACGAGATTGTCAACTCCACGTTCTCTAAGGTAACTGCCAAGCCGCTCTCTCTCTTTACATAAAATTACAAAGAGATGATAAACATGGCTCTCGCTGTCTGACGGTTCGGCCATTAACTGAATAAGAGAATTTTTGATACCGTTGAAATAGGCTTTCGCTATCTCCTGACGTCTGGCAGTAAAAAAATCAAACCAGTTAAGGCGAGCAGACAGGATGGCGGCATGCATTTCATCCAAACGACTATTTAAACCGAGTTCTGCATGATGGTACCGCTGTGATTGCCCATAATTTCGCAGTACTCTTGCCTGACTCGCTATATCTTCAGAATTCGTGATAATTGCACCGCCATCTCCTATTGTGCCCAGATTTTTGGTTGGATAAAAACTGTAGGCGCCATAATCACCAAAAGACCCGGCAACTTTACCCTGCCAAGAGGCCGCGTGTGATTGTGCACAATCTTCCAGCAAACGGATGCCGGTGCGCTTACAAAGTGCAATCCATGCGTCCATATTTCTCACTTGTCCATAAAGATGTACCAGCAATATTGCCCGAGTACGAGAGGAAAGACATCGCTCAACGCTTGCAGGATCCAACAAGGCTGTTGCAGGGTCAATATCAGCAAGAACTGTTGTCGCACCGGCACGAATAATAGCCAGCACGGTGGCAAAGGCAGTCATCGGAGTAGTAATCACTTCATCCCCGGGCCCGATGTTAAGGGCGCGCAGCCCTATCTCAATGGCATCCATCCCATTACCTACACCAATGGCATAGTCTACCCCGCAACGACTAGCCCAGGCTGATTCAAAATCCTTGACTTCATTTCCGAGGATATACCAACCAGACTTGATCACCCTTTCAACGGCGGCAACTTCCTGTCTGATGAGCTCCGGGGGTTCTGCCCGAAAATCGTTCATTAAAATCATATTTAGTCCCAATAGTGTGTCCGGTTCTGAACGTAATACTCGATGGTTTGCTTCAACCCGTCTTTAAGGGAAACCCTTGGCGACCATCCTAAAGATTCATCAATCTTGCGGTAATTACTGTAATAATCGCCAATATCGATTGCTTTAAGATCGGAAGGGAAGGGCACAATTTCACATGTTCCCTTCTGAAAGATTTCGATCATCAGAGCAGCCAGATTTTTCAGATTAATATATTCTTTACTCCCTAAATTAAACACGTCACCATCTGCTTTTGGGCTAATTGCCGCTATCAAGAGGGCATCCACCACATCACTGACATAATTAAAATCACGTACTTGCAATCCATCGCCAAACACTTTAATTGGTTTTCCTTCAATAAGATTTTTCACCCAAATTCCCAGGAATGTTTGTCGTGCATCCTTTACCCGCATACCTGGACCATAGGTATTTGTTAGCCGTAGCGCACAGGCTCTGATTTTATAAACATTGTTATAGAGCAGATGGTACCACTCGCCTGCCAGCTTATTAATGCCATTTACATCAACAGGACGAATCGGATGTTTTTCATCTACCGGCAGGTACTCTGGTTTACCATAAATTTGACGGGTACTGGCAAAAACAATTTTTATATCCGGATTGTGCTTACGACAGGCCTCAAGAATGGATACCTGAGCTGAGGCGTTAATGTCAAGATCGGTTTGGGGATCATTCATAGAATCTATATGACTGGTTTGACCTGCCAGGTTAAATAAATAGTCTTGCTTCTGAACAAGATACGCCATGGCGTAAGGATCCCGAACATCACTGATATTTACTGTCACCTGGTCTTTTATATCGTGAATATTAAAAAGATTACCACCATAGAGAGGAATGAGACTATCTACTAAAGTGACTTTTGCATTGAGCTGAACCAATCGACGGGCAAGCGATGAGCCAATAAAACCTAGCCCACCGGTGATGAGCACTTTTGCGTTAACAAATTCCTTAAAATCTCTCATATTGTCATTTCTTCTTTAACAGAATTACATTATCCAGGTATAAGTCCTCATTCTTTGGCAACACTTTAGAAAGCAACTCACCCAAAATGTTAAACGGGGACATTAAAAAAATTGCACTAACCATGTTTGCATACATATTCTTCGTGATTGTTTTCTTGTAAATGTAGCCATTTAGCAGTTGAAATATCACCCTAATATCACAGACACTTTTTCGATGTTCAATTATTTCAAAACCGGATTTTTCCAGCAGATGTTTCAGACCAAAGGAAGAATACCGTGCATAATCAAACGGTTGCTCATGCTCATCCCAAACAAAAGGAACTGTTATAAGCAAGATTCCACCAGGTTTTAAAACCCTATATATCTCGCGTAAGAAGTTATCAGGATTAAAAACATGCTCAAAGACTTCATTTGTAATGACACTGTCAAATTCATTGTCCTGAAAAGGAAAGGTAGTTCCATCATAAAAATAGTCAGCCTTTTTGTTTTTCCGATTTGCAATAGTGTCGAGCTCAAGGCCAATATAACTTGTGGCACTTAAAAAAAGCTTTTCATATGGCCTTGTACCACAGCCTACATCCAAAGTTTCTCCTCTAATATGTGAAGCACATTGCGAAATGTGCCGAAACAAGCCCTTTCTGGAAAAATAATATGGGTTAAAGAAAAGCGCCAGAATTCCTGGTTGAAATTGTTCTTTTCTTAATACATGCTTTATTTTCTCAATCATCTGTTTTTCAGTTCAAAAATAAAACCCATAAAAGATGAAAATTGAATATTTGATTTATCGGCTGATTCAAAATCTACAATTAATTGATATTTTTCTGAGAAAAAATTGAGAAAGTTAGTTAAATTAAAAAACCACGCAGGATAACTTGCATCATATATTTCAGGAGGGACTTTTTGCACGGTTATTCGATCCCCTCCCCTCTGTAAGAAAGGTGTTCTGTCTATAATGATATATTCAAATCTATTTTTTATAATTGTTTCCAGCAAGGCATAAGGGTATGGAATGTATTGAAGCACGCTTGACAAAAGTATTGCTTGTGGATTCTCTTTTATGAAGCATTCGTTGAAATCAAAGTAAAATTTTAAATTATCATTTTCAAAAAACTTTTTCCCAACTTGCACAAAATGTTCCTGTTCCACAACACACCATTTTAATTCATTTAAATGGCTTAAAAAAAGTTTATTTTGAAAATAAGATGTGCCTAAAGACCCACCAAAATCTAATAAAGTGAGCCTATTATTATTCCGCGATGCAATCCATAGCAATCCCGCTAATAAAGGCCATGAATATTGGACTTTATCAAACAAGACAGAGTCCCGTTCACCAGATGCTTCACCGTCTTTGACTTTCAAAAGAGCATCTGTAACTTTTTTGAGAATGATCTCTGAATCATAACCGGCAGAAGCCTTTTTGGCTGCTTCCCAATCAGGATAATTTCCCCAAAAACCATATTTCGCTGCTTTATTTTTGTAAATTCTAAAAATAATGGGTGGAGTAATTTCTCGTATGATTTGACCAATCGTAGTTTTTTTACATAACTTTGAGGCTTTACAAAAAATCCTGCCGGGCAAAGAAACAGAAAAGAATTTGTTTGTTCTAAAATAATCTTCAAATATTTTTAGGGCAGATTCGTTTTCTACTATAGGAATGTGCCCGATCCGAATAGGTTTCTTAGCGATTGTAGTATTAAAAATATCCGTTGCAGAGCAATGCGTTCCACTTTCGTCATTTCCATTATTATGGATTAACGATATGCCAGGATATAAGGTAAGCTTTTCTTTCAAAAATAATGAAGCGTGCCATCGGATTGCCCAGGAATCATTCTTCCCTTTAGTCTGATCTTTCAACATTTTCGTGTACGGATATGTACCGTTTAGATCAAACTTTCTGCAAAGATTATTTTTCTTCAATTCATATAAAAGTTTACCTCCTTCTGTTTCAAACAAATTCCAGCCCCTTTTCCAGGTAGCCCACCCCCAACAGTCAGCGCCTCTTAAAAAAAATGTTTCTGGAAGTTGAGATTTAACCGGATAAATATAGCCATGAATACTTGCAACCCTTTCTTCGTTTTCATAAAATTCCAAAGCCTTATTCATAAACCCCAAAAAGTATGGGGAACTGATCATATCGTCTTCAAGCACAATGATTCTGCCATAGCAATTAACTATTTCTGCAACACCAGTAATGATAGATTGCGCCAAACCAAGATTCTGCTGTCGTTCTATAAGCGTTACCCTTTTAAAACCAGTAATTGTTTTACAGTATTCCCGTACCTCAGATACTTTTTCTCTATCATTTCCAAACTTTGGACCGTCTGAAAATACAAAAAGCTCACTGGCCTCAGCCATCTCGTTTCTCTGTAACGACTCGATAGTTTGTTTAGTATGCCAAATTCTATTATAAACAAATAACGCTATTGGCGCCGCTTCCATTTTTCTTTTATATTGATTTTCTGAAGATGCTTATTCGGTTAATTCGCATAGCATTTGTTTTTTAAAATATGAATATTCATTTATTTGCAAAGAAGCAATGGAAGCTAATAATCCCGAATCCGTCTTCACTGGCAAGTACCGATATCTGTATGAAGATAAACGATTATCACATTCCTGATACAATATGTCCTGCGCAAAATTGCCCCATCGATCGTAAGGCATTAGGTCTAATGTCATTCCCGCATGGGCTGATGGTAGCAACATATTAGAGCCATGAATTCCGATAACCAAACGGCTTTCAGCATAGATTCTGCACGCTTCACGCTCCAACCCTTCGTTAAACTGATTAACCCTTCGATCATCAATCCATTTTGGAAACTTTGTGGACGTGCCCAATCCTGCAATTGTGAATCTGGCATTTTGTATTTTATTACGCAGGAAGAAAAATAATTTACAAATCTTGTGGTTTTGCCAGTAAAGCAAGGGTCTCATATAGTTCAATTTGCGTGCGACCCTTAAAGAAAAGTCATGGCTCCACCAGGGACGATCTTCCCGCCAGATAAAGGTAATTCTAAAATCTACTCGTTTAAAGTCGTGCTTATCAATTCCTGTAAAGTTTGTAATGTTAAAATCTTTGGGATGTGAGTGAGCACGGCTCACATAAATTTCTACGAAACGCTCTGATTCCTTTTGTATTAACTGATTTAGGCATGGAAAATAATTTTGAGCCTTTGTTAATGGAATATTCACAGTCCACACTTCGGCAATACCCTTTGGAATCATCCAATACAAAAATGTTGGTATTAGCAAAATGAGGCCAACTTCGGAATTATTTTTAAGGTGTCTTTCTGCATTCAGCAACTTGAGGAGGGCGTGCCCGTAGAGGAAGTCGATGCAGTTGAGGATAATAACCTTTTTATATTCCTGAAATTTTTCGACTTTAAATTCAATATCAAAATCAGTTTTGGGATTTTGTAAAGATTTCAGCAAAGGCATTCCAAACCAGCATTTAGGCTTTTCGTCACCAAAGATTGCATTCTTTCTTAAATCAACTTGGTAAGGCGTATACAGGGCATGGCCAACCTTCAAATCCTCAATGATTTCAGTATGACAGCGGTTGCAACTCGCTACAACACAAATATGAATGCCCTGCCATAATATCTTTTCAGGCATGAGCACTGCCTTACAATAAGGGCAATTCAACTTCTGCTGAATTTCAGGCTTAATCTGAATCATGTTAATTTGCCTATGATCTTTGCTGAAACTGCAACGTAATTTGCATATTGGAAATTATCCATCCAGGGTTTGTAAGGGCGGATGTTCAGTCCTTTTGGCATAACTTTCGCCAAAACAAACCCCGCTTTTTCGAGAAAATGATATATATCCATAAGGTTTGTATGTGAATCCAGATTGGCGCCACCGTATTCAAATTGTAAAAAGTCTATAAAATCTCCGCTTAAGTATGCTCCTACCCCTTCTAGTGCTTCTGATTCGTGCCCTTCTATATCTATTTTCAAAAAATGGATGTGTTCGATATTTTTCTCATTGATATAACTGTCCAAACGAATGGCATCTACCAACTCAGATTGATTCATCTGGATAGAATAGGCATTTAAATTTCTTTTGTAAAATGAAGCCAATCCACTTTTTTTGCTCATCATAAAAGATTTCAACAGTTTTGAATTTGTTTGAGACGGCCTTCTTGTTCAATACAACCTGGTCGATATGAGAAAATTTCTTTTGAAGAATATCAAAACATGCATGGGTAGGTTCAAAGAGATGAATTTTTACCGTATTGTTAAGATGCGTGCTTTTGTCAAGCAATACTTGAGTATATTTACCAACGTTTGCTCCTATATCAAAAAGTATTACTTTATCATGATCACGGTAATTTTTCCCTAAATGATCGAACAAACTATCAAGGAAGAAACTTTCGCCATTTGTTAAGAAATCGGCGTTGTTATTATTCTCCAGATAGCAAAAAATACGTAAAACTAAAGATCGAAATTTATTCCTGAGAAAGCTTTGTCTAATAATCATCTAAGAATCTTTTTAAATTGAAACAACCCCGTTCCAAATTTTTTTGATCTATCATAGTTATCATGGAGCGTTGAACCATAAATATACTTTTCTTCTATCAACTCCATATCCTGAAATAAATTTAAAACGTATTCACGGGTAAAAGCGCGATGGGCATTAAAATAAACACGATTCTCATTATCAACGGGAACGGAAAATAGCAAATTTCCTCCGATTTTCAAAACTCGCTTAAGCTCTTTAATTGCCTTTTCACTTCCCCAGGGATCAAAATCGTCTCCGAATCTCCCTAAGCCAACATGTTCAACGACGTATAAAGATGAAAGACTTTCAATTGAATTATCCGCAAACGGAAGCGCCAATATAGATCCTTTCTGAAAAAAGAGATTGTCTAGTTTTAATTCTAAAGGGCGGATATCTATCATTGTTGTTGGCACAAACTGTGAAATAATTCCAATAGCTTTTGCCGAAGAACCAATATCGTAATGATGAGACGGTTTGTCTTGAAATATTTTTCGTGCCGCCCAAGCATCCTGAAAAAAATATGTAGGTTCAACTGGTGTACAAGATACCCTATCTTCTAAACACGGGTACAAAAATTCGGATGACTTCTTAAAGTTTGGATTGTTGTCATTTTTACAATAATCTTTGTATTCCTTCAGAAATTTATAATAGGATAATGTGCAAGGATGCACACGGTACCATTTCTTTAACGAGTCAAAGAAGTTATAGCACAGTTTAATATTTGTATGTTGGTTAAGAAAATTTTTTACAAAGAGAAATGTTTTCATGAGCTAAATTTTTTTATAAATCTTATCGCGAATTTTAGCCACGAATTTTTTAGAGATAAAAAAATTAGTTTAAGTCCTTTTCTAAAATTTGATGAATCCTCTAAGCTTAATTTAGTATTTATCTGTTGACAATATCGTGCAACTATTGACTTTGCAAAGATAGGCACTGCGATTATAACATCTTCAATAATCACAATATACCTACCATTATTTACCGAGGTAAGAGAGTTTAATATCATTGAAATATCCGGCCATTGATCAATCAAATGGGGGCGAGGTGGAGGAGACATAAATAGACGTGCATCGTCAATGAAAATAAAATTATCGTATGAAGACTTATTTATGGTCTCAATCTCTTGAATTAATGGACATTCATCCCCTTTTCCATACGACTGGCCTCCACACCAATGGGCATCAAGCCAGAAGATGGCCGGTACACCAATATTAGGTAGAATTTCCGAAAGCTTATACTTGGTATCTCCATACAGAAACTCAATATTATTAATGTATCCATATTTTTGAATGGTTTGGTTATAATAACTATCTGAGCATTCTATCGTTATTACTTTTTCAAATATTTTGCTAGCCCAATGAGCCGTATCGCCGAGAAAAGTTCCTGTTTCTATAAACCTTGAGATTCCAAAAGCTGACTTTAGCTCATAAATAAGCTCTGTAGGAGGCCCCATCCGAACAATTCCCATTTACATCTCCTGTCCTTTACCTAAACCTCATTTCCCACGGAGTTACTATTGCCTTTAACATTATCCTAAGATTTTTTCGTACTTCCTCATAAAAAAAATCTATAAAAAAAACCGTGATGAAGAAAGATGCGATTGTTGCCAAAATTGCACCTCTGGATGCATACCTTGGGATTAACAAATAGTTTAAGCCTATATTCGTTATTGCCCCGCTTATAGCGGTAAAAAGAGCATATTTAAACAGATTTTCATTTGTAATAAATAAGCTCTTTGCCACTCCAAAATTTGCAAAAAATAATCTTATGCTAAATAAAGCAAGTAACGCCCCCGCCATTTTGTATTCATTACCAAATAATGTTATTACAATTTGATTTGAAAATACATAAATAGGAATTGCGGTAACTAAGAACAAAAGGAACATAAGACGATAAATATTAAGAAGTCTTTCGTAATAAAGTGATTCATTCTCTATCTTTGCACTCGATACTTTAGGTAAAACGGAACTGTAGATTATCATTGGTATAAACCCGAAAACTTCAATTAATCGCATTGCTGCCGAATATTGACCTACTTCTGCATCGCCGATCATTTCTCCAAGCATAACCTGATCAATCCTTGCTTGAATATAAATGGCGATTCCGGATAGGATGAGCGGCCAACTATCATGTATCAGCATTTTCGATCGGGACACAGTAGCAATCCATTCTTTTACATAAAATCCGTTGGCGCGATATGCTATAATAAGCCCCACCGACCCAACGACAATTTCTGCCAATCCGGCCCAGGCAAAGGCAACGAGCGGCGCTTTCATAAGAATTAAAATAATCTTGACTATGGCAATAAGCAAGAAGGCTATATTTTTAGCGTATACGGTATGTTTTGATTGAACTTGTGACTGAAACCAGAAATCTATGACATCGAATGCCTGAAAAATTGTTCCTGCTGCAATGATGCCGACCAGCCATCGGATCAGATTTTCATGAGGACGCAACAAGGAAACCGTCAACACTGCAAAGACAAGTGTTAATGCACCCCCTAAGAGTTTGAGCACAAATGCGGTGCCAAGTATCTCATCTTTGAAAGAAGGGTCCCGCACAATGTTTCGAACCACGATCCCATCCAACCCAAGGGTAGCAAATGTACTGAACAGTGCAGTAAAAGAGAGCGCGTAACTGTAGATACCGAATTGCTCAGGCCCCAGATAACGGGCAACCCAGACACCAACCAGCAGTCCCACTCCCATACGTATTATCTTATCGATAAACAACCAGCCTGTATTTGCCAGTATCTTTTGTAATGTAGTACGGCCCTCTAACCGGACACGGATAAACGACGGCAGGAATCTAGTTAAAACGTAGTTCATGTTTGAACGCTTTGAAAAACTATTTTGATATTTTTCAATTCAAAACATACAGAGATACATTTTAACAAAAAAGTGTTGTACTCCCTACTGGTTCGGTACATTGGAAAAGCCCACAGATTTCTAATAACAGATAGGTATTTCCTCTGAGCTTAAGGTTATTTCAACCGGTACGTTTATCGCCGGGGAAACCGCAAGGCAACAGAGGTATATCTATTTCCTTGCATAGAAAATACACATCCAGGAGAAATATTTTACGATGGGAAGTTTTAATAATGGATACGTTATACGATTGATTAATTTTGCAATAAATATCGGTGTTCTATTGTGAACGAATCCTGCGCCAACAACTTTTACCTGTACAAATCCACCTTGTTTCATTGTATTTGAAAGCAGAAAAGGATTAAAAGCCGTTTCGTCTTCGATTGCCCCTGTGATATTGCCGGTAATTTTTTTGATACATTTAATGATACCATTCAGGGGATAAAAAGAACTTGGTTCAATGGAAAAAAAATGCCCTCCCGGTTTTAATACTCTATAGATTTCTTTTAGAAAATTGCTGAATCCGTATTTAACAAAATGGTGGAAAAACAAAGGAACAAGAACTATATCAAATTGATTGTCAGCAAACATGTTCATATTGCCAATATCGCCCACATGCTTACTGATTGTACTGTCAGATACTTTTTCAACTGCTTCTCTGGATATATCAATTCCGTGCATATCTCCGGCAAACGATTTAATATACTTAATGTCGTCTCCCGTTCCCAGTGGAGCAATAAGAATAGAAGGTTTGTTAGATTTTACCATTTGTTTCATAACCTTTGATAGCTGCTGCTTTGGAAAAATATAATTAAAATCATTCCTTTTGTATGAGAAGAACCATTTTGAGTTCAGGAAATGTTTGATATTAACGGCATTGGTATGCCATTGTATTTCAGAGTTTAATTTCTCTTTATATTCTTTCATATAGACATACTATGAGTCTTATCTTGCCCTATATTCTCCCGGGAATTCGAAATTCAATGCACACACAACATTTTTTCCGGTGACTGACAGATTTTGCTTCATCAGCAGTTTAGCAGGAATGAATACAAAATTAAATACAAAATTAAAATGTAGCGACTCAGCGAAACTGGCAGCGGCAGTGAATATTTTCTTAGAATGATAGGGGGCTATAGGAAAAATCTGCCTCCGGGAAAATCCCGAAGGGATGATATAGTATTACCATTAAAATCTTTCTTTTTTCACAAGTTTTTTTATACCCCCTTGACTTCGTCGTGATAGTTCGACAGGCTCACCATGCACGGCGCAATATCCTGAGCCTGCCGAAGGATCTGTCGAACGATAGGGGGGATTTGGTTGCGGCTTCGCCGCATTATGGAGTTAATCATAATTGCATAACGGCATTGCAATAATAACACCCCTTCGGGATTGCAGAACCAATATTTTATTCACTCATAATAACTGCGAGCGAAGGCACATCGAATAGTTACTCGATTTATGAATGCGGCAAAGATAAAATGTATCACTTTAGTATTTTGAAAAACATTTGCAGATGAGATCGCCTTTGAGACTGTCTGCATGCTTAAGAGGCGTACACCTTGTGAATTCCAGACGTGATGCATACATACCATAATCTAACGGAGTGATACGAATAGGCGGTGCTTATCTCTGTTTTTATCACACTGCAAAAAAACTCTGCATGTACATTAATCGGACTTGAGTCGTCTATCCCCCATTTTAAAATGAATGTTTTACAAACAACATTGTGCAAGTTCCGCATGGACAAACGAAGTTTGTCCATGCCACCCTGTTTGTCAATTCAGAATATTTGCCAGTAGCGAATTCTTTGAGTATAACGATAATCCTTACATTACCTCCTACATGCATAAGATCTTTATTAGCACAGACTTTTTTCAAAAAACTTGAATGATACGATACAATGAATTTTGTAAGAGTAAAAAGTTATATCGGTTATCAAGAGAAATAACTGTGGTGAAGTTACCATTTTTAAAATGTGCATTCTTCATATTATTCATGGTTGATTGCGTTTACCCTGCGAAACAATTAGTTTAAATACTTAATCTCCTTGCTCCCGCCCTCCCGAACACCCTTGTGAATAATCAGTTTTTTCCCTTGAAACACTCCGGAATTATAAGCATCCTGACAGGTTCGTGAATATCGGGAAAAGGTCCGGATACGTCTGGGATTTCTTTGGTAGTAAAACTCCTTAAGCCTGGGGTCTCCCTTCCATACCAGTTTTTTAGATATATTTTCCGACTCCCTACCTTCCAGTTTATGATAAAATCCATCCAGGATTCCATAGATAAAAGTCCTTCGATGCCTGTCCCTGCTGATAGTGTTTTTCTTTTTGTACTCCCTCCATAAAAGCTCCGTAACGTTTTGCAGATAATGATACACATACTCTGCCATTTCAACATTTTCCGGAGTACCATAAATTTCCAAAACCCTGCCGTTCTGGTTTCTGTGCTGATCGTACCCGAACGTCCAGATGGCCTCTACGAAAAAATATTTGCAAAGTATTGCGCTGATAGTAGACTTCGCAGGGTCTCTTCGTCCTACTTTACCAACTTGCTTATGTATATAGTTCCGTTTCGCCTGAGTATCCAGAATCGACAGGTTATGTCTTAATAGCAGCTCATGGGCCTTTGCCATAGCAGTCTGAGCCTCGTGTTCGTTGGGGCTTTGTGCCAATGCCAGCAGTTTATGAACCTTATCCAGCATCTGTTGATTCCCCGAGTTCACGGCGAATCTGTTGCTGCGGTTTTCCACCCAGGCTTGAATATTCCCGGTAGCAGTTGAATCAATGCCCTTTTCCTGGCAAACCTTCCTGAATGTCTCTCCATGCGGAAGTTCCTCGCAAATCCCCAAAACTTCTTCTACGTACTGGTGCGCCATTTCATGGTAAAGCACCTCCTGCACATATTCCCAGGCATACCTATTAATTAAGGCAACACTAATGGAGAGACACCGGCGACAGCCACCTTTCCACCTGCCCAATGTTGTCCCTGAAGACGCCAGTTCAAAATTCGGTGGGCGCATAGAGTTCGTAAAGTAAAGAAAATTTGCCGTCTTCCATTCTTCGTTCAATTGCCTGAGCCAGGCAGTTTTTAGCTTGTCATTAATATCTGTCATAGGATAAAAAGGAGCGTTTCTTAAGGATAGCAATAACACCATATCATGAAGCGAGGATAAAATCAAAAATAAAAGACCGTAAATGTGGTGCATTGTGTTATATCCGTTTGTTGATCTGTTGTAATGAAAATGGCAAAAAACATATTTCAATTTTTCAAAATTTTATTGAATTTCCCTAAGAAATTTGTTTCACTAAGCAACATAAATATACTTAATTCCTGTTGTAATTTTTTACCTCTTTAAGGGAGCAAATTAACTATGATGATACCGAGGCTGGTATTCTTTACCAAGGGCGTTGGAAAACATAAAGACAAGTTACAATCTTTCGAGCTTGCCCTGCGGAAGGCAGGAATTGAAAAATGTAATCTGGTACGGGTATCCAGTATCTTCCCTCCGAATTGTAAAATTGTTACGAAGGAACAAGGCACTGCCATGTTAAAGGCCGGACAGGTGATTTTTTGCGTGATGAGTGATAACTCTACCAATGAGCCGAACCGGATGATCTCTGCCTCTGTAGGCATGGCCGCTCCGGCTGAGCATGAACATTATGGATATCTGAGTGAACACCATGCGTATGGTGAAACCGAAGAAAAATCCGGCGACTATGCAGAAGATCTTGCCGCAACCATGCTGGCTACAACCTTGGGTGTCGAATTCGACACGGCAAAAAACTATGATGAGCGGAAAGAAATTTACCTGATGAGTGGTAAAATTGTAAAGACCAGAAACATCACGCAGGCAGCTCGTGGAGACAAGAATGGACTGTGGACTACGGTAGTCGCCGCCGCCGTATTTATTTTATAACTTATCCGTCTTTAAGAGACAGCATAGACAGAATGCATTTGTTGTATTCAATAATCTATGCCGTATATAAAAACCCTTTGAGTTGTAGTGTTTCATGAAGCACGAGCTGAAAGCAACGCCGAATAGGGGAGAAAGATTACAACAAACAAGGTTCCGTACGTAAAATACGCCTTACACTTTCATTGACTGCTTCGCAGATTGCTATGATAATTATGGCAGCATTGTGGCATGTTATGAAATTGCCAGGCTTTAGTGAAGTTCTCATACCCTACTTAATCTGTCTGCGACACGCCAAAAAGGAAATTCTTTAACGTGGAAGTAATTACTACCGGATGCATTGTTGCCCCCAGGGGATTTCAAGCGGGCACCGCCTATTGTGGAATAAAAATCGCAAAAGATAGCCTCGATCTGGGAATTATTTTTTCAGAGTATCCCGCAACTGGTGCCGCCTTATTCACAACGAACCAAATATACGCAGCTCCGGTCAGGCTCAGTAAAAAAATTATCCAAAAGGGACGTGTCCGGGCATTCGTTATGAATAGTGGTAATGCCAACGCCTGCACGGGGGAGCAGGGTTATAAAGATGCTAAAGAAATGGTGCGGATAGCTGCAAGATGTCTGAAAATTTCTGAAGATGAACTCTTGGTTGCCTCCACAGGAATTATCGGGAGGCTTCTCCCTCTGGACAAGATTGCCGCTGGTATTCAGACCGCTGCCAATTCTCTTGGAAGTACTCAGGAGCATGGCAACGCAATGGCACGTGCCATTATGACGACGGATACGAAACAAAAGGCCGTTGCCGTAAGACTGAAAATAAACAATAAAAGTGTGACGATAGGTGGAATCACAAAAGGGGCAGGGATGATTGCCCCAAACCTTGCAACTACGCTCTGTTTTCTTACAACAGACGTCTCCATGCCGGCAATGCTTCTCAACGAATGCCTCAGAAATTCCGCAGAACCCTCTTTTAATCGCATTACAATTGATGGTCATATGAGCACCAACGACACCATCGCCATAATCGCCAACGGTGCCTCCGGGGTAACGATCACTGAAAAAAATAGTGATCTCCTGATTTTTCAGCAAGGATTGGATTATGTAACCAGCGCGCTGGCAAAGGCCATTGTGATGGATGGAGAAGGCGCAACTAAATTTGTGCAGATTGATGTGACGGGTACAAGATCACGGAACGAGGCAGCACGAATCGCCAGGTCAATTGCCGATTCACCACTCGTAAAAACGGCACTTAACGGGGAAGACCCCAACTGGGGACGCATCGTCTCTGCCGCCGGTTATGCGGGTGTGGAACTCGACGAATCAAAAGTCACCCTTTTTATCAATAATATCCTCATTTTTGCAAAGGGAATGCCCACCCAGTGTGACCTGAATGCCCTGAGCAGATCCATGAAGGACAGGAACATTACAATCCGGCTGGAGCTTGGGTTGGGGAACTACAATGATACCGTCTGGACATGCGACCTGTCGCATGAATATGTAACTATTAATGCAGAGTACCATACATAAACTTTTAATATTTTATACTCATAAAAAATCCCGATGTATTCCCGTTTTACGATAATCGCTACTTCTCCAATTTCTGATCAGATTCATCATAGCTTCACTGTGCAACCGAATGATGTATAAGAATGCATTATTTGTGAGAAGGACGTTCATACTTTTCTAAACATCCCACTTTTATTCCTAAAAGCCTGACCTTCTTTTTTAGTTCAAACCGCCTGAGGCAGTCAAAGGCAGTTGTCCTTAGTTCATCTGCAGAATTTATTGACTTTTCAAGGGTTTTAGCTCGTGTGTGGGTTTCGAAATCGCTGAATCTCACCTTCACGGTAACGGTCCTGCCCTTATAACCAGTCTGCTTCATATCGTTTGAGACCTCTCTGGTGAGTTCAGCAATAGTCCTGGCTATGGCCTGCCATTTATCAATATCCCGTTGGAAAGTAACTTCCTTGCTTATTGACTTTGGTTCCCAATGGGTAATGAGAGGGCTATCATCTATTCCTCTCGATGCCTCATAGAGATATTTTCCATAAGAATTTCCAAATTTTTCCAGGAGTCTATCTATGGGTAATAAAGCAAGTTCACCGATAGTCTTAATATCCATTTCTCTCAAAGATACCTCGGTTTTTGGTCCTACGCCCCAGAGTTTTCTTACCGGTAACAGCCATATCCGGTTTTCTATGTCATCTCTGGTAACAATGGTAAGTCCGTCCGGCTTTTGCAAGTCTGAGGCAATCTTTGCAAGGAGCTTATTGGGCGCTATTCCTATTGAGCACGTAAGGGCAGTTTCCTGTTTGATTTTTGTTTTAATCTCTTTTGCAATCTCTTCGGACGGTTTGTCTATTTGGGTTATATCGAGAAATGCTTCATCAATTCCGACATCTTGCATGAGTGTGCAGAACTTTCTCAGGAGGGTCTTTATTTTCTCCGATACTTTCGCATATTCCTGATAATCTACGGGAAGAAAGACAGCATGAGGACAGAGTTTGTACGCAACTCTTAATGGCATGGCAGAGTGTATTCCAAACTTTCTCGCTTCATACGATGCTGTCGATACAACACCTCTTTGTGTGGGATCGCCATTTCCACCAATGACAAGGGCTTTACCGATCAGGTCAGGATTTCTCTTTTGCTCAACTGCGGCAAAGAAGGCATCCATATCTATATGCAGGATTCTCCTCATGTCAGGAGTACTTTCAGCAAGGCGACAGGTCCTTTCAGAGACAATAAAAGAGTCACCGAATGTCTGGGGAGCAAGTTAAAGGTCCATCTCATTTTTCGTGATGTTGAGCATCCCGGTCTGGCGAAGCACCCTTGCAACAGTTTCACCGATATCGGCGGGACTGTCTGCTATCGTAACGCCCGCATTTTTCAGGGCAGAAATCTTCGATCCCGCTGTGCCTTTACCACCAGAGATGATTGCCCCGGCATGTCCCATGCGTTTGCCCTGGGGAGCCGTTCTGCCGGCAATAAAACCGACAACCGGTTTTGTGATCTCTTTCTGGATTATCGTGGCAGCCTCTTCTTCTGCACTACCTCCAATTTCTCCAATCATTATCATCGCTCGTGTTTCATGGTCGTCCTGGAATAATCTCAGTGCCTCTGCAAAATCAATTCCGACTATAGGATCTCCGCCAATCCCAAGGCATGTGGATTGACCTATGCCTCGCCGGGTCAGTTGCCAGACGGCCTCGTACGTGAGTGTTCCGCTGCGTGAAACAACTCCTACATGCCCGGGTTTATGGATATATCCCGGCATGATACCGATCTTGCATGCACCGGGCGTAATGATACCGGGGCAATTCGGTCCGATAAGGCGCGTCTGCTTATTCGAGATATATTTTTTTACCCGGATCATATCCAGGGTAGGAATTCCTTCGGTGATACAAACCACCAGCTCAATTCCAGCGTCAGCGGCCTCGATAATAGCATCTGTCGCGAAAGGGGCTGGTACAAAGATAACGGAAACATTTGCCCCGGTCTTTGTCATCGCGTCAAGCACATTGTCGAATACAGGAACATTGTGATGCATGGTGCCGCCTTTGCCGGGAGTAACACCCGCAACCAGTTTGGTGCCATACTCAAGCATGCGTTCGGTGTGAAAGCTGCCTGCCTGCCCCGTTATGCCCTGACAGAGAACCCTTGTATCCTTATTTATTAATATTCCCATTTTTTTAGGAATCTTGTAAAATACTAGAGGACCTTTGACACCACCAGACTTGCAGCTTCTTTCATATCTTTTGCAGTGGTAATTTTTAAACCAGAATTATCCAGAATTTTTTTTGCAACTTCCACATTTGTCCCTTCCAGCCTGATAACTAAAGGAATATGAATGCCTACTTCATTAATTGCCTGGATAATACCGGATGCGATTACATCACACTTCATAATTCCTCCAAAGATATTAATCAAGATTGCTTTTACCTTTGGGTCGGACAAAATGATCTTGAACGCCTGCATAACCTGTTCCGGGGATGCATCACCACCCACATCCAAAAAATTGGCTGGCTCTCCACCGTGCAGCTTGATGATATCCATGGTAGCCATGGCAAGACCGGCCCCGTTTACGAGACATCCAATGTTTCCTTCCAGGCTTATGTAGCTCAGCCGATATTTTCTTGCCAAAGCCTCTGTGGGGGAGGCATCTTGAAAGGGGAGAAATTGATTGAATTCTGGATGCCGGTAAAGAGCATTGTCATCAATATCCATCTTTGCGTCCACGGCGTATATTTCATCCCTGGCTGTTACTGCTAATGGATTGATTTCTAACAACGAACAGTCGTTCTCCACAAAAACATCAAATAGATTCGCGATAAGGATATGTAGCGTTGTTGCAAGCGTTCCGGATATACTTAATTGAGAGGTAAGGCGACGAGTCTGGAAGAAATGGATGCCAAAAAATATATCAATCGGTATTTTGATAATTTTTTCAGGTGTCCTTTTTGCAACTTCTTCGATTTCCATACCCCCTTCGGCGCTGGCAATCAGCATCGGTGTTTGGAGGCAACGGTCGATAGTTATTGCTAGATACAGTTCCTTCTTTATGGAGAGGGCTTCTTCGATGAGAACATACGTAATTTCCGTGCCTTTTTGTCCGGTTTGATGCGTTACCAGATAAGAGCCCAGCATGCTTGCTACACATGCCTTCGTTTCTTCAGGAGAAGTGACGAATTGAATTCCACCGCTTTTTCCTCTGCCGCCAGAAAGTATTTGTGCTTTTACAACACAACGGCTGCAACCGATTTCCTGGAATGCCTTTGAGGCGTCCATGTCCCTGGTTATGGCTTTGCCACGAGGAATACAAACACCATACTCTTTTAAAATATTTTTTGCCTGAAACTCAAATAACTTCAATGATGTTATTTCGTCTTAATCGTTTCAGATTTTTGTAATTTACCAGATTTAATAGTGTTTCGGAAATGTATATGTGCCTGTTCTGCCATCTCTTCATCAGAAATAGAAGTAATTCGGCCTTCAACGTATTGCTTTTCTACCCATTCTTTTATTTTTATGATTCCCTCATGGGATTTGAGGATTTGCTCATCTCCCTTTAGCTCAAAAAAGATATTAATCCACTGAGCAATTCCAGCCACACCAGATTTGTCGGTTACAGCAACACCAAGGGGTCTGTTTAGGAGTTTCCTCGTATCAAAGATATTATAGATTTCTTCATTCTTCAATAACCCGTCTGAATGAATTCCTGCGCGGGTAACGTTGAATTCTGAACCCACGAAGGGTTGCGTTGGTGGAATGGGATATCCGATCTCATTACGGTAATAATCTGCAATTTCCGTTATTACGGTAGTATCGATCTGGTCGTCGTTGCCCCTTAAGGCAAGGTATTCGATGATAAGCGCCTCAATGGGGGTATTCCCCGTGCGCTCTCCTAAGCCTAACAAGGTACCATTGATGACACTGCATCCATAAAGCCATGCGGTTGTAGCGTTGCTTACTGCAAGATAAAAATCATTGTGACCATGCCACTCCATATATTCCGATGGAACTCCGGCAAAGTGATTCAGCCCGTAAATAATCCCGGGTACACTGCGCGGCAGGGCAGCGCCGGGATAGCTTACCCCCATCCCCATGGTGTCGCAGGCACGGATCTTTACCGGGAGTTTGCTTTCTTTCGATAATTTCATGAGTTCCTGGGCAAAGGGCACCACGAAACCATAAAAATCAGATCGGGTGATGTCTTCAAAATGGCACCGTGGAATAATTCCCTCCTCGAGTGCTGCCCGCACAATATCCAGATACATCTCCATTGCCTGTTTTCGTGTCTTGTTTAATTTCAAATAGATATGGTAATCCGATGACGAACACAGGATTCCTGTCTCCTTGAGCCCCATTTCCTTGACCAGTTTGAAATCGCTTTTTACCGCTCTGATCCAACCGGTAATTTCCGGATATTTATAGCCACGTTCCATGCATTTCCTCACCGCCTGCTGATCTTTTTCGTTATACAGAAAAAATTCACACTGACGGATAAGTCCATTCTTGCCACCAAGTTTATGAATCAGGTCAAAGAGGTCTACAATTTGTTTGACGGTATACGGTGGACGGGATTGCTGCCCGTCCCGAAACGTCGTATCAGTAATCCATATCTCATCAGGCGGGTTCATCGGATTAAGCCGGTAATTAAATGATACTTTTGGTATTTTATTATAGGGGAAAACATCCCGAAAGAGATTGGGTTCTGGTGAATCCTGTAATTGAAAAATATACTCTTCAGGTTCCAGTGTGTTGCGGTGTTTGTTAAATCGGAGCATCTTTAATTTCCCCCTATTGATATTTATATTTATCAATAATATCCAGAAAAATCCAAAACAGGATTAACCCCAAATTTTAATTGAATATCTCCGCAAGTCAAGGGAAATGATCAGAAAGTCCGGTTTGACCTCTCTGCGAAAGAAATCTCAACCGTCCGTAAGCTCCAATGAAACATTGCGACCTTCTCCGGCTGTCGATCCTGGTCAGCGCCTTTCGCCAGGGATGTCTTTCCGTGACCGATATGGCTTGCCGTGCCGAGAATGACGTGCTCAATATGGTGCGTCGTAGTTGATTGTTGAACGACGCTTGTTTCATGGGTTATTGTCATTTGTTTGCTTTATCGGCAGAAAGATCCACGCTAAACCTCGACACAAAGACGTCCTCGCATCTATGGTAAGACGCATCATAAGCGCCGGGTGTTGCAGGGAAGTCGGACGATAAGGTTTCACCAGTCACATAGACGTTTCCCACAGCGCTGACGGCTATTGCATTGCCATAATCAGAACGAGATCCGCCCAGAAATGTCGACATAAGCAAATTCGTCAGTCCACTGTTGAACTTCGACACGAAAACGTCACTCTCACCATTAGACGTGGTATCGTAAGCATCTGGTTTTGTGGGAAAGTTTGTTGAATTAGTGCTGCCTGCCACATAGACGTTTCCACCGGCATCGATGGCGATTGCCTTACCATAATCGTGAGAATCTCCACCCAGGAGTGTAGATGCAGATAAGCGTGTCAGTTGATTATTGAACTTCGAAACGAAAACATCTTTAGATTCTCGCTTGTGAGCGGTAGCATAGGCGACATCTGTCGTAGGAAAGTTTGGCGACACCGTTTCGCCTGCCACATAGACGTTTCCACTGGTATCAACGGCAATTGTCTTACCAAAATCATTAGAATATCCACCCAGGAAAGTGGATGCCAGCAGGTTTGTCAGCCCATTGTTGAGCTTCGACACAAAAGCGTCATCATTACCACCGTTGTAAGAGGTGTTGTAAGACCCGGGTGTCACAGGAAAGTCTTTTGGCCAGGTATTGCCGGTAACAAAGACGTTTCCGGTACCATCGACCGCAATCGCTCTGCCATAATCACCGGAACTGCCACCTAGAAAAGTGGATGCCAGCAATCTCGTTAGATCGCTATTGAACTTTGACACAAAGACATCATAGTAACCACCGTTGTAAGAGGTATCGTAAGCGCCGGGTGTTGCAGGGAAGTCAGACGATATGGTTTCGCCGGTCACAAAGACGTTTCCACCGGCATCGATGGCAATTGCGTAGCCACAGTCATCGGCTTTGCCACCCAGGAATGTCGATGCCAGCAGGCTCGTCAACCCATTGTTAAACTTCGACACAAAAACATCCCAACGTCCGTTACCGGCCGCATCATAAGAGCCGCGCGTTGTGGGAAAATCTGTTGAATACGTAGATCCTGCCACATAGATGTTCCCTCCGGCATCGATGACAATTGAACTGGCACGTTCGTGATTGAGAGCACCGCCCAGGAACGTGGATGCCAGCAGGTTCGTCAGCCCGCCGTTAAACTTTGATACAAAAATGTCGGTATTGCCTTTCCGGGATATACAATAAGCACCTGGTGTTGACGGAAATTCTGACGATACGGTTTCTCCGGCAACAAAAACGTTTCCATCTGCGTCAACGGCAATTGCGCTGCCACGATCCTCATAAGACCCGCCCAGGTACGTAGACGCAAGGAGGGGGTCGATAAAGAGGTCTTTTGTTTTGTCGTACTGCGCAACCTTAAAACCATATTCCGTTTTCAGACTTCGGGCTTCGGATTTATCCATCCCTGTCTCCCCTTCTGCGAGGGGATTTTCGTATTCTCCTCTCGAGAGGGCTAAGGTGTGCGTTGTTCTGCATTTCGCGTTCCGCATTTCGCAATTCGAAATCACATATTCGCATTCTATTTCCACCCGTTTCCCTTCAATCTCCTGGTATGCTACGGGTTTTGTGAACTTCACGGCGCCAAGTTCTGTCTCAGCCACGAGCGCGCCTGCCGTGTTTGCCGTCAATTCCTGCGCACCCTCCAGTCTGATCCTTATCTTCTCATAGTTTGCATCCGGTTTTACCGTAAAAATTTTTTCTACGGTGTTTCCATACGCCTTCAGCCTTAAGTCTATCCCCTCATATACCTCTTCCATTTCGACAATCTCATACGTTGGTATATTGCTCTGCCACTGCGATGGATCATTTCCGGTAAAATAATTTACGGTGGCTACGGATTTCGACACACCCTTGATTTCATTAATCTTACCGCCCACGAGTTGTTCTTTAAGGGCAATACCCATCGCATCCTCCGCCGGGCAACGTTGTGCCTGACTCCCCTCCCGATCTCTTGACCCATCACTTCCTTGCCTGCCTTCCGGCAATGCATAGAAAATCTCTCCGTTTTTGCTCACAAACACCGTTCCCCCAAAGGTCTGTACATAAAAAAGTACTCTTTTATCAACCTGACCCTTATTGACTATAAAGGGCAACTGAAGTTTTTGGACTTCAAGGGTTTCTTTTTCCTTGAAGGACTTGCCTGTATTGCCTTGTTCTGAGAAAAGAGGCGTTGCCATTAACGTTATCATTGAGAGAAAAAAAGAAAATATCGCTTTACGACAAAAAACGTTACCTGAATGAGGCACACAACCGAGAGACAAGTTTCTCATCACCCTACAACCTTCTTTCTGATATTGTTAAAGAAATAAATCATGAAATCAGCCGTTCCGTTATCTTTCAAGAACCGCTAAACTAGTGTTACCCTGTTAGACATCATCGAAGATCGCCTGCTGCGCAAGATATGCATTTATTATAAATGCAAAGCCTAAAAATCAAAATGCAAAATGACAAAGAGAAATCCAGAAGTGTTTCCGTCGGGAATTTATAAATATGTCTCCGCTATTTCAACAACCCGGTATGTGGCATGCTGGATGTAGGCAGGTTACTTTGTGCTCATTATTTTATTTTTTGGGTTGTAACAATTTAGCTTTTGAAAAATTCGTGCTTTTTATACGATTAGCATGAAATAAAATACGCGGCGCGGGTAGTTTATCGTTTGACCGAGCTCACGACGAAGTCCTCCGCACAGGCCGGCCGCAAGGGATCAACACTACCTTTTTTAAAACCAAATTGTTACCGGATTAATTATTTTAGTTGACAAACGCCCAGGTTAAATATTCAATAATAGATAATTTCGATAAAGGCAAACCCTGAGTGATCAGGGGACGCAAAGGAAAAGGATCTTTAACCTGCTAAGATGACATGTACCTAAAGTAAAGGCACCCTGGATAAAGTAACAGAGTTTAAAGATAGCCTTCCCGCCGAATTTATTTTATGTAAATATTTTCGCAGGAAGGCTGTTTTTATTTCCGGAGAATTTTATTAAGGCATCTCTTATGTATAGAAAAATATTATCCATACTGTCGCGGAACTTAATAGGTTTTGGGAACAGAACAAGACATGCATATGAAAGAATGATTTTGTGTCTTTCGCTTTCCATGATTGTAATTGCGTTAGGTCTCTGTGCGTCTGTTCTTTTTTTTCCTGGTTCGAAGATTAGATGGGCGGCAAGGCATGCAAATTCAGAAAAACCCGTTTATGCTCAAAACCTTGAATGTCTTTGTCGTACCGGGGTAAGCGACAAACCGTGGGAGTATATCGTTATACATCATAGCGCCACTACGAAGGGAAATGCGGCACGATTTGATCATTATCATCGGGAAAAAAGGAAATGGGAACACGGTCTTGCATATCATTTTGTAATTGGAAATGGATCTTTTTCCGGAGATGGCGAGGTTGAAGTTGGTGACCGATGGAAAAAGCAAATCCATGGTGCACATACAGCAAACGCAGATTGTAATCGTGTGGCAATTGGGATTTGCCTGGTTGGTGATTTCGAGAATACGGATATTCCTACAGAGAATCAGATCGAGTCATTGGTGAGGCTAATCCAATATCTTTCCAGAAAATATAATATTCCTTCATCTAATATTTTACAGCATAAGCAAGTGCATCAAAAATGTACGGCCTGTCCGGGCAAAAACTTCCCATTTGCAGAAGTTAAGACAAGATTACTGCAAATCGCGTCAAAAAGAAACAATCTTATGCTCGAATTATAAGACGTGTCTCTGGTTACTTCGTTTGTCCTTTCGAGAGTTCCGCCTTTACATTTTCAATAGATAGACCATAAATTCTTCCATATTGCTGCAGTTTTTTATCAAATTGATAATTTCTTGTAGCCACAAGCCCAAATCCTCCACCCTGAAAATATTCATATACCATGATAGTTTGTTCTACGGTATCTACAAGGTAGAATGGTTGTTTATTGCCTTGTCTTTCTCCTACAATACCAAAGACATGCTGTGCATTCCCCTCTCCTTGGGCAACAACGCAGTTTGTCGTGTTCTTAAAGAGTAGCACTGCAATGAGCAGGACGATGAGGAGCAGGAAGAGAGTATTTGTGCTAAATATTTTGTGCATATCGATACCTCCAAGAAGCCGAAACACTTTCATGTATTAGTCAATCACAAAGGTTTGTTATTTATTTTTATTATTTGTATGGACAAAGTTAATTTTTCTATTTGGCAGACTGTTCAATAAGTTTTTTTCATATTCTTCCTTAATAAGGATCGTTGGTTTTAAAAGAATAATCAGATTCGATTTGTTGCTGGTCTTCTGATCACGAGTGAATATTCTTTTAAGGAGGGGTATGTTAGATAAAATAGGGATACCCGATGTCGTGTGAGTTTTAGTGATGGCACCCAGTCCGCCAATCAGGAGTGTTCCCCTATCAGGCACACAAACTGTTACAGAGACCTGGGAAACATTTACCTGAGGCAGTTGGATTATTTGGTCTGGAGGAATGTTGGCGGTTGACGCACCGCCTCCACTGAATGTGGTTCCTGTACCTACCCCACTAAAACGAAAAGAATCGATCGTTTCAATCTGAAATACGGAAGGAGTTACTTCTAAATGAATGTATTTCCTGTCCGAACTCACAATAGGTCTTACATCGAAGGTTGTGCCTTCGGGTATTGTACCGATAACCGGCGTTACAACTCCTTCGGAGACAGACGTGCTTTGGACGTAGTTAATGGTTTTTACAACAGCAATATTCCCCCGTTGGGTATTAGAAAGAGTTATGCGGGGTGATGTAAGGAACTCTGAGTCTTTACTTTCCTGAACAGCGCGTAAAAAGCCTGACAACATAGGATCGCCTAAGATTGCATAATTAAGGCTGAAACCAGTAATGTCTTTACCGCTGAGGTTTCCCTTAATATTTTCAGCTCCGGTATCAATAGATACATCTTTGCCCATCAAATTATTCCCAATATCCTCAAGAAATTTGTCTGAAACCGTAATAAAACGGGATTCGATATTTACCTGAAGATTTTGTGATGACCGCAGGGAAGCTAGTAGGTCTTCAATTTTTTCATGGACATATTTGTTGTTTACCACCACCAGATCACCAGGTTGCCCCATTCGTGCGATGATGCTTCCCTCACCCTGACCGATGACATTGATGTGTCGTGGGCTGCCGGTCGTTCCACTGGAGCCAATAACACTGGCACGATTTGACCACGATAGTGGTTCAACGGTAGTTACAATTAATTCTATCAGATCGCATATTCGGTCTGAAGGATTCTTTGTTTTATACCCCTCTTTCTTACGCATGGTTAGTTGGCTAGTGGCGGCTGCTGTAATGTCAAATTCAAGGGGTTCTTTATCGTCAAGATTGATGAGAACATCTCTCACGTCATAGACTCGCAGCTCCATTTTTTGCCTATAAACATGAATAATATCTCCTTCAATTACATATTCATATCCATTCGGTAAAATATATTTTAGTGCGGTTCGTAATGGTACATCTTTAAGTTTTAAGGTAACAGAGGCACTTCCTGCATCTGAATCGACGATCATGTTAACATTTGTTTTTTCTCGTATGAATACAATAACGTCTTTGAGGGGTGCATCTAAAAACTCAAATGAAACGATCGTATTCAGAGCATCTTCAATGACTTTTGGCGTTACATTTTTTTCGGGATGGGGGATCATCCGCAGTTGTTCTGTTTTTCTTTTGTTTTCTTCAACAATTTTGTCTAATTCAGGGAGTGTACGCTTTGAAATATCTCTCCATTCTTTTTTAGGAGGAAATCTTAAGGTGTCCTGATGAGGAATGGCTGCATCTCTGAGGTATTCACGGCTTTTTAGTTTTTCTTGTTCATGGGTAGTTTTCAGATTTTCTGTAAACCGTTGATATTTTATATCGTTCACTTTCCCTTTGAGATATAATGCTTCTCTATGAATAGGGTCTATGGCAAGCACTGCATCGATTATTTTTAAGGCATCACCATATTGCTCTCCTTCCATAGCAGTATATGCGTCTTGTAATAAAGAGGAAATATCCGTATCAGATGACATTGGAGTTATGGCCTCTGCTGATGAGATTGTTTTCGTTTCCGTAGTTGCGCACGGGCCATTCTTTTCTTCCATATTTTTTTTGGATTCATTCAGTAACATTTGTGCTTCCGTATTATTAGGCTCAAGAAGGATAGCCAATTCAAGCGCATTAATAGCCTTCGCGAAGTCGTTCAGCCCATAGTACATTTTTGCAGTTTGAAGGTAATAATTATTTGAAGGAGAATGGTTTCCCCCGGAATCGTTTTTATTTTGTGCCAAGGGTTGACGCGGTGCCAGGATGAGCAATGATATACTCAGTACAACAAGCGGTATTGGGGTAAATATGCTTTTCATGTAGACCTCTTTTAAAAAAGATATTGTTAATGAGTTGATATTGTATTTACGGCCGGACAAACGGTAACCGTCTCTGTTCCCAATTTAACCAACTCTCCTATCCAGACATTGCAGGGCTCCCCTTTAATACTTTCAAATACGATTTGTGAAGTTGGGATCATATGCTTTTCTTGCGTCTGTGCAACACCTAAAAATTCATTGTTTTCGTTCCGAAGAACGGTAGTCTTCCTGGTAAAGAATGGTTTCGGTGCAAAGGGGATAATTTCTGTCAGTTTACAGAATGTGTGAAAATCAACCGTCTCGGCTCCAATTTTTCTCTCTCTGCCAATTATTTCTCCTTTCCCAACGGTAAAACTTTCTGTCCACCACGTGTCTCTGTGAAATTTCCTAACTTGAATCAATGCCATGTCTGCCGTCCCTCCTTTGAGGATAAATTCTGTAGTTCCTTGGGCGGTATCCTCCGTGACGGAAGAGGGCAGTATCTCTTGATTTTTTAGCAAATCCCTGGTTGTAATGTCCGTCTTTGACCCATCTGATAGAGAATTACTGAAGAGGTATGGGCGCAATAAAAGATTTGCAGCGGGTGGAGTTGTTAAACGCAATTTTAAGAGTTCCGCTTCTTTCCGGTCTGCACTTATTGATGAGGGTTTGCTTGTTGCAAGTTTTCTGTCGAGCATCGTTGATAGTGACCGTAATTGTGAATCAATATTCTGTGTTTTTAATCTTTCGGTAATGAGGACACTAATTACCGTATATATAAGGTAACCAACGGCAATACCAAAGATGAATTTTTCAAAATGTTTGAATATAAAATATTTCATATTCATTTTTTTAATAATTTATGTCTTGTAGTCAATAATATACGCATCAATTGTAATGTCAGTAATGAAATTCGACACATTGTTGCTTGTTTCAACATGTACAAGATTATTGTTTTCTATGGAGAAGTCAGGGTTAGAAATTTTATTTGTGCTTGAAATATTAAAACCCTCCACAACAAAAGGAATAGGTGATTTTAAAACATCGTGCAGCAAAAATTGAATACCGTCTGCCTGTAACTCAAACCTCATGGTAATAGGTATTGCAGAGTAAATGTGCGCAAAAGCGGGGTCATATGAACAGCATGATTCCTTAAAAGTAATTTTTTCAAGTTTTGTAATTTTATGATTATTAAGAACAATATTCACAATTGCTTCTATAATCCAAAATTTTTTTTGAGCTGATAAAATATTTTCCCAGGTAGGAATTACCTGTCCCCAATTTTGAAATGGTAAAGCACCATCGCCAATAGCAATGTGATTTGTCTCTAATTTTGTTAATAACGCTGAAATCCTTTTCTCATACTCATTCTTCCAGAGCGCTTCGTCTTCAACCTTAATTACCCTTTCTTCTGTATCCTGTATCATAAAAACTGATTCCAGATGATCATCTTTCTCTTTAAGAAAAGATCTGCATTTTTCAATTTCTTTATTGTAGACTTCGGCCTCTTGTCCTTTCGAAGCAATCCATGACTCATTATACAGGTCTTTTTTTGCAGCATATTTTTCGAGCGCTGAAAATAAATCTTTCATATTCTTGAAGGTCTTATCACATTTGTTAGAAAGCGGAAATATAAATACAAACAAGAGTATCAGAAAAGTTAAAAAACCCATGCCAATAACTGGCCAAAAGTTCAGCACTCTCGTGGAGATGCCGTAGCATATCTTTCTAACATGCGAAAAATTTATATTCCTGATGGTATTCATAAATTATGCAAGAACTCTAGTTTTCTTTTTAAGATTTATTGGTTGGTGTTGATGTTCCATTAAGTGATGTTACCGAATTTTCCTCATCGTGGATTTCATCGATTGATTTCACAATCCACCGTATCTCAAAACTGATGTGGTTACCTTGTCCGTTTTTGCGTTCCACCTGGCGAGAAGAGCCAGGTACAATTTCCACATTTTTAAATGCTGCAACTTTTTGGTCAAAGAGGGTTAGACTTTGAATAGGTTTTATAATATGTTCTTCTATAAAGCGCATACTTGGTTCTTGACTTTCCCCTTTAATTCCCATAAGAAGCAGTTTTTTCAGAGGGCCGGGCTTTGTGGACACGACTGTTTTTTTGGGCTGAACCGCCTCTGTCGATACTTTTTTTGACGAGTTTATGGCGCCTTCGTCTATCCATGAAGATTGGACATTGCTGAGAGATACGTTGTTAGGTATCAGAGATACTAATTTATCCAACCCTTCTAACCAAATAAATCGTGAAGGATCGACAGAGGAAATAAGATCAAGCGCAGACTTGTTTGTTTGTGTATGCGTTTCAGCATTTTTGTACTTTCCTTCAAGCTCTTTTATATTTTGCAATACTTTTTGATAATGAGTTTCAGAATTCTGAAGATAGGTGTTTCTGGTATATAATCCAGAGTATTGAATAAGAAGCGACAAGGCTAAACATCCGAGAGATGCAATAGCGTATGGTTTCTTTTTTGAAATTTCTGCGGTCTTGATCCGTTCCGGCGGTAATAAGTTAATCTTTATTCTGCCTAAGCCGATCCCCTGGAGTGCCAGTCCTAAAGCAGGTGTAAAATGTAGTATATTTTCGTTAAAATCGGTAGCGTTTATATTGCTTGATAATTTTACATTGTTTAAGGTCTTAAAAATTTTTACCTCATAGGTAAAATTATCTGTAATAAATTTAACATTGTTCGGTTCGTTAAATTTATTTCCCGTGAGTAAAATAGTCTGAAAATTAGACGCCTCTCTCATTAAGGATTTGTAATATTCCATGGACCTCTGGATCTCTTTAACAAGGTCAGCATCTATTTTGGATGTCGGGATACTTCTAAGCCAGAAATATAGGCCATCAACAATAATGAGATCCGTGCTTTCTGTTTCCGAGTTTATAATGATAGTAAGACCGTTAATTTGTTGATCGAAGGAAATAAGATTATAAATAGCAAGTGGAACGGCCTGTATAGCAGTTAACCTGGCCTCGAGCGGGGAGATATTGGCCAATAACTGATCGAGTGTTGCCCGTTTGGAGGCAAATAGACCAACTTCTATACTATTTGTGTCGGCAACTTTTTCTGTTAATTGTTGATAATCCCATACGATATCTTTGAGATCAAAGGGAATTTGTTGTTTCGCCTCATAATTTACGATACCTTTTAACTGTTTTTTTTCTACAGGAGGGATGTTAATGAACCTGGGCAATACAGATTGTCCAGAAATAGACATTACAACTTTGTCTTCTTTTAAGATGTTATGTTTGGAAAGAAAAGTTTGAATGGCCTTTTTGACATCAGCGGATTGTGAATCATTTGATTCAGATTGAACCTGAGGAATTTCAATTATACCGAGATCGTCAATCAATAATTCATGAGATGCCTGAGTGATTTTTGCCACCCTTAAAAAGCATTCATTAATATCAATTCCCCAGGCAGATTTTTTTCTGGAGTTTTTAAACACTTGTGAAAGTTTCTGACTATTTAAGCTTTGAAATTTAGATTTAATAAGGAGACGCTCTAACTTCATTTGTATTATTTCTTAAAAAGTTAATTTTATATGTTAACAATTTTGGTTTGCACAAATCTGATACCAAAAAAACAAAGTATCTCAATCCAAATATTAAATATCCTAAATAGTTAAGGTTATTACTTCTTTAATATAATTGCTTTCTTTGTTAATTTATCTAAACTATAGAAAAGCTGTTTAATTTTTAGTCATATTCGTTAAAATTGACAAATACATTCAATAATTAAACAAATAAATTAAATCTTTATGGTTGTTAATGCTGGAAAGAGATATATAGATGTTTCTTTGATTAAAATCTTTGCAGGAAATTGTCTCAAAAAAATAATCTGTGGTGCTCACTTAAGAAAAGCCTATTGGTGAGTAAGAGTCAAAAAATGTAATGGTGTATTACGATGTTTATTCACTCTTGTTAAATTTAAGTTTTTAAAGGAGTGCACGGATTGGGAGTTAGGGGGTTGGCGGGTAAATTCATTCCTTTTCTGATGAATCCCTTATTGATGTTATTTCTGTTGATAGGGTCTTTTTGCGGTAGTATACCATGCAAGGAATTGCTCAGAAAGATTCGTCGTATCATTTTCTGTCCCGGCATGAATCCAATGAATATTTGAAAAGCTCCTAAACCATGTCATCTGCCTTTTTGCAAATCGTCGCGTCCTTTGTTTAATTTCATGAGTAACTTCTGAAAATGTATACTTCCCATTGAAAAAATCCATAATTTCTTTGTAACCAAGCGCCTGTGAAGCCTGCCTGCTTAAACCCAACGGATTACTTACTAAGCCCCTGACTTCATCAAGAAGACCCCGTGCGAACATACGATCAACGCGAGTTTCTATACGTTTATATAAGGCATCACGCTCGTACTCAATCGCAACCAGATTACAATCGTACTTAGGGTTTTTATGGCCAAATTGAGTTTGAAACGATGAGATGCGTTGCTTTGTTGTTTTAAAAACCTCGAGTGCCCGGATGATCCTCTTTTGATCATTGAAATGCAGCTTCCCGGCGGTTTCTGGATCCATTTCACTAAGCAGAGCATGCAAGTAATGTGGACCTTTTTCCCCGGCAATGGTCTTTAGGGAATTGCGATATTCCCAATCTGCCGGAGGGCCTTCAAACAAGCCATCCATAATAGCTTTTAAATAGAGAGCCGTTCCACCCACAATGATGAATTGCTTGCCCTGTTGACGAAGACTTTGGGTAACAGTCTCAAAATCTTTCACATACTGACCTACGCTATATTCTTCCCATGGATCGACAATATCAATCAAATGATGCGGAATTTTATTTCTTACATCAGGCGAGGGCTTCTCTGTACCAATATCCATGCCGCGATATACGAGCATCGAATCTGCAGAGATTATCTCCATACCGGTATCATCGCTAATTTTTAAACCAAGTTCTGTCTTTCCGCTTGCCGTAGGACCTGTAAGTATCCAAAGGGGTAATGGCATAAGGATATGCTTTAATGAGAAATGTTAAAGTGTCTGAAATTATGCCTTAAATGTACAAAAATCCATAAGTTTAATTATACAGACTAATTTAAAATTAGCAAAACAAACGCATCTTGCGGAAGAAGTTATTTGAAGGCTTTATGAAAAAAAGAAGAACTTGTTATTCCCTGTTTATCAATGCTGAGTTTTATTGCTCCATCCAAATGCGTTTGCAGGACATTGACGCAATGCTTTTTCAGGATATTGAGGGTATCGCTGGCAACAACACCATCATTTGAATTTATGAAGGCGTATGCTGGCTGTACGGTATTGATAAGCATTTCCAAGTTGCGTATGGATGAGCCATGATGTGGAACCTGAATAATATCGGATCGGATTTCTGAAGCCTTTGACAAGAGCAATTCTATACCTTGCTCCTTAATGTCGCCGCAGAAAAGGACAGAATATCCAAGATATTCAATTTTTAAGACACAGGAATTGTTATTTATTGCGGCAGTGTCAGAAGCAAACGGCGGAGGATTTAATATCTTTATGGCGGCAGGCTCAAATCCCTTTAATTCATTCCCATAAGAAAGCGATGCGGTGCTGACATGGTTTTTTCTCAGGAACGAGAGTATTTTTTGTCCCTCTTGCGATGTAAACGAATAACGTTGTGAATAAACAGATTTTACCTGGAATCTCTCGATGAGAGATGGCAACCCATTCACATGGTCTTTGTGTTCGTGTGATAAAATTACCAAGTCGATCTTTTTAACCTGCTGACTCCATAAGAAGGGAGCGATAATATATTTTCCTACATTATTATTTTGCCATGAACCTGCATCATATAAGATATTTTTTCCGTTAGGAAATTGAATAAAGAGAGCGCCCCCATGCCCCACATCCAAACACGTGATTGTTAAAGAACGACTGGAAAATTTACGAAAATCGGGAAAGACCAAAACATGGGCACTCAACAGGCCAAGGAGTACCAGTTGAGGATAATTTATAGATAAATAATGCCTATAGAGAAAGAGAATACCGAACAGATAGTATACAACAATTCCCGCTGGCGAAGGCCCGCAGACATAAAAATAAGAATAAGGCAACGACACAAGATTTGAAATAAGGGATTCTAATATAAGATTTGTATAGGAAGCCAACCATGCAGAAACGATGGCTAATGGGGGACATGCTATTCCAAGTGTCAACAAAATAATACCGCAAACGATAATTATCCAAAACAGAGGAAATACCAAGATGTTCACGATAACAACAAAAGGGGTGAAGAGATGGAAATAATAAGCCGTTACGGGGAGAGTCGCCAGCCAGGCGGCCAGGGAAATGCAGAATGATTTTCGTAGATATTTTTTTAAGAAAAATAGCCTTCCACGTTCAGCCTTTATCTGCAATTTTTCAACAAACAGGGCTGTTTTAAACAAGGTTTCTTCGATCTTTGCAGATCCATAGACAATTCCCATCGTCGCCAATACGGACAATTGAAATCCGATGTCAAAAAGATCTGATGGATTTCGGATAAGGATAAAGAAAACTGCGGCAAAGATACCACTCGTGATATCCCACTGCCTGCGCACGAAAAAACTGCAGAAGAAAACAAAAGCCATAATGCTTGCACGAAGCACCGGCGGGTTAAGTCCTGTCAAAAAAGCATAAAAAATAACGGTAATCAGAATGATAATGGTTAATAAAGTTTGATTTATTCTTAAAAAACGCAACGGTGTAACGACAGCAAAGACCACAATTCCAACATTAAAACCACTTACAGCAATAAAATGAATAATACCTGTTTTCATAAAATTGTCGATCGTTTCGTTTGAAAGGTCGATCCTGTTGCCTAGCAACATACTGCTGATCAACGGAGCGCTGTTGCTAAAAGTATGCGTGTAAATTGTGTTGTTTAGCTTATTGGATAAAGCATATACGAAGCAATACATCCAGTTCCGGCAATCCCCGGGCTTCGTTTTCATATTCTTTGTGTTTACTATGGTCATTAAACCCCGAATCGAGGGCATTTGTCTTTGCAGATACCGCAGATAATCAAATTCTCCCGGGTTGGCCGGAGGTTTTGGGAGGAATGCAGAACCGAAGAGTACCACCCTTTGTCCATAACCCAATTTTTTTAAAACTGAAACATTCTTATTTATCTCAAAAGCTTCCTCTTTTGATAGATATAAATTTACTTTTAAAACGCCGGATATATCTTGCCATCCCAAAGAAGTTTCTACCGCTTCAGCACGAATGATAAATGATATCTTCCTGTCGGATCTTTTTTGAGATTGTTCTGATTTTGCATGAAGTGCGCGTGCGTTCAGGATCTTTTCATCCCAGATAATAGGTGGTTTTATAATTGTACCTGATATACGGAGAAGAGATTTGCTGGTAGTGAGAATATGGTCAATATGATTGACTGGAAAGAGATCTTTCCTGGAATCATAATATGCTATTGATGCCACGATAAAAAAGATTGCCAGACACGGAAGAGAAAATTTGCTGAATTTATGAGCAACGAAGGTCGCCAGACAGCACACCCACATCACAAAACCCATTCCAACGGTAAAACACACGGGAATCTTCGTGCATGACCCTATGCATATGCCACATATGAGCAATAAAGTTATGAGAACAATTGGTCGTCGCATAACACATTAATTTACGTTGGCTATTCCTGACACAAAAAACTGTTGATAATTCTCCCTTAGACGGAAGAAATAAAGGGATTGGTAATTCAGTACAAAAGGTGATTTACAGACTAGCGAACGGTATTCCAAACGGTATTCCAATTTGTAGCGAACGTCTAGCTTATATTTGCTCATACGATTTTATCGGCTTTTATTCCTTAATGTTGTAATAAGTCGTCAGAAATATTATAATTTTCTCCATTCCTATTGAAGAGGCATAAGTGTGCCGTAGCATGTCTTGGTTAAAGAAATCAGTATATGGTCTTTCAAGAAAGGTTGTAAACATGAGGCGTCTGGAAGGAGTGCGTGTCATGGTAACCTCCGGGCCAACGAGAGGCTACATCGATTCCGTGAGGTACATTAGCAATAAATCGACCGGGATATTGGGGACTATGATTGCAACAGAACTCCTGAAATATGGCGCTGATGTAACGTTTATCTATGGGGTAGGTAGCAGTATTCCAGACGTTGCTTTGTTAGAGAAAGATTGTGCCCGTCGGCTTACCGGTATTGAGATAGAGACAACCGATGATTTATTAGCTACAATCCAGGAAAAGTTAAAAGATACACCATTCGATGCTATCGTACATGCTATGGCAGTACTTGACTACACCCCGGAAGCATGTAGTAATGGCAAGATACCTTCGAATAAAGACAAGCTAGTGGTATCCTTTATAAAGACACCCAAGGTTATCAAGCTGATAAGGAAGACATGGCCTCGTGCTTTTTTAGTAAGTTTTAAATTAGAAACAGGTTTGTCAAAAAATGATCTTATAGAAAAAGCATATGCGTCTCTGGTTGAAAACGGTGCAGATTTAGTTGTGGCCAATAATCAGAACGAAATTACAAGATGCACTCACAAGGCTTATTTGATCAATGCACGCAAGAAAATTGAATCCGGATGTGAGACGAAACAAGATATAGCGGAAAATCTGGTGAATATCATATCAAGCCGGCGGGTAATTCTTCGGCCATCAGGGGGAAAATAAAAGCACCTTTGTTTATCTCTTTATTGTTCGATGTCTTCATGTGTATTTAGCAACAAAAAGCCTTTTTGAAACCGCAGAGATATGCCCTAATTAAATGTTAAGGAATTTCAAACTTTTGAGTCCCCTCCGGAAAGAGGTGATACAGGGGTGAGATGGCAGTAACCGGCACATTTCTTCTGAATGGAGAACGGGGTTGCTGTCGTGCCTACGCTTCGCCAAGATCGTTCTTTGCAACTTCGGCAACCCCAAAAAGTTTAGAATATTTTTGACATACCAGCAACTTTAGACAAAGCAGTAAATGGACTTGCAGCGGATGCTCGTGGAGATAGAACTTCTATCTCAAATCGTTTACCATATCCATCGCCTCACAATAAACCTCTGGTAGGACATTACACACACGTTCACAACGGGGGCATCCAATCACGTCACCCTTATCCAAAACCTCACGTATCTCTTTTCTTCCCGAATCTCTCAAAAAAATTTGAGGTCATTAGTTGATTTTTTATTCATAAATTGGTATATATCTTGTGTATGTTAGTTCCTTTCTCAAAATCGTAATACATTTTACAGGGGTATGAAGGTATGAGCGCTTCCTTTTTGGATACCATTACGGCTGAATATATCAGATCAATTTCCAACAACAGTGTCTATAGTCGCGGTCTTTCCTATCGCAGAAATGGTCGCGTACATAATCTGAGCTATAATAACGGGGAATTGGCGGCTGAGGTTGAGGGCAGTGAAACAGCGCCTTACAGCGTCTTCATATTTTCTGATGAAGAAGAAATATATGAAATGAATTGTGAGTGTTTGTATGCCTCAGATGGGGAGACATGCAAGCATGTTGTTGCCACTCTCTTGGAGTGGATTGAGCAGAGAGGCAAGGAGAAACGTTGTAAACCGCTGTCCTTACGACAAAAAACGCTTTTTAATACCGATAATATTTTTACGAGATTTTTGCCATTTTCTTCTTACGAGCCGGGCCCCGCAAATATTTTAAGCGAAATTTTTTCTGACTTTGATCATTTCAATATCAAGGTAGACTTGCTTAATGGCGGACCGCAACTCGAAATCAAACTGGTTTCACCTCATGGCGGTGATGAAACGGTATTTCACATCTCAGCAAAAAAAAGTCCAAACATTTTTGAAAAATTAACGAGATTCACCGACAACAAGGTAGAATTATCCGAACGGGCAAGAAAAGTCAAGCTCTATAAAACGCCACTCGTCCCCTATCTTCATGCCGATATAAACAATGACGGGCATGTTGAGTTGTCACCCATCCTGAAATTGAAGAGTTCCGGCAAAAAAGAGACGCAAGCGTTTCCGTGGGAACAATTAGCTGAGCACCGCATCAGTGAAGAATGGATATGGCTTAACAACTCTTATAGACCGGTGGAGTCTATTCCCTTCAACCTGAAACCCTATTTTCATAAACAAAAACCGCTTGTTTATAAGGAAAAGGACGCCGTTGATTTCTTGAAAGGTGATTTCAATCAATTACTTAATGATCCTTCCTTTAAACCTTCAAAACGGTTAGAAGGCATAGAGGTTCATGACAAGCCCGATGTTTCTCATGTGCAGGTGGAGTCTTGTGATACCGATTGGCTTTGGCTGGATCCTACGTATACCGTAGGGAGACACACGATCACACTTTCAGAGATCTTATCCTGCATGGATAAAAACCGCTGCATGAGAAAGGGCACGGATTATATAGAAATTCCCAAGGATATCATGGACCTCTGGCAGCGTGGAAACGGCATCTTTGAAAACGGGCGAATCAAGATGCCGAAATTGGGATACCTGAGAACCCGTGCTGAATGCGGCAGGGAAACACAGGTAACCGTTTGTCATGAAACGCAAAAATATTTGGCGAATTTTGACCGCATCACACCGCCGCAACCTGCGCCATCCGTTACTTCATACAAGGGAGAATTACGCACCTATCAGCAATCAGGCTATGATTGGCTCTGGTTCCTGCATACGAACAACTTTAACGGCATTCTGGCCGATGAGATGGGACTGGGCAAGACACATCAGGCAATGGTGGTACTCCTCTCTGCGTTACAAAATGAGCCGAGCATGCCTAACCTGGTCATCTGTCCCACATCCGTGCTGGATCACTGGAAATCCAAATTTCAGAGCTATGCGCCTGAATTAAAGATAGCCCTGTTTTACGGGAAAGAGAGAAACACCCTCCTTTCCGATAGTCTCCCATCCGTCGTATTAACAACCTACAGCATCCTTTCCCGTGATGTTGAAGGTCTGAGCAAGATTCAATGGAACTACGTAGTACTGGACGAAGCGCAAAAAATCAAGAATCACAACACACGGATGCGCAAGGCAACTAAGTTTCTTAACTCAAAGCGCCGTCTGGCGCTAACAGGCACCCCCATTGAAAACCGGCTGACGGAATTATGGTCAATCTTCGATTTCCTCATGCCAGGCTATCTGGGAAGCATAGATGACTTCAGAAAACGATACGAGAATCCTATCACGAAATATCAGGACAATGAAAAGCGCGAGATGTTAAAAAAGATCATTCATCCCTTTAAATTAAGACGACTCAAGAAAGACGTGCTTACAGAGCTTCCGCCAAAAACCGAAGAGAAGCGATATTGCACATTAGTGCCAACCCAGATTGTTATGTACAGAGACATCGTGAGTGAACGGGGAAGCAAGCTAATTGCAAAGCTGAAGGATGAAAGCCAACCTGTGGAATACATCCATATCTTTGCCTTGCTTACCAAATTGAAACGACTATGCGACCATCCCAAACTGGTACTGAACGGAACCACTCCCAAAGGAACTACCTCGGGCAAATTCGAGATCTTCAAGGAGATCATGGAAGAGACACTGGAGGCCGGAGAAAAAGTCGTAGTCTTCTCCCAGTATCTGGAGATGCTCGACATCATTGGTGACTGGTTGAGCAGTATCCATGTCAGATACGAGACCTTACGCGGTAACACTTTGAACCGTGGCAAGGTTGTCGAGCGATTCCAGAATGACCCTGATTGCAACGTCTTCCTGGGGAGCCTCATGGCTGGCGGTTTAGGCATCGACCTAACCTCGGCCTCGGTGGTCATCCACTACGACCGCTGGTGGAACGCCGCACGGGAGGACCAGGCCACCGACCGCGTACACCGCATCGGCCAGACTCGTGGCGTGCAAGTCTTCAAGCTCATTACCAAGGGCACACTCGAAGAAAAGATCGATGCCATGATCACCACCAAGGCCACCCTCATGAATTCCGTAGTAGAATCGGACGATGCCCTATTCAAGTCATTTTCGAGGAAGGAACTGATAGATCTGTTGACGTTTTAAATAGCTTCGCTTAAGAAAGAGCTGAATTGAGCAAAAGAAAACCCATCTTTCAACTAAAACAGCGAGATTGACGAAGAGTGCATAGCCTTTTATCGATGAAATTATTGCTTGAAATAGATTTAAATAGATGTTATTAATCATTACTGTACCTTGCACTTTTTTATAAATAATTATCAATCCAGAAAAAAAATAAATATTTCGACAAAGGTAAACCCTGAGTGATCAGAGAACACAAAACAAAGGGCTCTGTAAGCAGCTTAAGCTGCTTCAACAGTTAAAGAAAGATGCCTTACTGTCGAGGTGTTATTTATAAATATTTTGACAGTAAGGCTTTTTATTTTAATGCAACAGAGTTATGCTTCTTTTAAACTGTCCGGATGGACGTCCCTCCGGGACCATGCCAACGAACAAAATCTACTAAAAATGTCATTTCGAGCGGAGCAAGAAATCTTTTAAGCATTGAAACTGCGGAGTTTGAAGATTTCCCCTTTCGGTCGAAATGACAAAAGTATGTGTTTTCGTTTAAACACGATTTACATAAAATTACAGTAACTATTCAGAGAAACTGATGGTGAGAGAGAATATTTTCTCAGAATAGTCAGGAGCCGATAGGGAAAACGGGCGGACGGGAAAATCCCGGGAGGATGACATGATTATAGAGAGAGAAAAAACACACCCGGGCATTCAACCCCATTGGGGTGAAATATCGGGGAAATAATGATACCAAGCCCCCCCCTGCAGGGTTAACCACCATTGTATAACGATTTGCTATAATCATGACATCCCTTCTGAATTACAGAATCTATATTTTGTTCACTCATCGTGTTTGTGAGCGAAAGTACGCTGAATAGTTACAACTTACAGGAGACAGAAAAGCTTCACTTACCGCTATTTTAGAGGACAACCGAGGCAAGGGATATTTTCATTCCAATACCAGAGAAAGGAAACCAAAATATGAGAAATATAGTTAAAATTCCCCTTTTTGCCATTCCTTCAATAATTCTTATCGTTTTTATCTTTTTTTCACTCTTTATCAACACTATCATAAAGAAAAGCGTTGAATCCTTTGGGCCAAAAATTACTCAAACTTCCGTAAATCTGCAAAAAGTTAATATGTCGCTTTTTTCCGGACATGGCGAAATACACGGACTTATCATAGGCAACCCCGAAGGCTTTCATGCGGATTCTGCATTAAAATTTGATACCGTTACCATAGATATTAAGCCCCTTTCCATTTTCTCCGATACCGTAATCATTCGGGATATTCTTATCGACGGCCCGGAGATAACATATGAAACATCCGTTGAAGGAAGCAACATTGGCAAGATTAAGAAAAATATTGAATCATATTCCTCGTCGTCCCGTTCACAAACAAAAGAGCCCGGTGAATCCTCAGGCGGGCAAAAGGAAAAGCAACATGTGCAAATACACACATTTTTACTTCAAAATGGAAAAATACGGCTGAGCGCCACCTTATTACAGGGGAAAACGCTGGATATACCGCTTATGAAAGTGCAACTGAACGATATAGGAAAAGAGTCCGGCAGTGCGAGCTTTCCTGCAGTCATTGAGAAGTTAGCAGATGCAATATACAAGGCGATTCTCGAAGCAGTCAAGGGATCAGGCAAAACCATTGAAAAGGGAATTGGCACCGTAACAGAATCGGTCAAAGGAATTGATGAAACGGCAAAAGAAGGCGTGTCGAAGACATTTGAGGGGATGAAAAAACTGTTTAAAAAAAAGTAATGCTTGCTTGATAAACGCTTCTTGAAACCGGCATCGTCATCCGAGGAGATGCCTCGTCCGTTCTCAATCAAGAATCTTGCCGTTCTCTTCCCTATTACTGAGGATAATTTACCTCACACCACACATCTATGCCCTTCACGGTAGATGGGATCATCCGGCAGCAAGCCCGCAATATCCAGGAAATTCTCCGTGTCAAGCTTCACTCCTGCAACATCCTGCATACCTGATTTCAAATTTGTCTTGAGAATATTTTGCGCATTGTTTAAATTTAAATTAAAATTATATTCAAACATCCATCATAATAACCTGCTGAGAAAACAACCAGTCTTGGATAAATAAGAACTTGGCGGAGGAGGTTAAATGACAGGAGTAAAACAGCAAGTTATTCGAATGATTCAGTCCTTGCCTGACAATGTCACCATTAATGATATTATGGCAGATTTGTATTTCGGACTACAGGTGGATGCGAGTTTGAATGAACTTGACGAGGGCAAAATAATACCTCACGAGGAAGTTGAAAAAAGATGTCCAAATGGCTTGCAAAATAAGATGGTCATCTCGGGTTTCATCTAATTATGCCTTACTATTTGTAATGAAATGAATGGTTATACAAAAATGATCGTTGAGAAAGATTTGTTAACAATAAAAGAAGCGAGTGAATGGGCAAGCAACTATTTGAAGAAAAACGTTACCACTTCAAATATTTCGTATCTCATTCAGTATGGTAGGATAAAAAGGATTGGCAGTAATGGAAACATATTTGTCGATAAACAGGATTTAATTCAATATTATGATTCTTTTTTAGGAAAAAGAGAAGTCAAATGGAAAGACCAATTAGGAGAAGATTTGAATTGGGCATTATCTTTTGACAATCTCAAAGAAGCAGATACTACGAAACATGTCCACAGATTGCATCCCTATAAAGGCAAATTTATTCCACAGCTTGTTGAATATTTTTTGGACAGCCACACGGATGATTTCAAAAAAGAAGTTTATTTTAAAAAGGGAGACATTGTTCTTGACCCATTTTGTGGCAGCGGAACAACGTTAGTACAAGCCAGTGAACTTGGAATGCATGCCATTGGCATAGATATTTCAGCTTTTAACGCATTAATTAGCAACATAAAAATTGGAAAATATGATTTTGATAATATACGTGATGAAATTCATAAAATAACAAATGCATTAAAACAGTTTATTGCTGATTCTAAAACTATTACATTTGAAAGTAAACTGATAGAAGAACTAGCAAACTTCAATAATAAATATTTTCCTGTTCCTGACTATAAGTACAAAGCAAAACGGAGTGAAATCAATGAAGATGAATACGGCGATAAGAAGGAGAAAGAGTTTTTGCCGTCTTATAAAGAATTAATTAATCAATATGGGATACAGTTAAAGCAAGAAAAAACCAACAGCTTTTTGGATAAGTGGTATTTACAGCATATCAGAACAGAAATAGATTTTACCTTTAATCTTGTTAAGCAAATTAAAAACACACAGACAAAAAAAGTTATTAGTATCATTCTAAGCCGAACGATTCGTTCTTGTCGTGCAACTACGCATGCAGATTTAGCTACCCTGAAAGAACCGGTAACAACTACTTACTACTGTGCCAAGCATGGTAAAATTTGCAAGCCTTTATTCTCTATTCTGAGTTGGTGGGAACGTTACAGTAAGGACTCCATTAAAAGATTGAAACAATTTAATATGTTGCGAACAGATACCTATCAAGTTTGTTTAACAGGTGATTCAAAAACGATTGATATTATTGAAGTGTTAAAAAAGAAAAATCCTGCTTTTGCCGAATCAGTCAAAAATCAGAAAATTAAAGGGATTTTCTCAAGTCCGCCTTACGTTGGTTTGATTGACTATCATGATCAGCATGCCTATGCATATGATTTATTCGGTTTTGAAAGAAAAGATAAATTGGAAATCGGCCCGCTTTCTAAAGGACAAGGCAGGGAGGCTCGTGATGCCTATATTAAAGACATTGCAGATGTTTTAAATAATTGCAGAAAATACCTCGTTACGGACTTTGATATTTTCCTCGTAGCTAACGATAAATACAATTTATATCCTGATATAGCTGAAAAGGCTGGAATGAAGATAGTTAATCAATACAAACGTCCCGTGTTGAATAGAACCGAAAGAGACAAAGGCGCTTATTCAGAAATTATTTTTCACCTTAAGGCTAAACAATGATACCATCAAAAAAGGAGAAGATTGCAATTGAAGTAATCAAAACTCTAATTACAAGGTTTGAAACTTTTCCAATTGACGCATCCAATAACAGAAATGCACCATTTCACGAAGCATTCTTAAATGCATTCGCAGATAAACTAGAAGGTAAAGTACCTGACATTCCATTTTTCATTAGTTTAAGCAGTTGGCTTCATGGATTAAATACAACATTAGGCCAATCTTTTTTTGAAAATGTATCACATATTCTCTCGGGTGGTGAAAAGAAAGAATTTACTTCAAATAGAGGAACTTTATTAAGGGTATCTCAAGAGCAAAAAAATGCTATTGCTAATATCGTCACAGATTTAAAGAATGGAGTTTTCGCCCCAGATTTAAATAGAGAAAACGAATTAATTTTTCTTACATCAACAAGCACTAATTTAGATGCAAATAGTTTTACAGCCGATGTTTTTATTGAGGAAGAAGCTAAAATCATTGCTATTGAACTTAAAACAGTGAAACCGAATGCAGGTGAAATGCGCGGTGAAAAACAAAAAATATTGGAAGCAAAAGCTGCATTGTTTAATAGATTTCGCAGTAAAGAAATCGAGTATTATATAGGGTTCCCATTCGATCCGACAAGCGATACACCTACTGGGTCTGATAAGTGTAGATTTTTGAGATCCATTATTGATGGGGATAAATATTTTGCTTTAGATGAGGTTTTGTTAGCAAGTGAACTTTGGGACTTTTTATCTGGAGACAAAAATACAATGGAGTATATATTAGACATACTAAATAAAATTGCCACAAAAGGTTTTATGGAAAAATTCAAATATCTTGGCGATAACACTAATCGTAAAAATAATACTAAAATTTACAAGACGCTATTAAATGATTGGTTCTTATTCTCTGAAATAGAATTGCTCAATAATGATTCTGAGATTACTAAAAACTTATACAAGGAAACCAGGGCTAGAAGAATTTATAATCAGTCAATCTTTAAAAATGGAGACTATAATTTTGAAAGATATAATTTCCTCGTCGGTTTGATTAAATAATATATTTTGTTTTAAAGAACCGGCATAGAATTGAAATCTGAAATTGATAATTACCTTAAAAAATTCAAAAAGGTAGCAGGTATGATCCATCCAGAAAAAATCATTTATTCCATCAATGTCGAAGATATTCAAAACGTTGCTGAACAGGAATTAGAAAGAAAGCTAATGGCAAGAGAATTAAGGGGCATCGTGTAGCCGTGTGGGTTCTTTTATATTTCCTTGAGCATACAGGTAAGGATTTTCAGTCGGAGATACTCCTCGTCACGTAACCCGTAAGCCCTTCTTTGGATCACTCGAATCTTATTGTTCAACCCTTCAACAAAACCTAAGGAAACTTTATTCTCAGGTCTGCTATAGGCAGCGATGCCGTCCCAGTGCCGTTCTATCATCGCAGCAAATTTCTCATCGGGTTCTAGTCTTTGCCATTTCAGAGATTCCTTCCAGTTGTCGAAGAACTGTCGTGCCCAACCTTCCGTCTTATAACTCCAGAGCTGCCCAAAGGATTCTCTTAAAACATAAGCGGTATTGAGCCGTTTATTAGCCCTCAGCAGTTTCTTTAAGGCCTTGCGACCGTCAAGCGTGAGGTTCTCACGGTTCGACAAAAGCGTATACTTCTGTCCCTTGATGTATGACCGATCTTTCCCAGAAAGACGCCCGTACTCCATCTTCCTTATCTTGTCCAATGCATCTCCCAGATGCCTCATAACGTGAAACTTGTCGTACAGGATTGCCGCCTGGGGAATATTCTTTTTCGTCGATTTCTCAAAGGCTTTCCACATGTCCATTACCGCAAGCTCTATCTTCTTGCTCTTCTTCGGTCCCAAGGAATGGTAAAACATATCAAGACTCGCCTCTGAGCGATCCTCTCCACCAAACCAGATCGGCTTCCCTCTTTCCAGATCGCTGACCACGATTCGGTAGGTATGCCCTTTCCTCTGAGATATTTCGTCTATCCCGATTGCCCTGGGCGCTGCAACAGGATTGCGCCGCAACTGCTCCTGCAGGTATTCCTTTTCCAGTGCCTTTACTATATGCCAATCCAGTTTCGACTCTCTTGCTACAGCTTTGACCGTCATATTAAACCGAATAATCTGAGTGCGTTGACCTCCAAACTTCCCCCATTATCAGAAACGCGGACGAAACCCAAGGAAGTGGTATTCGTCCAACAATTGTCTCCTTTTTCTCATAGGATAACCATACAGATTTTACCACCCATTTAAAAACCCTTCTCCCTTTATCCAATACCATCTTATACTACTTTGCTCTTTCTTTTACCCACACGACTACATGATGTCTCAAAAATAAATAACGTACTCAACTACTCTTTCAGATAACCCTAAAGCTGAAGTAGCATTGACATACTGCAAGAGAAAAATAAATATGTACGAATTAATTACTGGTTTAAGGCGGAATATAAGTGTTGAGAAGAAGAAAGTATTCAGACAGAGTTACGCATAACCGTAAAACAAATCTTGCGAAAATATGAGTATCCGCCTGATAATCTACCTATGGGCAAATATGTTGTCTTTCATGCCAAGATTTTGGACCTAGCTGAACTGCTTGCCAAATATCTGAATGGAAACAAATTGGCAAAGGGATACAAATTTTTGAATTGGTCTTGGGACTAGTTAATAGAAAAGTTATAGATGCAATTTCGGCAAATTATTCTTATAATATTATGATAGAGATCTTCAACAATATTTCCATGTCTATTTATAAAGATAAAGATGAAATAAATACAACGAGACCATTGGTAAGAAAGAAACAATTTGTTGCAAAAGACCATGGAAACGATAACCCGTTGTTTCTTGATAGGCTGTATTTTTCGTTTTTTTGTAATCTGCTGTTTTTTCACAACCAAAGGGGAATTCTTATGCACTAGGCTAACCACGGAGCATTTTAGAGTCTGCCATTCTCAAAAATAATCCTTTAACAAAAGAGAAAATAGCGCTGCTAAGAAATCTTTAGATAAATGCTTTCGGTAGAAAACACTTTAAGTTGTGACGCTTGTTATAGAGGTTGCTGAAGGCGGGATTATGCTATCGGTATAAAAGGACATAAATAGCCAAGAAACTATCCTGCGATACTTAAAGCGGCATTTTTCAATACCCGATCCTGGAAAGAAAGAGTGCTTACCTTAGAAGATCAGATAAAACAACCTACGAACAAATCGTTCTCCTAAGAGGCATGACAAACAGGTGCATTGAAAACCCTGTGAAAGGGAATAGGCTTGCTGAGGATAATCAGAAAATACAAAGACTATGGAAGCATATACCATTTCTTCCCGTGCTGATAAGAAACTAGAGCCTGGCAACACTAATTATAATATAATAACAGTATATATTTAGATATTTCATATCCATGCCATAGTAGTCATAAGCTGTCATTTGTACTGTTTTATAAAATTTTTTTCTTAGATTTAGCTGAAAAGGAGAGAACAAAACGGAATGAAATATGAAAATTTTAATGATGCTGAGGCGTTGAAGATTGCCATGATCATCGAGGAAGAGGGGCTGGAATTTTATTCTATTCTTATGAAGAATGCAAAAGACGCCAAGGTTAAGAATATCTTTTCAGAACTTGCCCTGGCAGAAGAGAAACATCTGGCGCTTTTTCAAAAAATGTATGCCGAAATAACTTCTCAGACAAATCCGATGCAAGGATGCGAAGACGACACCGTGGATCTGTATCTCAAGGATTTGGTAGATACGGGCATATTTACAAAAAAAGGTGAAGCCAGAAGGGTTGCAATGGTAATAAAGACGGATATCGATGCACTAAAAATAGGCATTCAGGCGGAAAAGGACTCTATTCTCTATTATACCGAGGCTGCAAAAAATACGAGACATAAAGGAGGGAAAAAGGCATTTGAACAACTGATAGCCGAAGAGAAAAAACATTTAAAGATACTTGCAAAACAACTGGAGGCATTAAAGAACTAAATTTTTTTGTGACTTTATATCGTGGTGTTAGAAAACAAAAGTTTTCCAAATGGAAGAGAGGGGGAGAAATATGCAACAAAGATTGCTTAAATATGGAGGGGTAATGGCAGTAATGTTTACTCAGGCGTTTGTTGTGAGTATAAGCCATGCCCAGGAAAAACAGCAGGAGAAAAAACTAGCAAAAACCAGCTATGCGCCTGTGAGTATAACCGAACCATTTGAAGCGATTATGTCTCGAACAAAGGCAGCTAAGTCGGCGGTAATGAAGTCTCATATGAATATGCTTAAAGAACGTTACGACCTGAGCAAGCGCACAGCCAAAGATGTAACCATGTCACGGGGGAAACCTGTCCAGGAAGGTGTGCGGGTTAAACTCCCTAAAGACATGACCTGGGAAAATCTGGCCGCTATGACTCCGGAAGATATTCGCGAAAAGGATCTTTTCCCGAAAGGGTTTATGCCGCTTCCGCATCCAAATCATGCAGAAGGCGGCATGCTCTTTCCAAAGTATCACATCGAAGAGATTAAGAAGCAAGAGAAACGGGAACTTACCCGCTTTGATCTCGATTATGACTTGCCCGACCACTTTTTGCCAGAGTTTCCTCCACCGATATATTTGACGACACGGCCTGATTTAGGTGACGTCTCTCAGGGTAATGTAGTAACCATAGGCAACTATTATGAATTGTTCAACGGGATACTGAATCCTAAACAGCTTGAGGGATTAAGACTGCTGGTAACGCCATTTCCACAGCAACAATTTAACCAGACGGAAGACCGCCGTTCTGAACAACCGAGTCGTGGGGTTACGTGCTTTGATTGCCACGTGAACGGACACACCAATGCTGCCACCCATCTGGTCGGCGATATCCGTCCCCAGGAGTTTCGGCATCGCCTTGATACACCTTCTTTGCGTGGAGTGAACATCCAGAGGTTGTTTGGCTCACAGCGGGCGCTGAAAAGCATTGAGGACTTTACGGAGTTCGAACAGCGCGCTGCCTACTTTGATGGGGACCCAGTCATTGCGACAAAAAAAGGCGCCAACATCCTAGAACGGGGGAGTCAGGTGCATGCTATGGCCGAGATTCAGGAACTGCTTGACTTTCCACCTGCTTCTAAACTGAATATCTATGGCATGTTGGACCCAAAAAAGTCAACCGAGTCAGAACTTCGCGGGCAAGACCTGTTCTTTGGGAAAGCCAAGTGTTCTATCTGTCATCTTCCACCTTATTATACCGACAACCTCATGCACAACCTGAAAGTGGAGCGCTTCTATAAGCCACAGATGATTAACGGACTCATGGCCAGCGCTGACGGCCCTATTAAGACCTTCCCACTGCGTGGCATCAAGGATTCACCACCTTACCTTCATGATGGAAGGTTGTTGACCCTGGAGGACACTGTTGAATTTTTCAACTTAATTCTTGAGGTCGGGCTAACAAAACAAGAAAAGATGGATTTGGTGGCTTTCCTGAGGATTTTGTAGTTGTTAACTTCTGAATAAAATTATTTCAATTGTTTATGCAGGAGAATGTAACTATGATTGATAGACGTGAATTTTTAACAATAACAGGCGCAGGAGGGGCTGCACTGTTATTTGGTATTCCGAACCCTTTATATGCATCAACAACAGAGAAGGAGGAAAAGATTATGCCGTACACAGCAAAAGATTATTCGAAACTTATTGGTATAGAGGGATTCAGTGAGACGCTCCTGAAAAATCACTTCACCCTCTATCAGGGATATGTGACGAATACCAACAAGGCGCTCGACATTCTTAGTCAGATGCTGAAAGATGGAAAAACAACCACCCCGGAGTTTGCCGAATTAAAAAGGCGGCTTGGATGGGAGTTCAATGGGATGCGTCTCCATGAATATTATTTTGAAAATCTCGGGAAAAAGGGCGGCATCAACAAAGAAGGGGTGCTTGCCAAAAAAATGACTGAAGAATTCGGCAGTTACGAGATGTGGGAGAAAGATTTCAGGGCAGTGGGAGCTATGAGGGGAATCGGCTGGGCTGTCCTCTATCAGGACAGCGCGAGTGGAAGGCTCATTAACTTCTGGATAAACGAGCACGATGTTTCTCATCCTGCGGGATGCAATCCGCTGTTAATTATGGACGTATTTGAGCATGCTTTCATGATCGATTACGGTCTTAAGCGGGCAGACTATATTGAGGCATTCTTTAAGAACATTGATTGGTCAGCAGCAGAAGCAAGACTGAGATAAGACTGGCTAACCCTGTCAGGGTTTAAAACCCTGACAGGGCTAATTCACGGATTTCATGGTAATTGGGTGGGGTCCAAATTAACCGGTGAAAGGAGGAGAAGATGAAGATTGGAGTATTGATAATGGCTATTTTTATGTTTAGCCTTCTTCACATTCCACAGTCATTTGCCCAGCAGGGAATGCAGTGGAGAGGGGGCGGAGGCTGGGGTATGGGAGCTCCGTACAACAGGATGTATGACCCCAAGACCGTTGAGACCATCAGCGGGGAAGTGGTCAGTGTGGATATCATCACCCCAGCGAAGGGTATGGGCTACGGAGTGCATCTGATGGTAAAAACAGTCAAGGAAACCATCTCTGTCCATTTAGGGCCGGGATGGTATATAGAAAACCAGGACACAAAAATCGAGCCGAAGGATAAGGTTGAGGTTACGGGATCAAGGATCACTTTTGAAGGCAAACCTGCCATCATTGCCGCTGAGGTGAAGAAAGATGATGAAATCCTGAAGCTGCGTGACGAAAAAGGTTTTCCCCTTTGGAGTGGCTGGAAAAGACGCTAGCTTCATGGTAATTTTAAAATTATGATACCCACCCAATTACAAAATAGATCTTTTTTTTAACCCCTTCAGAAGCAAGGATACGATGTCGATGGATAAATCAAAAATCAATCTGGTAATCGATGCCCTGATGTTTCTCTGTGTGATGGCAATGACAGGGATTGGACTTCTGATGAAGTTCGTCTTATTGCCCGGCAAGGATACCTGGGCTGTTTATGGCAGAAAAGTGGAGTTGTTCCTGTTTGGCATGGAACGTCATCAGTGGGGAACGATACATCTGATCATTGCCTTTATCTTCCTGGGCTTTCTGGCGCTCCACATACTCCTCCACTGGAAGATGGTGCTATCACTCTACAGCAGGTTAATCGTAAGCAAGAAGGCAAGGCGTATCATTGCTATTGTGATAGTCATCGTGGGTCTATTTTTTGTGACCTTCCCCTTTGTTGTAAAACCTGAGGTACAGGAACCGGAACACAAAGGAAGGCGCTTTCAGTAAATTCTCATAAATGCTAGAGATGAAGAGGTTGTTAGAATAAAACTTTAAATTATCCAGGTAAATGTTCAAAGATGTTGCAGGGTTGACTCAGGATTTTGTGTCTGGGGTTCTGTCCTTTCCCATTTATTTAAATTAAAATATGCCTTGAGAAAATCACGATTTAATGAGTTTTTGATAAAACATAATGGGCTTGATAAATCTGGATTTCTGGAATGGGTTTTCTGCCCTGGCATGTTATTTAATAATCAGAATAAATGGTGGGGAAACGGAGGCATTCGCCAAAGACCTCACGAAGGTTTAGATCTCTGTTTTTACCGTGACAAGGCAGGACAAAATCACAGGCTGAGTGAGAAAACGGGGATTCCGGTTTTGTATGATGGAGAAATCGTGGGTATTCATGACGATTTCCTGGGAAAATCTCTCTTTGTGAGTCATGACATCTTTGATGATCATGGAAACAGGCTTCATACAATCTATGGACATACGAATCCATATCATGGCGTTAAAGCCGGAAGAGTTTTCCGGGAAGGAGAAATAATTGCTGCAATTGCAGATGCCAAAAGGAAAAACGTACAGGTTGCTTCTCATTTGCATATCTCCGTGGCATGGCTGCTGTCATCTTTCCCTTACGAAAGACTCGACTGGAAAACCATGAATAATGATCGCGTTGTGACTCTTTACGACCCACTGTACTTTATCGGTAGTAAACACAAAGCACAGCGTATCGCTCTCTGAAAAACCCCCTGCGGATAACATAGAAACTAAGCCTTTCTCAAAAGGTTAATTTGTTACGAGAACAGAAATGTATTCTTTTTTATGCAGGTAAATGCTTCACTCGCATCATATTGGCACTATAGTATAATATAATTCACTGGAGGATGATTATGAAAAAATCTTTGGGTGCAAAGACCCTTGTATATCCAGCCCCTGTCCTTATTGTGGGAACGTATGACAAAGCTGGGAAACCAAATGCAATGAATGTTGCATGGGGAGGACTTTGTTGTTCCAATCCACCGTCTGTTGCAGTTTCTATCAGGAAGGCCACCTATACCTATGGGAATGTTGTAGACCGAAAGGCATTTACGGTAAATATTCCGTCCGAATCTTACGTCAAAGAGGCTGATTATTTCGGAATTGTATCAGGCGGAAAGGAGGATAAGTTTTCTGCAACGGGACTCACTCCGGAACGGAGCACTCTTGTTGATGCGCCGTATATTAAGGAATTTCCCCTTGTTCTGGAGTGCAAACTCACACACACTGTTGAGATAGGATTACATACTCAGTTTATTGGAGAAATTGTAGATGTCAAGGCCGAGGAATCTGTACTGGGAGAAACTGGTAGTATTGATATGGAAAAACTCAATCCATTTTTGTATGCCCCGGAAATTCGTATGTACTATGGGATTGGAAAATTTCTCGGTAAGGCACACTCCATAGGTAAGCCGACAAAGATCTCGTAAAATAGGCAGATTAGTATTTCACAAAAAAGAATTTTACGTTTTCAGCAAAAATCTGGAAATGATCCGGTCGGGGTTTTAAACCCCGACCGGGTTGACTCATGAATTTCGTGTTTCGGATCTTGTCTTTTCTGGTCTGTTTAAATCAGGAAAACAATAAAAATATTTCATTCGCAAACAATCCCCTCCTTTTGAAGCAATTGTCTGCATTGCGTTATCCTCTTCTCCTTTTCAACTCCTGAGATGTAAAATATTATCTGCGATTTTATAGGAATATGAGATTTTTCCGCAACGTCAGTATTCAGCAGACACGCATTCTGAAGCATCGACTGTAAGCGCCTGGCCGTTCCACAATTTCCATCGATAATCGCGATATTACCTCCAGCGGCATGTAAGATCTCTCTTTTTATCAGGACATAATGCGTGCAACCCAGAACGATAACTGAAATATCCCCTTTGTGTATCGATGAAAATAGATGAGAGAGATACTCCTCAATTTCTCGTCCGCAGGAATGGTCCCGTTCAATAACCTCCACCAGTCCGACACAGGGAATCGGGACGATCTCAGCACGATGTTTGTAATGATGGACAAGATCGTTGAATTTCTTGCTTTTTAACGTAAGCGGGGTAGCCATGACAAGAATTTTACCGTTAAGACCAAGCTCCACGGCTGGTTTTAAGGCCGGTTCCATACCAACCACCGGAAACGGACAGATTTTCCGGATTTCATGAATAGCGGCGCTTGTGGCTGTATTGCAGGCAACAACCAGGGATTTTATACCCAGAAGGGCAAGAAATTTGGCAACTTTTATCGATAGAGTACGAACAACATCTTCGGACTTTGTCCCGTAAGGTGAATGAATGGTATCTGCAAAATACACAAACCTCTCACTCGGCAGCATCTTTATTATCTCGGCGAGAACCGAGATGCCACCAATACCAGAATCGAAGACTCCTATCGGCAATTTAGTTTTTGAATTTTCCACGAAACACTGATACCCAATGAGAATCTATTTCTTACCCCATAAAATTATGGGCAATGGGCATTCGCCTCCCCGATCCAAACGCCTTGGAAGTTACCTTGATACCTGGTGCTGCTTGTCGTCTCTTGTACTCATTTCTGCTTACCTTTCTTATAATTTCATGTACAATCTTTTTTTCAAATCCCATACGAACAATTTCTTCAACACTCCTGGCTTCTTCTATATACGCCTTCAAGATGCCATCAAGCACATCATAAGGGGGTAAGCTGTCCTGATCAAACTGATTCGGCTTCAATTCAGCAGAAGGTGGTTTGATGATGGAATTCAGCGGGATAATCTCCTTTTCACGATTTATAAATCCGGCAAGCTCATACACCATTGTTTTTGGGACATCGGAAATTAAGGCGAATCCGCCGCTCATGTCCCCATACAGTGTGCAATAGCCTACGGCCAGCTCTGACTTGTTTCCCGTCGTCAAAACAAGATACCCATGCGTGTTGGAAAGCGCCATGAGGATATTGGCACGGATGCGTGCCTGCAAATTCTCTTCAGCGATATCACAGGGCATTCCCTTGAATTCCGTCTGTAAAATTTTTTGATATATTTCAAACACATCCTTAATGGGAATAACCTTGTAAGAAATACCCAGATTTTGAGAAAGTTTTACAGCATCATCGACGCTGCCCTGCGAAGAAAATTGAGACGGCATGAGCACCCCTATAACATTTCTATTACCTAAGGCTTCTACGGCAAGTGCGGCCGTTACAGCCGAATCGATACCTCCACTGAGACCAATGACCACCTTCTCAAAACTGCATTTCATTGCATAATCTCGAAGCCCGGTAATTAAGGCCATATAGACAGTTTCAATCGAGGAACGGATTCTGGGTTGTGTTTGTACTGCCGGGTTTTTTATATCAACCACCATCAGATCCTCTTCAAAAGCAGCGGCCTGAGCCACAAGTTTACCCTGACTATTTATTACGACACTATTTCCATCGAAGACGAGATCATCATTGCCCCCCACCTGATTTACAAAAATAAAAGGAATTTTATATTTCCTGGCATCATGAATGAGCATACGTAGCCGAATCTTATCATGTTTTTCTACGGTAAAGGGTGATGAAGAGATGTTTATTATGACATTGGCCCCTTGAGAAATCAGATTTTCGACGGGGTCTATTTCATATAATGGCCGTGACCAAAACTCCTCATCGTTCCATATATCTTCGCAGATAGATATGCCCAATACGGAGTCCATAAATTTTACCGGAGAAATCGTATGCGCTGGTTCAAAGTAACGGCACTCATCAAAGACATCATACGTTGGCAGGAGTGATTTGTGATGAATAGAGACAATCTTGCGATCCTGAATAAATGCTGCCGCATTGTGAACAAGCTTCCCATGGCGACGTTTATTTCTATCAACGAAGCCTAAAATGGCAGAAATACCGGATACCTGATTTGTTATTGTGCTGAGGGCATTCAGATTTCCATCGATAAATGCCGGAATATCAAGAAAATCCTTTGGAGGATAACCCGTAACGGCTAGTTCCGGAAAAATAACAAGATCGGCATTTTGATTCCTGGCGCGTTCAAGGTACGAGCAGATTTTTTCAGTATTTTTTTGGAAGTCGCCTATGGTTTGATTAATCTGCGCCAGTGCAATTTTCATGGTTTTAATTTAATATGTAATTTTGTCTTTGGCAAACAAATTTTATTCTTTTGGGTTGAATTTTACACAAAATTAGCAAAAATATGACACAAAGATTTACGAAAACACCCATTCCCCGACAGCTTGTGCGCATTGTACATTTTAGCCTATTCTCGCGACAAAGATGAAAGATCAAACAAATTAAAAAACATGCTTGACATAACTATTTAAGGAAGCTACATTAACAATAGTAATATCGCTAGATCTGTTTTTTTCTTTTTTTTGGATATTTTTATGCCATCAGTAATGAAAACATTGCTGCTGAATCCACCAAGCTTTGAAAACTTTGACGGGGGCGCCGGCTCGCGCTGGCCAGCCACGCGTGAGATACTATCTTTCTGGTACCCGGTATGGCTTGCCTATCCGGCTGGAATGTTGCCGGGCAGCCGGCTTCTTGATGCACCGCCGAACAAGACCACTCCCGCAGAAACCATTGAGATTGCGCGAGACTATGATTTTATAGTGTTATTCACCTCGACCATCGGCTTTTCTAGTGATCTGTGTCTTGTGCGCCGGATGAAAGAGGTCAACCCCGATTTAAAAATAGCCTTTGTTGGTCCTCATGTACAGGTGCAGCCCGTTGAAAGTCTCACAGCCAGCAGTGATGTTGACTTTGTTGTTTATGGTGAGTTCGATCATGCGGTGGTAGAGTTTGCGCAGGGGAAACCGCTTCGTGATATCCCGGGGATCAGCTACCGTCAGGACGGACGGGTAATTAGTAATCCACCCCGTCCCCCATTGGAGACGGAGGAACTGGATCGGCTGCCGTTTGTTACCGAAGTGTACAAGCGCGACCTTGTGGTTGAAAATTATAATATACCTTTTCTGATGCACCCGTACATTTCTTTTTATACGAGCCGAGGCTGTCCGTCACAATGCAGCTTCTGTCTCTGGCCTCAGACGTTTTCGGGTCGCACCTGGCGTGTACGTTCCACGGAAAACGTGGTTCGTGAAGTCCGACAGGCGCTGGAAATGTTTCCACAGGTCAAAGAATTCTATTTCGACGACGATACATTCAATATTCGCAAGGACCGTGTGTTAGATATCTGCTCAAAGTTTAAGCCTCTGAAATTTCGGTGGTCGTGCAATGCCAGGCCTCACAGCGATTATGAAACGCTGAAGGCGATGGCCGATGCCGGTGTCAGGCTCTTCGTTGTAGGGTTTGAGTCTGGCGACCCGCAGATATTGAAAAACATTAAGAAAGGCATTACAATAGAGACATCCCGTGCTTTTGTCAAAAACTGTAAAAAGGTGGGGATCAAGGTTCACGGCGATTTCATTATCGGACTTCCGGGCGAGACCAGTCAAACCATTGAGCGTACCATCGACTTTGCTAAAGAACTCGACTGCGAAACTATCCAGGTTTCGGTTGCTCATGCTCTCCCGGGGACGGAATTCTATGATTACGTGGCGAAGAACAAGTTCCTCATCAGCGAGGCTGCTGCTGATGTCCAGGGCCATCAGTTGCCACATGTGGAATATCCGGGACTGTCGAGCGAAAATATGATAGCCGCTGTTAACCGGTTCTATGATACTTATTATTTCAGGCCGCGAGTCATTTGGCGTATTGTACGCAATGCGTTGTGGGATAGTCATGAACGCAAACGGCTTTACGGAGAGGCAGTCTCATTCCTTCGTTTACGTGCAGAACGATTAAAATGGGCACGAAAGGAGTTCGAAAAAAAACCGAAGGTCACGTGATTGCTATAAATTCTGATTCGATTCTGGCACCAACAAAAAGGCGATAAACAAATGAATACATCGAATATCTTTCATATAAAAACATATCTCCTGCTTCTGCTGATGATCCTCTTTGGTTCGCTGGGAGATATCTTGCTCAGTAAAGGAATGAAGCAGATTGGAGAAATTTCCAACTGGTCGATCATTTCTCTTTTGGAAACCTTTGGCCGGGTGTTTACGAGCAGCACTATGTGGCTGGGAATAGGCAGTCTGGTAATTTTCTTTGTTTCTTATGTTTTGACACTTTCATGGGCAGATTATAGTTATGTTTCCCCAGCTTCTGCGATGAGTTTCGCAGTTGTTCCGCTATTGGGTTATACGATGCTGGGTGAGGCGTTGAGCCCTATCCGGTGGGCAGGCGTAGGGCTTATTTTTCTGGGTGTAGTATTGATAAGCCGTACACCTCATCGTACAACACGGGAGGATGCATCATGCGTACAATATTGAGTTTTGCGGTTGTGGTACTTGCCGGTGCGGCCGGAGAGATTGCAATCGCACACGCGATGAAACAAATCGGCGAGGTGCACAGCTTTTCACTGCGTGTCTTGACTGGCGTTTTGCGTCGTGCTATACGAATGGTATGGTTGTGGATTGGCGTTGTCCTGATCGCACTAGGTTTTTTTTCTATGCTTGCATTGCTTTCATGGGAGAATGTAAGCTTCGTTGTTCCTTCTACCGCCCTTAGCTATGCGGTTGGTGCGCTTGGCGCAAAGTTCCTGCTCGGCGAAAAAATAAATGGTATACGTTGGGCTGGTGTACTGCTTGTTTGCATTGGAGTATGCCTTGTTTGGGCAGGATAGATGATCGTGTATAGGGCTGATGGCTCCTACTAGCAGAGGAAAATCTTTTTTCAAACGAGACGAAGATGAAGATTGATCGAATTACTCTTTTGGGTTCTCCACATAAAAATTCTTGTAATCCTTTGGTTTCAGTAGTGATTCCCGCATATAATGAGGAGCAATATTTAAGTGGGACCCTTCAAAGTGTTATAAATCAGGATTTTCAGAATTTTGAATTAATCGTTGTCAACAATAACTCTACGGACAAAACCGCAGAAATTGCTGAAAATTTTGGAGCTAATATAATTTTTGAACCTCGGCAGGGGGTTGGTTTTGCCCGTCAAAGAGGATTCATGGAAGCGAAAGGAAGTATTATTGCCACAACTGATGCGGATACGATACTGCCCTCAAATTGGCTTTCCAGGATTGTTGACAAATTTGAAAAAGACGAAAATCTTGTTGCCTTCGGAGGGCTTTATACCCTTTATTCTGGTCCTCTGAGTGCGAGGCTTACCTTTTCTTATTTTGCCCATCCTGCCTGGGCTCTTGACAAATTTTTTTCGGGTGGGTGGGGTTTACCCGGAGTAAATTTTGCAGTTAGAAAAGACGCATTTTTAAAAGTAGGGGGGTTTAAAACGGAACTCTCGATCGGTGAAGATGCGGAAATTTCGCGACGCCTCAGGAAAACTGGCAAGGTGTTATTGGATCCTTCTTTTCTCGTCAAAACTTCAGGACGAAGATACAGAAGCGGTTTAATTGTTGGCTTCATGACGTATTTACCAAACGGAATTACGAGAATTCTCTTTAACAAGCATAAGTTTCTTAAACTTCCCGCTATTCGATCTGAAAGACCCTTGCTTCCAAGACTTTTAGCCCGATTCATTTTTGTGTTAATAATTATGACGTTTTCGTTTTTTTATTTCTCTCATTATTGCCCTTTAAGGGCCGGTTTAAAAAGACCGAACTTTATAATTAATAAAATAAAGGCGAAACAAACAAGAATGAAAAGTTCATGAAAGAAGAATCGAATCTTAAAAGGAAAAGAATTGATCCGGAAATATTTTTAACTTTCGATGACGGTCCTAACGAACCATATACCTCTCAAATTCTGGATATTTTAAAGGATTTCGGGGCTAAAGCATCTTTTTTTGTTTGTGGAAGGTGCGTTGAACATTCTCCCGGTGTCGTACAACGAATCTTGAACGAAGGTCATTCCATTGGCAATCATTCGTATTCACATTCAATGGTGTTAACGTTTATGGGATTTTTAAGACGGGAAATAGAGAAAACCGACAACATTATCCAAAAGATAACCGGGGTAAGAACAAATCTTTTCCGTTCTCCATGGGGAATGACTACTCCCTGGATAAAAAGTTATCTAAAAAAAAATAAATATAAAATTGTTTCGTGGGATATAAACTCCTACGACTGGGCTGGAGTTTCAGCTCGGACTATTGAAGATGGCATATTGAAAAAAATCAAATCCGGTTCTGTTGTTCTTCTTCACGATGGAAAGGAAGCAAAATTTCATCGAAATCGTTCACAGACAGTTCTTGCCCTGCCCCCCTTACTGGAAAACTTAATAAGCAGAGGCTTTATTTGTAAAAACATTTCTCTTTGAGACATTCACATCTTTAATGATATTCTCCGTTTCATGTCTCTTTGCCTCTAGTCCCTGGCTTTTTGTTACGGGGTAGATTTCGGCTTCCTTTAAACGCTTGAAGCGTTCTGACAGATGTGCCAAATTGTGTGTTGCGGTGATTTGGATTTCGTGAATCGTTGGAATATTGTAACATGTCTTACCATCTTTTATAACAGGTATTAAAAGGGGGGTTCCCTGTAAATTTTCATCTTCAAGCCCGATCACATCATTTACAAAATTGCCGGTTTTATCCAGAGTTCGATATACCTGCTTCTTACAGGGATACGTAAGTTTATCTTCACTGAATTTCATTTTTGGGATAACTTTCCCATTATGTTCCTGTTCAACTAACTTATAGATACCACCCAATGCGGGAGCATCCTTTGATGTTACCATTTCAGTACCCACACCGAAAGAATCAATGGGTGCACCATTTTTTAATAAATTATCAATATGGTCTTCATTCAAATCGCCACTAGCAACGATTTTGACATGTTGCAACCCTTCGTTGTCCAAAATCCTTCGCACTTCCTTGCTGAGCTCCAGTAAGTCTCCGCTATCAATACGGACACCTTTCAGCTTCTTACCAATCGTAGCTGCATGCCTTGCCCCAATTAAGGTATCATACGTATCAATAAGCAGAGTAGTATTGTCCGGAAATATTTCATGGAATTTCCGAAAGGAATCTTGCTCGTTCTCAAATGCCATGACCCACGAATGGGCGATAGTCCCTACTGCCGGTATGTCCAACTCATAGGCTGCAAATACGTTGGAAGTACCCTTGCATCCACCGATATAACACGACCTTGCCGCAAGTATACCTGCCTGTGGGCCATGAGCACGACGTGTGCCAAAATCAATAACCTCATGTCCTTGAGCTGCAAACACGACTCTCGACGCCTTTGTTGCTATAGATGTCTGAAAATTGATTAACGAAAGAAGATAGGCCTCCGCGATCTGTGCCTCAATAAGAGGGGCCGTTACCCGAAGTATGGGTTCATTTGCAAAGGCAAGCGTTCCTTCAGGCATTGCATAGAGGTTGCCGCTGAAAGTAAAATTTTTCAGATATTCAAAGAATTTTTGACTTACCTGGTTAAAGATGGGTAATTGTTGTAAAAATTGAATAGCCTCCGGTGAAAATGCTATATGGGTAAGATAGTGCAGTACTTGTTCCAGCCCTGCTGTGACTAGATAAGAACGATTTTTCGGCAAATGGCGAACAGACAATTCGAAGGTGGCAGTATCATCCATTCTCTGCTCAAAATATCCTGCAGCCATCGTGAGTTGATAAAGATCGGTAACAAGACCAAGTGAATTTTCAGGTAAGAAAAGAGACTTTGGTACAGCCATATGCACATATTTAGCTAATATTTTTTTACAAATAGAGCATAATATTACTGCTAAATTCGTTTTGGATCAAGAAAATGTCGTTGTTTCGGAATAGGCATAAAGGAGCATCGACGAGATTGCAATAGCAGCCGTCTCAACCCTCAGAGTTGAGTTCCCAATAACAACAGGCATACAATTCGCTTCCTTTGCCGCTCCAATTTCATTCTCGGTAAAACCGCCTTCCGGTCCTATCATGCAAACAATCTTTTTTGCCGACGGATAGTCATGCACAAGACTCTTCAATGTCTTTGCATAAGGTTCAATGCAAGCAATGAGAGGAAGATCGAAATGATGAGCATTCTTTACAAGATCAGCAAATGATATAATATTTTCAATCCGGGTAATATAATTTCGTTTGCATTGTTTCGATGTCTCAATCACAATCTTCTTCCATCTTTCAATCTTTTCACCCGCGGTGTCACGAATATCTACGACGCTTCGCTTGCAAAAGATGGGAATTAACGTCTGGACGCCTAACTCTGCGCATTTTTGAATTAAAAAGGGGGCATGTTTACCTTTCGGGATGGAAAATGCAATGGTAATATTAACCGGAGATTCTCTGTCAACTGCCCTGGATTGTTCAATAAATAGCTTTACTTTATCACGTAAAATTTCAATAACACGAGCCTGGTATTCAAACCCCTTTCCATCAAAAAGGGTTATTTTCGTCCCTGGTTTTGCTCGTTTTACATGCAGAATGTGATGTGCCTCGCCACCATCAAGCCAAATTTCCTGCGTTTCCGGAGTATACGATAGGTAAAAACGATCTTGATGCATTTAGACGGTCAGGGTATGTTTTGCAAGACTTCGTTCTCTGGCAAAATTGATTATGGTATGATTGGGACAAACCTCAACACATTTTCCGCAGGAAGTACATTTATAATAATCAATTACTGCAAGGTTGTTTTGTACGTGGATGGCATCGTATGGGCATACCTTCTCACACTGTTTACAAGCAATACAAGAATCCTGACAAGTCTTTTTGGCGATGGCGCCCTTATCGAGTGATTTGCAACGGACATGTACCATTTTTGATGTTGGCAAGATACTAATAAGCTTTCTGGGACATACTGCCGCACATTTCCCACATGCCGTACATCGCTCTTCAATTACATGAGGAAGGTTATCTTTTCCCATATACATCGCTTCAAATTTACATGCCTCCACACAGGTACCCAAGCCGAGACATCCATAATCACAGCCCAAAAAACCACCGCCAACAATGTGTGCCGCACGGCAGTCTTTCACACCATGATAGACAAATTTGTTTTTTATCCCTCGTGCATGGCACATAACAACGGCAACGGCCCGCTCCCTGCCTTCAAACTTGACACCCATGATTCTTGCCATAAGCTCAGCTACTTCATTTTGACCCACCGTACAACCAGTTACCGGCGCCTTGCCCTCTACTACGGCCTGAGCAAAACCGTTGCAACCCGGTTGACCGCATGCGCCACAATTTGCACCGGGGAGTATATCGTTAATACTATCAATCCGCGGGTCGACCTTAACAGCAAATTTATCTGAAGCAATGGCCAAACCAATTCCAAAGATCATGCCTAAAATGACGAGTGTTATGGTTGCACCAAGAACTAATTCCATGTGATTTTCCAAAAAATTATTTATTAAAAAATATTAATCGAAAAGGCAACCTAATCAAATACATTTTTAGAATTTGTTTCCAATCCTTTTAATACTTTAAACTTTATGATTCCTTCTTTTTTTCCACCGTATCCTGAAGAGCAGTCGAGGGAGATGTCGTTTCCATCGTTATCCTTCTTCAGGCATAAAGGCGGTTGTCAATTACCCGTACCTTTTTAACATAAAAAATCATGAAGTTAGTTCCGTTACGCCATGGTTCCGATCATCATTCTATGAATCGCCTGTCCGGCCGGAACCATTGGGAAGACATTTTCGTTTGGATCAATCCTGAAATCCATAATAACAGGACCTTGAATAGAAAACGCCTTTTCTATCGTTGGCCGCACATCCTTCTTTTCCTCTACTAAAAATCCAACTGCACCATATGCCTCTGCCAGCTTGACAAAATCCGGATTGCCATTCAAATGGACACACGAATACCGTTTGCTAAAAAATAGTTCCTGCCACTGTCGCACCATACCCAGATAACCGTTATTGAGTACGACTATTTTCACAGGGATATTCAAACGAACTGCGGTGCTCAACTCCTGGATGTTCATTTGGATACTGCCATCACCGGCTATGTCCACTACTATTTTATCTGGGCATCCTAATTGTGCGCCAATCGCCGCCGGGAAACCGTAACCCATCGTACCCAGTCCGCCGGAAGATAGAAAGGTGCGGGGTTTAGTATAGGTAAAAAATTGGGCTGCCCACATCTGATTTTGTCCTACCTCGGTTGTGATAATTGCGTTCCCCTTTGCTATTTCACAAATTTGCTCAATCACATACTGTGGTTTAATAACGCTACCCGCGTTATTGTAAGACAAGGGATTCTTTTCTTTCCAGGAATTAATTTTTTGAAACCATTCTTTTCTCTCAACAAAACGGACATGTTTTATGAGTTCCTGCAAGATGTTATTTGCGTCACCCACAACGGGAATATCTACTTTAATACTCTTGCTGATAGATGCAGGGTCAATGTCTATATGAATAATTTTTGCATGAGGGGCAAATTCATCAATCTTCCCCGTAATACGGTCGTCAAATCTTGCTCCGATTGCCAGCAGTACATCAGATTCAGTTACAGCAAAATTCGCATACGCAGTGCCATGCATCCCCAACATCCCCAGGGATAAATGATGGTCTTCGGGGAATCCTCCGAGACCCATCAGGGTAGTAGTTACGGGAAGATTTCCTTTTTCTGCAAGCTCAAGCAATGCCTTTGAGCATTCTGAGGCAATAATCCCCCCTCCCGTATAGACAACAGGCTGCTTTGCGCTATTAACAACTTCAGCGGCAATATTAATTTGACGAATATTGCCCTCATATCGGGGTTTATACCCGGGCAGTTCCACTTCGGTTGGTATTACTTCTTCACACTTTTCCATGGTAACATCAACAGGCAGATCGATTAATACAGGCCCTCGTCTTCCGGTATTTGCTATATAAAACGCCTCTTTTACCGTTCTCGCAAGGTCTTTAATATCCTTTACAAGATAGCTGTGTTTTGTTATGGAACGCGTGATACCGATCGTATCCGCTTCCTGAAAAGCATCGTTTCCGATAAGAAATGTTTTAACTTGACCGGTTATTGCCACCATAGGGATAGAATCCATATAGGCCGTTGCAATTGCGGTAACCAGATTCGTTGCGCCAGGACCTGACGTAACAAGACAAACACCAACTCTGCCCGTAGCTCTTGCATATCCGTCTGCTGCATGACCCGCACCCTGTTCGTGTCTGGTTAAGATGAACTTTATTGGAGAATCGAATAATGCATCAAATAAGGGTAAAACAGCACCCCCGGGAATTCCAAAAACAAACTCGACCCCTTCCCTTATTAACGCATCTACTAAAATTTGTGAACCAGTTTTAATCATGGATTTACCCTACGAGAAACCTCATTGTTAAATAGAAAACATTGAACTTAGAGAAACAGCACTCTTGGATAAGCAGCGCTTTCTAAAAGGTATGCTTACGAGGGAAGAGCACAAATTTTGAAAAGCAACCAGTATCTTTGATTAAACAAACATCTGATATGAAAACCGGGAGAACAAATTATTTTAGGAATTATGTCCTTTATGTATCACTTTTTTCCGATTCTAAGTCCTCACGGAAATCATCGTAATCGATGTCTTCCATATCCTCGTATTTTGGAGGTTTATAACCTGGTTTCTTAGATTTTTCTACCTCTTCACGAAAAGCAGTGATCACCTTTTCCTGTATCTGCTCCCTGCAGCTTGAATTTATTGGGTGGGCTGTGTCTGCGTGTAATTTCAACCTGCCTGCACCTCTGGAAGCACGTTTTTCATTCAATTTAGTACCGCAATCATTACAGTACTGTGCCATTAAATGATTTTTACCCCCACATTTGGGACATCTATCTGTGAGTTTCCGGCTGGGCATGGCTACAAACACCCCTTTGTGTCCTTCGATAACCTTTAGATCTCTTACGACAAAATCATCGTCGATCGTAATGCTACAAAATGCCTGCAGTCTGTTTTTTTTACCTTCTGTTAACTTTACCCTGACCTCGGTAATATTCACCGTTTCCCCCTTCCTCTTCATTTAGCATTGTCATTGAAATCGCTGGTTACCACAAACACATTACCAATTCCAAGCATTTTTATTTTTTTTTCGATTTCCTTCGAATCTCTTTCTCCTCTGCATAAACCATATAATGCCGACCCACTCCCTGATAAAAGTATGCCACAAAAACCAAGCTTTGCCAATGTTTTTTTTATTTTCTCAATCTCCGGATAGAGCCGAAAAACAACATCTTCCAACCGGTTATGCAAACTAGCCCCCAATTTCTCTGGATTTCCTGAGTCTAACGATTGCAGAAAAACCCTAACATCTTTCAAATTTTTTGTCAAGACAAATTTAAAATTTTTGTACACCGTTGCGGTGCTTACTTCAAACCCTGGATAAACTACAACATAATGATAGGGCGTCTGCAAATTATGTGGGATAATCACATCCCCTCTTCCTTTGCATATTGCAGTATTTCCCAAGACAAAAAAGGGGGTATCGGAACCTAATTTTTCAGCCAATGACAATAATTTTGCATCATCGTATCCCACCCGCCATAGTTTATTTAATCCAAATAAGGTAGCAACCGCATCACTACTTCCACCGCCAAGCCCTGCACCGACGGGAATTCTTTTATCTAAATGAATTTTTACGCCTCTGAAAATTCCCGATTCTCTCTGAAAGAGGCGGGCAGCTTTTAAAACAAGGTTATCTTCGCCAACGCTAAGTGTGGAATTCGAGCAGGTAAGCTCAATGTCTTCATTACGGTCTTCCATATGAATATAATCATAAAGACTAATTTCCTGCATAACCGTCTCAATTTCATGATAACCGTCCTGGCGTTTACCCAATATTTCAAGAAAAAGATTGATCTTTGCAGGCGCTGCTATTTTTATCTTCCCCTGTTCTTCCCAATATTTCATAACGAATGTTCCTGTTGAATTGCATTTCTAAAAAAAGAAATTTGTGTATCACCGTACGTTCTGGCATCGAATACTTCTAAAACGGGCACTTTTGGCGTCTGTTCAGAATCCGTTTTCCTGTGCTGTAACACAATCAAACCGTCCGGGAGGAGTATGTGTTTCTGGTATAAAGAAGAAAATACGGTCAAGAGATTATCTCTATATGATTTTTTTTCAAGAAACGGATATGGCGGGCTGGCAAAAATTACATCAATGACGACATGGTTTTTCTCAAGAAATGGCGTGATTTCAAATACATCGTAAGGCAACACCCATGCCTTCGTTTGAAGCTTTGTCTGCTCAAGGTTTTTTTTAATGATCTGAAGAGCCTGTCTGTCGTTCTCTATAAAAATGCAGGATTCTGCACCACGGCTCAATGCCTCTATTCCGATCGCACCTGTACCTGCATACATATCAAGAACCCGGCTGTCAGGAATAACACCGGCGAGGATGTTGAACAAAGATTCTTTTACCCTGTCTGGTATAGGTCTTGTCTTGCTTCCTTTTACGGAGCTGAGATGTATCCCCTTTGCACTACCCGCAATTACCCGCACAATTGTATATGAGCTTATTTTCCCTGGCACCGATTTTCGATGATAAGCCGATTTACCAAGTAATCAAAATTGTTAAATTATGGTGCTAAATAACCGACTCGATAAAGGCTATCGTGAACGCAAAAAGAAGGTGCATTGCGAGCACATTCGCATTGCTCCGTGTAAACCCCGCGAAGTAATTCAGGCACAGGAGATTACTTCTGGCTGTCATCCCCGCAAGGACACTTGTATGCAAACGTTTCGTTACATTTATTATAAGATTTCTTTTTGTTTGCATATAATTATGAAACATGATAAGACTATTTCCTACACAAGTCAATTCCAAATTCTATGTTGACATAGTTATATTTTATACTTTATAATTCCACTTTTCTACAGCGCTGTACGGTTAGAAATTTGCCTGTGCGGTTTTTGCTATACCTGAACGCTTTTCGTGGGTATCCGGTGAATCCTGAACTTCCTGGATTTCCGCTAAAAACATGCGGGAATGACTTCTCAAGAGCAACAAAACAAGACATGCAAATTTTTAACCGGACAGCACTGACTTTTCTACGGCATTTTTTACTTGTCCCAATGTCTTGCGCAGTCGTGTTCTCAATATGCTGATTGCAAACGGATCAAGGGAAGAATCGAAGAAAGAAATCAAAAAGGCATCAATATTAAGGTTGGGTAATTATGATTAGCAATAAAGAAAAGGAGTTAACTCCCTTACGAGAACGGTTACTTCACCTGAGGGACTCTCTTTGACCTGGAAAACAAAGAAAAAGAACGATCCGCCTTGGAGGAACAATTCTCTTCCCCAACCTTTTGGGAAAACAAGGAAAAGGCACAGCACACGATCAGGAAGTTAAAGTCGCTCAAAGGAATTATACTACCTCTTCGGGAAATGCTAAAGACGCTTGATGATATCGAGTGTTTATCTCTGCTTGCAGAAGAAGCGCAGGATGAGCAGACTGAAACTGAAGTTATCAGAGATATAAAATCCTTTCAACAGAAACTAGAGAAGTTTGAATTGAGAACACTGCTTGGTGAATCACACGACCATTGCAGTGCTTATTTAAGTATTTATGCAGGAGCCGGCGGGACAGAGTCATGTGATTGGGTATCAATATTGTTTCGCATGTATAGCCGTTGGATAGAAAAAAGTGGTTATACCCAATCACTTATTGACGTGTTACCAGGCGAAGAGGCTGGAATTAAAAGAATTACCGTCCTCGTAAAGGGTGACTATGTTTATGGTTACTTAAAATCTGAAATTGGCGTGCATCGGTTGGTACGAATTTCTCCCTTTGATGCAAATGCAAGAAGGCACACATCGTTTGCAGCGGTCGATGTGCTTCCGGAGATTGAAGAGGAAGAAGAAATTGAGATTAGCGAAAATGAGTTACGGGTAGATACCTACCGTGCATCCGGGGCCGGCGGCCAGCATGTAAATAAAACTTCATCAGCCGTTCGGTTAACTCACATCTCTACGGGGATCGTCGTTCAATGCCAGAGCGAGCGCTCACAGCACCAGAATCGCCGAATGGCCTTAAGTATGTTAAAGGCAAAGATGTATCAGATAAAAGAAAAGGAAAAGGAGAAGGAACTTTCCGCTGCTTATGATGAGAAAGGAGAAATTGCCTGGGGACATCAAATCCGCTCCTATGTATTACAGCCCTATTCGCTCGTGAAGGATTTGCGCACCGACAAAGAAACCGGCAACACCCAAGCCGTATTGGATGGTGAAATTGACGAGTTTATGGCAGCATACCTGAAATGGAGAATAACGAAAGTTCATTAACGTTTATGACAATTTCAAGAGAAAGTTTGTAACGTAGGTATTTATTCCTTGCTCAATGCCGGCAAAGAGCCGGTAGGCTGGAAAACACATTTAAAAGGATAAGCAAATTATGACCACATTAAAAAACGAAGACCCGGAAGTTTGGCAAGCCATACAAAAAGAATCGGAAAGACAACAAAACACCATAGATCTGATCGCATCGGAAAATATCTGTAGTCTTGCAGTACAGGAGGCGCAGGGATCTTCTATGACCAATAAGTATGCAGAGGGTTACTCTGGAAGGCGATGGTATGCCGGTTGCGCAAATGTAGATGCGGTAGAAATTCTGGCAATTGAACGAGCGAAAAAAATCTTCGGCGCCGAACATGTAAATGTACAGCCAAACGCAGGCTCTCAGGCAAATATGGCGGTATGTTTCTCAGTTCTAAAGCCGGGAGATCGTATTTTAGGTATGGATTTGTCCCACGGTGGGCACCTTACTCACGGTTTTAAAAAGAATTTCTCAGGAATAATGTATCAAATTACCCATTACGGGGTAAAAAAAGAAACAGGATTTATTGATTATGATGAAGTACGTGCCATTGCCCTGAAAACAAAACCCCACTTGATCATCGCCGGCGCAAGTGCATACCCGCGGATACTCGACTTTCCGCAATTCAGAAAGATTGCTGATGAGGTTGGTGCATACTTTATGGCTGATATCGCCCATATAGCCGGTCTTGTTGCCGGTGGTGTACATCCCAGCCCTGTTCCCTATGCAGACTTTGTTACCACAACAACCCATAAGACATTGCGTGGACCAAGAGGAGGCATGATCTTATGCAAGCAAAAGTATGCAAAACAGATCGACTCCATGGTTTTCCCTGGAATTCAGGGTGGTCCTTTTATGCATATCATTGCGGCAAAGGCTGTCGCATTTAAAGAAGCGATGACAAACGAATTCAAGCAATGCCAGAAGCAAACAGTAGAGAATGCAAAGGCCATGGCTCAGGAATTTGTAAAACGGGGATACGCCGTTGTGTCCGGCGGGACGGATAACCACCTCTTCCTCATTGATTTGCGCAATAAGAATATTACCGGGAAAGAGGCTCAGGTATTGTTAGAAACGGTGGACATTATCCTGAACAGAAACACGATCCCGTTTGATGAAAAGGGTGCAAGTGCAAACGAACCAAATGGAATTCGTATTGGGACACCTACCGTTGCTTCGCGAGGCATGAAAGAAGCGGAGGTTGTTCGGATAGCAGATTGTATTGACAAGGTCCTTTCGCAACCAAACGACAACCGGATCAAGGATGCAGTTCGCAAGACGGTAAGGGAACTCTGTTCCGCGCACCCGTTATGAAGCAGAAACGTTTCTGTCTGTAAGAAAAGGATCCGTTCCTTTCGTTTTTTCTAGATCATTTCAAGGGCTGGAGTAATCCAGCCCTGTTTTTTCTCTCTTCGGGTATGAATGGATTTGAAATACGCTGTTAAGAAAATAGTAGTTCTGGGCAATGGCAGTTGGGGCACGACGCTTGCCATTCTTTTGTATAAAAAAGGTTATGAGGTTACGCTGTGGGGTGCCAATGCGTCGTATGTTGATTGTCTGAAAGAAAAAAGAGAAAATATCAAATTTTTAAAAGGCGTTCCTATCCCTTCCGGGATATCCCTTACTTCCGATATTTCACCTGTGTTAAAAGACAATCATCTTGTGGTGTCTGCAACACCCACTCCTTACCTGCGCGCTGTGCTTACCAAATTTCTCAACATCTTTTCCCATGAGATACCGATGGTCAGCGTCACCAAGGGGATTGAAAATGATACGCTCATGACGCCGAGCGAGATTATCACCGATGTGCTGGGCAAACGGCCAGTTTCTTTGCTCCTCGGACCAAGTCATGCCGAAGAGGTTGTACGCGGCTTACCCACTACCGTTGTTGCGTCATCAAAAGATGACACCCTGGCGCGGATAGTTCAAGGGGTTTTTACCACAGACCGGTTTCGGGTCTATACCAACCCTGACGTGATCGGTGTTGAACTGGGTGCTGCCATGAAAAACGTGATTGCTATCGCCGCCGGCATATGTGACGGCCTGAAATTCGGTGATAATTCAAAGGCCGCCCTGATTTCACGGGGATTAGCAGAAATCAGCCGCCTTGGCATCGCCATGGGGGCGCAGAAAAGCACCTTTTCCGGACTTACAGGTTTGGGCGATCTGATAACGACATGCATCAGCCCTTACGGGAGGAACCGCAGAGTAGGCGAGCAGATTGGAAAAGGGAAAAAGCTGCAGGAAATCCTGGATGCTATGGAACAGATCGCAGAAGGGGTGTGGACTACAAAATCCGTTATGGCGCTTTCACGAAAATTTTCTGTTGAAATGCCCATTACAAAAGAAATCTATGCGGTGCTCTTCCTGAACAAAAATCCTTTAGAGGCCGTGAGTCATCTCATGATGCGCGCCCCCAGGTCTGAAATGGAAGATCTCATCTGAAAATAGCCTGTTTCACAAAAAGACTTTTATAAAAAGGCCCAGGAAATTGAGAAAAAAAGCCGGCAATTTTATACTGAAAAGGCTACTGAAACTGAGCAACAATCACAAAGAGAAACCTTTTTAACGATGGCAGATGAAGAGGAAAGGCACTATGTTGTCTTGGAAAACATCATTAATTTCCTTTCACAACCCTCTACCTAGCTTGAAAATGCCGAGTGGTATCACCCGGATGAATATTAGTCAGGTTTATTTGCCGTGTAGCCTAAAACATTAGCAATGTCCGCCAGCGTGAGGACATTATTCCTGAACTCGTCCGGCGAATAGCCCTGCACACGGTTGACGGGGCAGGATTGGTGATCCGTAAGAAGAACAGCCGTATTGCCCTCCGAGAGGTCGCGGTAAGTGTATTTTATGTTCGTAGATAACTCCTTTCCGTTGCATTTCCCTGCGCCCTGTAATTCTGTCATCATATTAAACTTTCTTTTGCTTAATAAACGTACCATTGCGGTACTCTTCAAAAGCGATCCGTAATTCATCTTCCGTATTCATCACAACAGGACCGTACCAGGCGACCGGCTCACCAATGGGCTTGCCCGATATAAGCAGGAACCTGACTGCTTCGTCTTCCGTTGAGACCATCATCTGATCGCCATCTTCAAACAGGACGAGTGTCTCGTTACTTACAAAGGGCTCTCTTTGAATATCGAAATAGTTGACTCCTTCGATCTCATAGGAAATCTGCGGCTTTTCTTTGCAAAAGCATCCCTTGCCTTCGATAACGTATGCAAAAACAGTATGTCCGCGCTTTGTCGGGTGTGCGAATTCTGATCGGGCTGGAACGGCTATATCAAGGTATTCAGGGTCGGTAATGATATCCTGAACAGGACCCTTTTTGCCACCGGCTTTACCACATATGACCCTCACCTTTGTGCCGTTCGACTGGATTATCTCAGGGATCCGTTCGCTTTTCACATCCTGATAACGCGGCTCCATCATTTTATAGGCTTTGGGGAGGTTTGCCCAAAGCTGAAATCCCAGCATTACACCATTTGGGTCGCCTTTGGGCATTTCCTGGTGTATGATTCCGCTTCCTGCGGTCATCCATTGTATATCGCCGGACGATAGGATACCCTTATTTCCCATGCTGTCACCGTGCTCTACGTCTCCGCGGAGAACATAGGTGATTGTCTCGATTCCACGATGTGGATGCCATGGGAAACCCTTGATATAGTCCTCTGGATTTTTTGAGCGGAAATCGTCCAGAAGTAAAAAAGGGTCAAACAGAGGAACCAGACTATATCCAAACGCACGTTTAAGATGAACACCTGCTCCTTCAACCGTGGGCTTACTTTTCAAGACATTGCGTATCTTTCTCGTTTCCGTCATGGTGTCCCTCCTTTGTTTTTTTACCGGAAATGGCAAAATCCAAAGCATGAAATTTTTGAGTCAACCCTGACAGGGTTAATTATTCATAATTTTTGTTAAATCAGAAAGCAAAAACATCACAACCAAGATTCCATAATTCCGCTATTCCAACCATCACAGAGCGTACCGCTATAAAAGCCGATAGGGATATGCCCGCTTTGTCCATTCGTTCTCTGGACACTTAGCTTGAAGTTGTTCGTATGCCTCCTTAAGTCCTTTTGGATTTTTTGTATCCTTGTATTGGCATACACCTTTCAGGTAAATTGCCTCTGGCGCCATACTACTCTTAGGGAAATCAGACAAAATCTTCTCCAGGTATGAAAGTGCCTCTTTAAATGCATTGAGATCAAAATGCACTTTTGCAATACCCAGCAATAATGAAGGAATTAATTCTTCGGGTGAAAGAAAACCGACTGTCCTGTGATGCTCTTTGCCCTCTGTATCAAGTATTATCAGGGTTGGAGTCCACTTCAGATTAAAATCGGTAGCCAGGGGTTGGGCATCAGAACGGGTGCGCAAGGGAATGAGAGAACTATTGATAAATTCTATAACTTCTTTATGCGGATACGAAACTGTATCCATTTGTTGACACCCGATTCAGCCAGGGTTAAAGAAATCAAGTAACACCGGCTTTTTCTCAGATCGAGCCCTTGACAGAGCCGCATTCATTACCGTTTCCCATGAAATTTTGTTTTCCATAGTCTTATCTCCTTTATAGTAAAGTTAAGGTTCATATAGAATATCCATCCTTTTTTTCACCGGAAGCAAAAGACAAAAAGAGACAAAAGGGGTCAAATCTTTACAGGTTGTCCGAGAATACAAATTCATGGAACGGCTTAAATTTAGCCATATGATTGATCCTCCTCGGTTGGGTATCTTCTGGTAAGGGAAATAATGATACGGTCGGTTTGCTCGACAAAATGAGTGACCTAAAAAAAGTTTTACCTGCTTGGTTTCGTTTTGCCGAGAAGACTTCATTTCACTTTATTATATCATTCAATTTTACCATCGCAACCAATTTGCCCTCTTTTTCTGGCTAAATTGATGAAAACAGAAATGCCGCATTCTCGGACAACCTGAAAAGTTTGACCCATCGCTTCGCTTTAATATTCACTACAGCAGGGATAATCTTCTCTGATGCACTCACGACAGCCTTCGAATATGTATCGGGAAGCTCTTCATCCCCGGCAAAGAGGCCTCAGATATCCGTGAACCGTCAGGCTTGACTCCATATGCTGATATCGCTTGAAAAGGAGTCTCCACAATCATCTTTCTTCTTAAAATTTCATTTTTTAATTAGCATTTTCAAACTATTTTAATTATAGGTAAAAAGTATTGATTGTCAAATTTTCCTTCTTTCTGATTGAATTGCAAGATATAAGGAATTAATTAAAACAGCGAAGATAGTCAGGTATCTCTTTCTCTTGATAATATAGAAATGTGCAAAAACTTGTATTCGGGTATCACTAACACATGGTCCCTTCCTCTTTGAATAAGTCCTTTTGGTATTTTTTTACTTGAATTGTTCTCCGTTTTGAATTTATGATAAAACAGCTCGGAAAGGAAATTATCTCTTTAAAAATCGTACATCAGTTTATGGTGGAGAAAAAGTATGATGGAGAAAAAATCAATAGAGAATGAGCTCTCGGATAAAAATACCTTAACACTGGATCTCTTAGAACATGTAACCGAACCTATTGGAAAGTATCCTTACCGAGGGTGGGAAACAGCATACCGTGAACATTGGAAATATGACTATACCGGTAGAACTACTCATTCTGTGAACTGTGCAGGTTCCTGTACCTGGAAGGTCTACGTCAAGAATAATATTGCCTTTAAAGAGGAGCAGTATGCGGACTACCCTGATATTACTCCAATTCTGCCTACGTATAATCCACGAGGTTGCCAGAAGGGTGCTAATTACAAGGAATATGTGTATGGTCCGCAACGTTTGAAATACCCATTAATGCGGGTCGGTGCCCGGGGTGAAGGGAAATGGAAAAGAATTTCCTGGGAAGAGGCAATGAGGCATATCGCCAATAAAATTGTCAATACCATAGCCACTCACGGTCCCGATACGATAACATTCTATTCAGCAAATCCTGCAAAGTTTGCAATTACATATGCGGGAGGTTTGCGTTTGGCAAACCTGATCGGCGGCGTTGTGTGTTCCTATTATGATTGGGTTTCTGATCTTCCTCCCGGTGAACCTATGACATGGGGTGTGCAAACCGATTCATGCGAGGCCGCCGACTGGTTTCATTCAAAATATATCATCGTATGGGGTTCAAATCTGCTAGAAACCCGCATTCCCGATGCCCATTTCTTGACGGAAACACGAGTGCGGGGGACTAAAATAGTGGCTATCTTCCCGGAATACAATCCAACCTCAATCCACGCAGATATCTTTATTCCTGTAAAACCCGGAACCGACAGCGCCCTGGCCTTGGGTATGGCAAATTTTATTATAAATAAGGGACTCTACGATGAGGCATATATAAAACAGTATACCGATATGCCAATGCTTATCCGGATGGATAATGGAAAGTTCCTCAGAGAAAGCGATATGACCTCGAACAGCAGTCAAGAAAAATTCTATCTCTGGGACCAGAATGCCGGGAAACCGGTCCTTGCGCCCGGCACTCAGGGATTTCTTGGCTCTCAGGACTGGACGCTGAATCTTGATTCAATAAAACCCGCCCTTGAGGGTATCTTTACCGTACACACAAACACTGGTCCGGTTAAGGTAACCCCGGTCTTTTCGTTGTTGAAGCAAAAAGTTGCTGCTTATGATCTCGTAACGGTATCGGGTATTACCGGTGTGGAAGATTGTCTTATCGCGCGGATTGCGCGTGAGTTTGCAAGCACTAAGCCGGCCAGGATTATTGGGGGCGCAGGAACAAATCATTATTATCATAACGACCTTACGAACAGGAGCCATATATTACTTGCTGCTTTGACGGGCAATGTGGGAATACCAGGCGGGGGATTTGATCATTATGTGGGTCAGGAAAAAATCTGGTGTAAAGAAGGCACCTTTGACCTTGCTTATCCCCTTGGCAGCGCAAAGCAGCGGTTTCAGCCAACAACACTCTGGACATTTATACACTCCCATATTACGTCAGACGTTGACAATCTTTGGCCGCATCCTATGATAGATTATATACGCGAAAGCGTTCACAATGGCTGGATGCCGCTGTTCCCTGAAGGGACGCTTGACAGTGGTAAATCGCCTAAGATTCTTTTTGTTTGGGGTTCAAATTTTCTAAATCAGGCAAAGGGGTTCGAATCAATATTGGCAAACCTTTGGCCAAAGCTTGATCTTGTCGTCGATATTGACTACCGCATGAATACAACAGGTCTTTATGCGGATATAATCCTGCCCGCGGCAAGTATGTTTGAGAAGTGGGATATCAGCACTACCGATCTTCACTCATATGTAAGTCCATTTACCCCTATCATAGAACCTCAGATGGAAAGTAAAACAGATTGGCAAATCTGGCAAACATTGGCCAGGGCACTTCAGGAAACAAAATTCTCATATCATGATACCTTGCCTGATGGAACTCCCGTTTACCGCGATTTTTCGACTTTGGTAAATGATTTTACCGCGCAGGGTACTTTAACATCTGATAAGGCTGCAGGGCAGTTTATTCTCGATAATTCGGTGGGGACACGAGGAATGACAATGGACGGAATCAATGAAAAGCCCCGGCGGTTTGTAGCCACGGGTAAGGAATTTACCAGTGATATCAAAGACGGAATCGCATATTACGGCCTCCAGAGGATGTATGAATTAAAGCAGCCACTTTCTACACTAACAGGCCGTCAGCAATTCTATATTGATCATCCCTGGTTCCTCGAGTTTGGAGAAGAATTGCCGGCGTATAAACCTCCTGTTCAGGAAGATAAGTACCCGCTCCGATGGATTACTCCCCATAGCCGCTGGAGTATTCATTCAACATGGCGGGATGCAAAGTATCAATTGCGGTTGCAAAGGGGACGGCCGGTTGTGTACTTAAATCCGTCTGAAGCTACCGCCCGTAATTTGATTGATAATGATGCCCTTGAGATTTACAATAATTACGGAAAGATACTAGCCCGTCTCTGCATTTCACCAAGAATCCCCCCGGGTATGGCACTGATGTACCATGGATGGGAATATTATAGCTTTCGTAAAGGCGGTTTTCAGAGCCCGACAACGATTCGCATAAAACCAACACAGCTTGTCGGTGGATATGGGCAACTCAAGTTTAAGGCTAATTATTGGGGTCCAACGGGGAATCAGAAGGATACGCGGATAGAGGTTCGTAAGTATAAGAGCGGATAGAGGTGTATTTTCACCATTCTCAGGAAACTGACAAACGAGAGAGTAATGCGCTATTTGCGGGAAAAGACAAAAGAAGATGTCTCTGTAGCTCCGTTAGGAGGGTGGTCTTTGATAATGCTCACATCATTTAAGTAACCCCACTCAAACCTTCAGGTCTGATCCTTTATCGTTTTATTTAAGTGACTATGTAAAGAGTAATAATTATTATGGCAATCATGAGACAGATTCAAATGGTTTTTGATCTTAACAAATGTATTGGATGTCATACATGCGCCATGGCATGCAAGACGATGTGGACGGATAGAGATGCAGGACAGATGCATATGTATTGGATGAATGTAGAAACACGGCCTGGCACAGGGTACCCAAAAGATTGGGAAAATCAGGGCGGTTGGTTTAATGCCGATAGAAATACTATACCGCTTCCTCATATTCACGAAGGTTATGGCGCACCCTGGGAATATAACTATAAGGAGGTACTGAAAACAGAGGGAGGAGATACTCCTGCTCCAAAACTAATTCCATCGCCGGACCCTTCAGAGTATCCTTATGCCAGTAACTGGGACGAAGATGTGGGTAAGGGAACTTTTCCGAACTCCTACTATTTTTATCTGCCACGTATCTGTAATCACTGCACCGACCCTGCATGCCTGGAAGCTTGTCCCCGGCAGGCAGTTTATAAACGGAGTGAAGACGGCATTGTTCTGATCGATCCAAAGAGATGCAGAGGCTATCGTTACTGTGTTAAGGGATGCCCTTATAAAAAAGTTTACTACAATCCAGAAGAAAAGATATCTCAAAAATGTGTTTTTTGTTATCCAAGAATTGAGGAGCGCAAAGGGAACTTCTGCTCAACACAGTGTGCCGGCCGCATAAGCTGGATTGGTTACGCCAGTGATACAAAGAGTAATATCTATAAATTGATAAACACATGGAAGGTTGCTTTGCGGTTACACCCTGAATATAAAACCGAACCTAATGTGTTCTATATTCCACCTCTCAGCCCACCTACCTATTCATTTACCAGCAAGTTAACGGATAGTCCGCGTATCCCTATTGATATGCTGGCAAAGATGTTTGGTGATACCCACGATCAGAATTATGACCAACGGGTAACTCGTATTAAACAAATCTTTGATATTCTTCAAAACGAACGAAACATAGTTGCATCTGGTGGAAATTCTGAACTGATTGATATTTTAATCTCGCGTTCAGAGGCAGACCGCTTTCAGATATAAATAAGAAAATTTCAAATTCAAAAACATTTATAGAAGTGATATCTTAACCATGCCCGATCATGATCTCAGCGGCTCGTCGAGGGCCATTACAGCAGTATATATACAGGGGCCTGTAACCCTTGACCCATTAGACCCTGCTTGGATCCAGACCCCGGAAACTGCAATAACCCTCAGTAGGCGGATTCATGAGACGGGGGCCAAAATGGTTGACATGGGTAATGAAAACAGGCGTATCAAGGTGAAAGTAGTGCACAATGGAACTGATATCTTTTTCTTCTACCAGTGGGATGAGAGTACCCCAAATGTTACGGTAAATGATTACTCGCTTTTTGCCGATGCCTTTGCTATGGAAATCCCCCTTATAACAGAGGTAAGTCCTATCTGGATGGGCGCCAAGGACAAACCTGTAAATATCATTTACTGGAGAGCAGACCTTGCCAGACCTGAGAACATTGTTGGTGGAGGCATTGGTACCACTCAAATAAGTTCAGATACGGAATCTCAAAATATCAGACATTATCAGAATTGGGCTAATGGAGTATGGACAGTAATTATAACTCGACCTATGACTACCGCCTCGCACAATCAGGTCTCTCTTGTTCGTAGCGCCACTTATAGGCTAGCCCTTGCCAATTGGAAAGGCGGAAGTGATGCTGAAAGGGGAGGGAACAAAATAATCTCTGATTGGCTGTATCTTTTTATTAAATAGTACCCGGAATAGGGACTGATGAATAACGTATTCCTGACGCCATTATCTGCAAACCATACGGAATCAATTAATAGAAGTTATCTATACAAATTGCTTTCTTTCGGATTCCGTTATCCTACTTCAGAAACTTTTAAAACATTTCAAAATGGGGAATTTTTCGTTAGGTTATGGGATACCATATCATTACTTCCGCATGTAAAGTTCATGAAGACCGAACAAGCGGAACAGGGCAAAAATGTTCAAAATGACTTGGGAAAAAGCACCTATGATGATTTTGTAGTAAAATTAATCCAAACCTTCGATATCGGTATTCCAGAACCACCATGCCCGCCGTATGAAGGATTTTATCAGAACAAATCAAGAACTGCCGTCATGCTGGAGGTAACTGAGTTTTACAGGCATTTTGGTCTTGCAATGAGCAAGAGGGATGGTAAACGCGAACTTCCTGATCATCTTTGTGTTGAGCTGGAGTTTCTTCATTTCCTCGCTTTTAAAGAATCACAAACTAGAATTGATAAAGATTCAAAATCTCTTGAAGGATATCTTCTTGCACAAAAAGACTTTCTCAATCGCCATCCGGCACAATGGGTTCCAAAGTTCTGCGACTCACTTTGTAACCGGGTTGATATCCCGTTCTATAATTTACTTGCCCGGGTTACCGCAATGTTTATCACTCATGAACTTGAATTGATAACTTCCCATATAAAACCCTTTTTAAAGAAAAATGAGGGGCCATAAGTACTGTAAATTTCGTGTCCCAACATCCGTAGCATCACCGTCAATTGACCGCGATGATGCGCTGTGTGGGTTATCCTCCTCGTCATAATCCATGCCCGCGAGCGCTTAACGTAAAAGAATGGGACAACCTTTTCCCACCAGAACCTGCCCGTCTTTTGCAAGGCTGCAACTCGTTTTCCAGAATCATCTGCATAGCGCTTTATAAATTCCAAACGGGTTTCCTGTTTCGGTAAAGGTGGAGCACCAACACCGATTTCCGGCATGTTGCGAAACCATAGATTTTCGCTCACACATTGATGTATCATATGCTCAAGGGCATTTCTCCCACACCTATCGTGCGGGCGTGGACGTACACGCATATCTTCGTCCTCGTTCTGTTTTGGGTAAAGGAACGCTTCTACGAGCATGTGCTATTGCCATTACTTTTGGTTGTGATAGAGTTCTGCTTATTTGATTTGATTTTATCTTTCTATGCCTACAGCATAGCAAACATGGATTCAAAAGTTCGGCACTATTCGTGGGTATAGGGCAGGGCATGCCCACCAAAACTATCCTACAGGTTTCTTTGCCGTGTAGCTCGTAATCAAGTTTCTGCAAGACGGCAGATGGCCTGAAACAGTTTGCCCAATCCCTCGATGTCGTTGCGCCAGTCACGATGCAGTTCGCTGGCAACGGCCATCCAGTTCATCAATTGCACACATGCCTGCTGCCATGCGCGTCCACGCTGCGTAGCGAGTAACCTCATTAAAGGTGCCGGAAGCATCTGTAACGACGAAAACATCGAAACCTTCCTCCTGCGCGGAAAGCACTGGGAAGGCTACGCATACTTCTGTCAGGGCGCCGGCAATGAGCAACTGTTTGCGGCCGGCCAACGCGAGGACGTTGTTCCTGAACTTGTCCGGCGAATAGCCCTGCTCAAGATTGACGAGGCCGGATTGATGGTCAGCGAGAAGGACTACAGCATTATCCCTGGAAAGACGGCGGTAAGTATATTTAGTATTCATAGATAACCCCTTTATGTTTGGTTTGGGGTTACTGATGTTTCTTCAGGGCAGTGCGATGTGGCCTAATTCACAATTACAAAACTTTCATAGCTATACTCAAAGGGTTCACAATCAGCGAATATTTAAATTAATGAGCAGGGTGGCACGGACAAACTCCGTTTGTCCGTGCCACCCTGTTAGATTATGGTAAGTCTGTATCAAGTTTATAGATCACAAATTGAGAACCTCTCGAGTATAGTTTCCTTTATAAAAATTTAAAATTATAACAACAGGGTATTCTCTGTGCTCTATAGTTCTGTCATCATGTTAAACTCTCTTGCACTCGACAAACGTGCCATTACGGTACTCTTCAGAAACGATCCATAATTCATCTTCCGTATTCATCACAACAGGACCGTACCAAGCTTCCGGCTCAGCAATTGACTTGCCCGATATAAGCAGGAACCTGACTGCCTCGCCTTCCGTTGAGACCATCATCTGATCGCCATCTTCAAACAGGACGAGTGTCTCGTTACTTACAAAGGGCTCTCTTTGAACATCGAAATAGTTGACTCCTTCGATCTCATAGGAAATTTGCGGCTTTTCTTTGCAAAAGCATCCCTTGCCTTCGATAACGTATGCAAAAACAGTATGTCCGCGCTTTGTCGGGTGTGCGAATTCTGATCGGGCTGGAACGGCTATATCAAGGTATTCAGGGTCGGTAATGATATCCTGAACAGGACCCTTTTTGCCACCGGCTTTACCACATATGACCCTCACCTTTGCCTTTGTGCAGAGTGCTCGCTCTGACATGCCCCACACTCCGTCCCCTTGTATACCCTTATGATACCATTCACGGCTATCGGTCTTATTTGTTCTGGTCTTCCAGTATGACAATCGCTTTCCTTCCGGACATACATAACTATCACTTGCCGCATCATAGATAAAATTGGTATAGCTCCCGTACCCACCATCTGCCGCTGCTTCTCCGCGTGTTTGACTCTGTCACTGCTTCCCCAGCTACAATAATCCCTGATTCGGTTACTACCGTCTGACAATTGTATCCGGGACGAATGTCTTTACTCCCTTCGCTCCACACCTATTACGATGCTTCCTCGCTACGATGAAGGCTCTGCCCCCTAATACAGTCACCCTCTCTATCAGATATCCCTGATTCATGCACCTTGCCTTCCAGCCATTCCGTCTCCAACCACCCATTACTCTCCCTATCATTGCTTTTGCACGCCACCTCTCAGTTTGATAGGCTTCCTTTTCCCAAAGGCCCGGACTTCGCCTTTCCCTAGCAGGCTCGCCGTTACAACAGGCCGTATCGAGTTCGTCAATCTGCGTACTGGCTTTTCACCTCCCGTTGCCCCCACCCCGCCTCACGACGACGCGGTTATAGTCGGTTACAGGTTTGGAAAGCGTTTAACGTGAAGGGGACTTTCTCCCCTCTGGCATTGTGCACTCTCAGGCGCACTAGGGGCAGGTTTGAAACCTGCCCCTACGGTTTACACAACAACCTGTTTTTATTAAAAACTTCCAAAACTAAATGGTTACAATTATTGAACCCCCACACAAAGGTGCTTGAAGAACGGGATACATTCATGAAATATTTTTACAGGGACGAAAGTCAGGTAAACTGTGCCAAAACCCTTTTTCAAATACTGTTCATACAGGTTATGTCTTCGGTTACCGGGTGGCATGGACAAACTTGTTGGTCCATGGTGTTTGAATATACACACGGATTTGGGATATATCACACTGACAAACACCGTTTGTCAGTGCCACCCTATAAACCGCTTAAATAAAATGAAAATTCCCATACAATCGAGATGCTTAGTATCTGAACGAAAACTACCAAAAATATCATTTTGAGCGGAGCGAGAAACCTTTTGAACCTTGAAATTGTAGGGTTTGAAGATTACTTCCTTCGGCCAAAATGACAAAATTATGTGTGTTCGTTCAGACACTAAATACTTCCTAAAAAAAAGAAAGATTTTACACGGTAATACGATATCATCCCTTCGAGGTTCTTCCTTGTTATTCGCTCCTGCTCTTGGTTCTAGCCATCCAGTGGAACTTGTTTTTGTCATTTTTCGCTAAATAGTTATCGGAAGGATCTTCTCCTTCTCAAAAACCCTTCTTTCCCTTTCGTTCCTTCCTACTTGCGTAATTCCATCTTTACCTCCTCCTTGGTAAAAATACCGATATATGAGACGGCTTTTTAGTCCTCTTTACGTTATTAATCCAACCCATTTTTTTAAGTACTTCTTGATAAAGAAACAAGAGGGCGATTAATGTCTGATTCTGAATAGAAGCCGACACTTTTCTCTCGACAACAAGATGAGAGAGGAATTTACTGACTTCATGTTCTCCCATGTGTAATGAAGGTCGTTTCTCGTGAAAAAAGACAAATCGCTTAATCCAATGAACATACGCCTCTTCTGTTCTCATGCTATAGTGCTTTATCCGGATTGCACCATGTACCTGATCCGGTAATTGAGGTTTTGACATAATAGTTATCTCTCGTTTTGAAAAAAATATCTTGACGTATTTTGTAATTTTAAGTACATTGCCGATAAAATAAACGTGAACTTTAATATACACCAAAATAGCCGTAGAATATATCACCTGTAAACGTATTATATGTACTAATAGCCGTAAAATAAGGCGGTTATTAGTGCCGTTAACCCATATTAGGTTTGGATAATCAGGAGGAATGGCAATGATTGATGACCCCAGGAGGCACTGGCAGTCGATCTACCAGACCAAGGTGCCGTCTGACCTCTCCTGGTACCAGCACATTCCGCAGCAATCGATGGAGTTCATCCGGTCCGCCTGCCTACCACCAGATTCGCCGATTCTGGACGTTGGGGGTGGTGCGTCCACTTTTGTCGATCATCTGCTCGCAACGGGCTTCACGGACATCACAGTACTCGATCTAGCTCCGGCAGCACTCGCGGAAGCCGAGGAGCGGCTGGGAGCCGCAGCTTGCCGTGTCCATTGGATCGCTGAGGACATCACTGCTTGGCGGCCCGTGCGCCGCTATCGCCTCTGGCATGACCGGGCCGTATTTCACTTCCTGGTAGATCCCGCCCTGCGCGCGCGATATGTAGACGTCTTGCAGGCGGCGCTTGCGGCGCACGGACACGTCGTGATGGCCACGTTTGGGCCTAACGGACCCACGCACTGCAGTGGCTTGGATGTCAAACGATACTCAGCCCATGAGCTCAGCGCCGTTCTCGGACCTTCGTTCCTGCTTGTCCGCAGTCAGATCGTGGAGCACATCACGCCCGCAGGACGCACACAGGAGTTTCTGTATGGTTGGTGGCAAGCTCAAGCTTAAAAATGATTACCCGGTAAAGATAATGATTGCCCCATGATCAAAAAGTCGTTTTTGTAATGATTATAGTAATCTTCAAACACTTATACACAGGAGGCTAAAATGTCAAACCGTAGAGCGCTTTGCGTCGGTATCAACACCTTCAAAAACTATCCCAACGCCACCCTGAATGGCTGCGTCAACGATGCTAACCAGATGACCGGAATACTTAAGAAATACCTTGGCTTCAGCGGAACAGGCACAGACATTACTCTATTGACCGACGCACAGGCTACTAAGACGGCTATCATGGCAGAACTAAAGTCCATGGTCGATGGTGCAAAGACCGGTAAGTACAGTTATCTGGTATTCAGTCTGTCAAGCCATGGTTCTCAAGCACCAGACAAAAATGCGGATGAGGCCGATCATTTCGACGAGGTTTTTTGCCCCCACGACTTGGCGGAAAAGAATGGTCAATGGGATCCGGCTCATATCATTATTGACGACGAACTGCACGACCTCTTTGCGCAGGTACCAGACAACGTTTTGGTAGAAGCTTATCTTGACACCTGTCACTCGGGCACTGGCCTTAAGGCTATAGATCTCATGCCGGATCGCCGCCCCCGTTATATCGCGCCTCCATCTATGGCCGGGTGCGAGAAGGTGATGTCCCTCATGCCCCGTGGCCTACGTCGCCGATTGATCGAGAAGTCAGCCAAGAATGTCATACTCTGGGCCGCCTGCAGAGACAACCAGACCAGCGCTGACGCCTACATCAATGGCGCCTATCACGGTGCATTCACTTATTACTGGGCCAAGGAAACTACCGCCGCCAATAACAAGATCTCACGAAAGGCCCTGCTTAAAAAGGTAAATGCAGATCTCAAGTCCAACCACTACACACAGGTTGCGCAGCTTGAGTGCCCGGCCACACAGCGAGAAACCTCTCCAAAATAGCCATAGTCTGCGGAGGGTGCACTGAGTGACGCAGAAATACATCCATCATGTAAATTATGTCTACCCATCTGTTGTGGCGTATCCGTGCCACGAAGCTTCCTGACATTTTCAGTTTTCGTGGACTAGTACAACGTTTCATAAAAACATTGACAAATGCTATGTCGTTAGATCGAATTCTTTTCCAGCGATGAATAATCGGGGCTTCATTAATTTCAGATATTCCTATTACTATTCTATTTCGCAATTCGACAACAGAATCGACCCTAATGTGCTTTAAGAATGTTCGGGCCATTTTACCAAATAGCGTTTTCACCAGATTGAGCCAGGAACCGTGCTTTGGAGTATGAACATAAACGAATCTATTCGGCCGGCTTGATAGATATCGCAAGGTCTCTTTTGAAATATGCGCGGAATGGTTGTCTAAAATAATTCGGGGTCATCGTGTAGTCGTGTGGGTAAAAGAGAGTGCAAATTAGTATAAGATGACTTTAGATAACGGGAGAAGAGCTTTTAAACGGGTCATAAAATCTGTATGATTACCCTATGGGAAAAAAGAGACGATTATTGGACGAATACCAGTTCCCCGGGTTTCTACCGCGATCTGACACACGGGGGAAATTTGGAGATCAACGCGCTCTGGTTATCCGGCTTAAGAGGATCCAAAAAAAACGATCTGCGGATGTTGCGGCGCGGCACATCGGAGCCACTACGACAAGAAAGTGCAGCAGACACGGGATCTATCCTGCGGGGATGCCAGGATATACCTGGAGGCGGAGGTACGGAGAGTTAAGTGCAAGAAGTGCGGTACTGTGAAACGAGAGAAACTGCCCTGGCTGGCGAACAATCCTTTTTACACGAAGCGATTTGCCCACTATGTAGGCCGGAAGTGCCGAGCCATGACGGTCAAAGATGTAACAAAAGAGTTGAAACTGGATTGGCATACGGTAAAGGCACTGGAAAAGGAATACCTGCAGGAGCAGTTGCGGCGCAATCCTGTTGCAGCGCCCAGGGCAATCGGGATAGACGAAATATCTCAGAGGAAAGGGCATACCTACCGAATCGTGGTCAGCGATCTGGAAAGAGGGAAGCCGATCTGGTTTGGTGGAGAGGATCGCTCAGAGGCGAGTCTTGATATGTTTTACCATTCCTTGGGACCGAAGAAGAGCAAGAAGATAGAGCTTGCGGTAATGGACATGTGGAAAGCCTTTGAGAAATCGACGAAAAAGAATGTTCCCCAAGCGGCAATCCTGTACGACAAGTTTCACGTTATGAGGCATCTGGGAGATGCATTGGACAAGATAAGGAAGATGGAGTACGGGCGTCTTTCCGGGAAAGATCAGTCATACATCAAGGGACAGAAGTATACGCTTTTGTCGAATCGTGAGAACCTCACGCTTGACGGTCGCAAGGCCTTAAAGAAACTGCTGAGGGCTAATAAACGACTCAATACAGCTTATGCTTTAAGAGAATCCTTTGGACAGCTCTGGAGTTATAAGACGGAAGGTTGGGCACGACAGTTCTTCGACAACTGGAAGGAATCTCTGAAATGGCAAAGACTAGTATAACGTTTCACAAACCATTGACAAATACTATGTTGTTAGATCGAATTTTTTCCAGCGATGAATAACCGGGGCTTCATTAATTTCAGATATTCCTATTACTATTCTATTTCGCAATTCGACAAGAGAATCGACCCTAATGTGC